>Ga0114931_10002105_pt1 | contig 25367 bp, 22 predicted proteins | sample 2SBtaG_FD_89579 | JGI IMG/M metagenome (GOLD analysis project Ga0114931, IMG submission 89579) | Deep subsurface microbial communities from Kolumbo volcano to uncover new lineages of life (NeLLi) - 2SBTROV14_V59a metaG | ecosystem: Environmental > Aquatic > Marine > Volcanic | place: Kolumbo... | reverse complement strand
CGGGATGCGGTGCTGGGTCCAGATCAGGACAGGTGTGGGGGCGGCATGTTATCGGGGCCGAGGCTCGCCGAACATTGGCCAGGATCCGCAATAAGTCCGAACATATTCCTATCATCTCTCGCGGCGTACACAAGATCTTGGGCGCTCTGATGGAAATCCGGTTCCGGTTTTGCCGTTCGTGTCGTAGGATTTAGGTGTTCTGTGCCGGGGGCCGGTCACGTCCGGGATATTGCCAGCGCGTGGGTGATCCCTTTGCATCGACACCGCCGACCGGCCGGTGGCATCGACCGGCCCGAAGACTCGCATTGTTGGTTGTGGAAAGGACCCCATCCATGCCCGGAATCCTGAGACTTGTCACTCGCCACGGGATCGCTGCATCGCTGCTTTTCGGTTGCTTTGTCACGGCCGGGACCACGGCGGGGGCGGCCCCGGGTGTTGAGACGCTGCGGGCGCTTCGCCCCGTGGAGGTCGGGTCGGCGCCGGCGCTGGCGGCGGGCGCGATCCGCAATCGTGCGATCGGTCTGGACCTTGCAACGATCGGCCCGGAGACCCCGGCGCGATCGGTTGTCACGTTCGAGCTGTTTGATGATGTGGTCTTTCAGGCGACACGGCGGGACGTCCGCGTGCTCGAACCCGGTCGCTGGTCCTGGGTCGGTGCGCTTGCGGATGAGCCCCTGGGCGTCGTGCAGTTCGCCGTGCGCGACGGCGTGGCGTCGGGCGTCATCCGGTCGCCCGAGCGGGGCGTTTTCCGTGTGCGGTTCACCGGCGAGCCCGGGGTGTATATCGCCGAGGAGATCAACACGGCGAGCTTCAAGCCGTGCGCGACGGGGCCGGCGCAATCGGTCGCGGCGCCGATCGACTTTGAGACCAACGATCCTGCGACAACCGGCGCGGCGGATGAGCGTGGATTCTCCGTCACGACCATCGACGCGCTGGTCGGGTACACCGCTGCTGCGCGGACGCTCGCGGGCGGGACGGCCGGGATGCTCGCGGAGATCGACCTGGCGATCGCGTCGGCGAACCTCGCGTACCAGAACAGCAACATCGACATCAATCTGAACCTGGCGCTGACGTACCTGGCGTCTTACAACGAGACGGGCAACGCCCTGACGGACCTGGCCAACTGGAAAGGCACGAGCGATGGCGCGATGGACAGTGTCCACGAGCAGCGCGACGACATCGCCGCGGACGTCTGCGCGTTGATCGTGAGTGATTTCAACGCGTGCGGGATCGGGCACCTGATGACCGTGCCCTCGTCGGCGTTCGAGAACCGGGCGTTCACCGTGACCGCGTTCGGGTGCGCGGTGAGCAACCTGTCGTTCGCCCATGAGCTCGGGCACAACCTCGGGTGCGCCCACGACCGGGACAACGCCAGCACCGGCGCGTATTCGTACTCGTTCGGTTACCGCGATCCGATCGGCAGCGCGGACTGGCGGACCATCATGGCGTATGCGCCGGGGGTTCGCATCCAGTATTTCTCGAACCCGCTGATCTCGTACCAGGGACAGCTCACCGGCGTGCTGAGCGGCTCGAACGCGGCCGACAACTCGAAGACGCAGGGACGGACACGGGCCTATGCGGAGAACTGGCGCGACGCCTCGACCCGGCGCCCGATCCGGTTCGACCTGACCTCGCCGGTCAACGGGCAGGCGTATGTCTGGGGCGCACAGGAGTTCAACTGGCAGCAGAACGGCCCGGTTGATTCGTACTCGCTGATTGTCGCGACCGACCCGGGGCTGAACGATGTGGTGTACCGCGCCGACGGCCTGCTCGACAGCTCGCACACCATCCCGGCGGGCGCGCTGGGCGAGTGCTCGACGTATTACTGGGGGATCGAGGCGACGCTCTCGGGCAACTCCCGGATGGCGACGACCCCTGCTCGCGTGTTCTCGACCCGGCTGGTCGCCGATGTCAACGCCGACGGCGTCGTCGACACGGCCGATCTGGGCGGGCTCGTCGGCTCGTTCGGGAGCACGAACACGTTCGCGGATCTTAACTACGATGGCGCCGTCGATACGGCGGACCTTGGCATTCTCATCGGGAGCTACGGGCGGACCTGCTCCCCATAACATCGGTTTCACCCGCGCCCGACAAGGGCGCCCCTGATCGTGGAAGAGGAAACTCAACGTGATGTGTTCAACCATGAAACGAATCCTCGTGATTGCTGTCGCTGCCGGTGGGGCGGCATCGCTCTCGATGGGCGCGGTCGAGCAGACCGGGGCGTTGCCGGCGTACCCCGAGGGCGCCGCGATCCCGAGGAACTTGACACCCGCCGAGGCCGAGCAGGTGGCGGTGCATCCGATCGCGACGCCCCGTGCGGTGACGCCTCCTCCGACGGGCCCGGTCCGCGCGGTGGCCGAGTACGAGCCGATGGACGGGATCATCCTGGCGTACGAGGGTCTGGCGGGGTGGAAGACGATCATCGACAACATGGCCGCGAAGATCACGACGATCGGCAACGCGAATGTGTACCTCTATTGCGACACAGCCTCGGAGGCGAACATCGCGAAGTTCGACATGGGGCTGGCCGGGGCGGACACGAGCAAGATCATCACGATCGTCAAGACCACGGACACAATCTGGGCCCGTGATTACGGGCCGCGGTACGTCTACCAGGGCGATGTGCGCGGGATCATCGATCACACCTACAACCGCCCGCGGCCCAACGACAACACCGTCCCGGCGAACTTCGCCGGCGTGACGGGCCACCCGCTGTACGAGCTGCCGCTTGTGCACGGCGGCGGGAACTACCACCTGACCGATTCATCGCCCGCGTGGTCGACGTCGCTGATCCTCAACGAGAACCCGTCGCTCACCGAGCAGGAGATCGTCGACATCTGGAGCAGCTACGAGGGGACGGCGACGATGATCACCGACGCGTTCCCGCAGTCGGTCGATTCGACCCAGCACATCGACATGTGGGACATCATGATCTCCGACAACGCGGCGATCGTCAGCGATTTCCCGCTGGCCTCCGGCTCGACGCATGATCTGATCGCCGACAACCACGCGGCGGCGCTGACCAACGCGGGGTACACGGTCTACCGCGTCCCGGCGTTCGGGAACCCCGGGCAGGTTCACTACACCTTCACCAACGCGGTGATCTGCAACGACCTGGTGCTGCTGCCCTACTACGACGGGGTCGCGCAGTCGTACAACGACCAGGCGCTGGCGACGTGGCAGGCGGCGATGCCCACGCACACGATCGTCCAGATTGATTGTGACGCGATCGTCGGCTACGCGGGTGTGATGCACTGCATCTGCATGCACGTGCCCAAGAACAAGAACGGCGCCAACCCGGGCGCGTACCTCCTCAGCCTCAACGGTGGCGAGACGATCGAGCCGGGCGCGAGTGTCGCGATCGACTGGCTGTCGGACGACGACATCGGCGTTGCGAGCGTTGACATCCTGCTGAGTGTCGATGGCGGGGTGAACTTCGACACCGTGATCGCCAGCGCCACGGCCGACGACGGCGCGTTCACCTGGACGGCGCCCGACCTCTTCAGCAACCAGGCAAGGGTCCGCGTCGTGGCGCGCGATGCACAAGGCAACACCGGCTTCGACGATTCGGACGCCGACTTCACGATCAACGGGGCCGTTGCCTGCGCGGCGGATATCAACGGTGACGGCGCCATCGACACGGCGGACCTCGGGCAACTGATCGCGGCGTTCGGGTCGAGCCTCGCCCCCGCTGATCTCAATGGCGACGGGGTCGTGGACACGGCTGACCTCGGGCAACTGATCGCGGCGTTCGGGTCGCCTTGCCCGTGATCTTCGGATCCGGCGCCTGACCAGAGCAACCAGACGGCGCAACCGGTCGGGTTCCCGGTCTGTCGGCCGATCGGCCCTGCGGTGACTGCTCCGGAAAGTCGATGCCTCGGAGGACCCCGACCCGAGGTGAACACCATGGCGCATCAAACTTCTGTTGTCACCGCATGGGCGCTGCTGGCTGTGGCCGCCAATGGTTGTCTCGCCGCTGACTACGCAACCATGGTCGCCGGGTTGAATCCCATCGGGCACTGGCGCCTTGGTGAGACCACCGGCGCGACGGCGGCGGACGAAACGGCGCTTTCAGCCGGGACGTACACCAACGGACCGATACTCGGGCAGGCGGGCATGGCGCCGGGGGACCTGTCGCCGCTGCTTGACGGCGCCAACGACTACATCGAAATCCCGCACAACGACGCGTACCTGCTCGATACGGGATCGGTCTCGCTGTGGTTCAAGGCGGACGTGAGCAAAACGCGGCAGGAGCTGTTCTCGAAGGATTCGACCAACTACGACACCGGCGGGCACCTGACGATCATGCTCAAGAACTCCCACGCGGAGGCGAGGATCCAGAGCACGACGACAAGCTACTGGCTGGCTTCATCAGATTTCACCATCACGGATTGGAACCACCTGTTGCTGACGTTCGGCGCCGGCGGCGTGCAGCTCTACATCAACGGGCAGCTCGAAGACACCAACGCGTACACCGGCGGGCTCGGGACCAGCTCGGGCGGGACCGGCAACCACGAACCGATCGTCATCGGCGCGAACACCTGGACGAGCGACGACCTGCTCGCGACGCCCGTGATCGATTTCTTCGACGGCCAGATCGACGAGGTGGTGCTGCTCAACTTCGTCCCGACGCCAACGCAGATCTCGGATCTAGCATCGCCAACCGGCGGGGCCCCGGGCGGGATCAGGGTGGTCGAGTGGTCCTCCGAGCCGCCGATCAGCTCGAACTAGCGCCGACTGATCACGCCCGCGAATCGGATCGGACGAGACGCTATCATCGGGCGCCATGCGCCATATTTTTCGATACCGGGCCGGGATGCTGGCGCTGTTGATCGGGCTCTCATTCGGGCAACCGGCGCCGGCCGAGCCGCCCCGGAATGTCATCCTCTGCATCGGTGACGGGATGGGCCCCGAGCATGTCCGGGCGGCGGGGATGTACCTCAACGGCGAGTCCGGGACACTCTCGTTCGAGGCGTTCGCGGCGCAGGGGTTGATCGCGACGCGATCGGCGGACAACCCGATCACGGACTCGGCGGCCGCGGCGACGGCGATGGCCACGGGACGGAAGGTCAACAACGGTGTGATCGGCGTGGCGCTGCCCGGCGACGGGGAGCCGCTGACGACGATCCTCGAACGCGCCCAACGCTCGGGCAAGCGTGTAGGGCTGGTGACGACGACAGAAATGACGCACGCGACGCCGGCGGCGTTCGCAGCGCACACCCCATCACGCAGGCAGCGGTCCGCCATCGCGGCAGATTACCTGCTTCGATCAAAACCCGACGTGCTGCTTGGCGGGAGCGGCGCGGGGCTGAAAGCAGGCGCCGCCCGGGCCGCCGGTTACATGGTTGTCGATGACCGAGCCGGGATGCTCAAGGCGCGGCGCGACGCGTGTTCGCCGCTGTGCGGTCTCTTCGGGACGGGGAACATGCCCTACGAATACGACGATTTCACCGGGTCGGCGTCGGTGTATCAGACGCTGCCGCACCTGAACGAGATGGCGATGACGGCGATCGACCTGCTCGACGACGACCCTGATGGTTTCTTTCTGATGGTCGAGGGCGGGCGGATCGATCAGGCCGCCCACAAGCACCTGCTCGAGCAGAACATCTACGAGACGATCGAGTTCTCCCGCACGGTCGCCGACATCGGCGAGTGGGCGCGCGGACGGGGTGACACACTGGTCATTGTCACAGCGGATCACGAGACGGGCGGGATGTCGATCGTCGACGACAAGGGCGCCGGTGAGTTCCCGGTCGTGACGTGGTCCACCGGTGGTCACACAGGGGTCGATGTCGGCGTGTACGCGACCGGGCATGGCGCGTCGCTCTTCACCGGGCGCCACGACAACACGGAACTGCCCGGGTTGATCGATCAGGCGGGCGGAACAGACGCATCGGACATTGAGACGGCCGACGAATGAGTGCTTGACCAGTCGGCGCGCCACGGCGGTTGGTGTTGGCGGCGGGTCGGCTCGCTAGCCGGTTGCCGCGGCTTCGACGGCCTCGGCGACGAGCTTGTGCGCCTCGTGATCCAATGGTGATGGGATGAGCGCCCGCTCGGGGCCGAGTCGGCGATCGCCGTCGCGGCGGCAATGAGCATCGAATCGGTGAACTTCGAGACGCCGGCGTTGAGCACGCCCCGGAACAGGCCCGGGAAGGCGAGGACGTTGTTGATATTCCTGCCGTCGGCGGCGAACCTGGCGCCGTGCTCGAGCGCCAGCGCGGGCTCGATCTCGGGGTCGGGGTTTGAGAGCGAAAAGATGATCTGACCCTCACGGACCATCTCGGGCTTGATCAGCCCCTTGACGCCGGTGGTCGAGATGACGACATCGGCGTTTTCCATGACGAACCCGAGCTCCGCCGGGACGCCGCCGATCGTCCGGAGCCGGCCCTGCGCCGCTTCGGAGAGGTCGGCCCCGAGGATCTGGTGCACACCGAAGCGCATCAGCAGTTGGCAGATCCCGAGCCCGGCGGCGCCGAGCCCGATCTGACCGATGACACACTCTTCGAGGTTGACCCCGGTGATTCTGGCGGCGCTGATGAGCGCGGCGACGACGACGACGGCGGTGCCGTGCTGGTCGTCGTGCAGGACGGGCAGGTTGAGGCTGGCGCGGAGCCGGTTCTCGACCTCGAAGCACTCCGGTGCGGCGATGTCCTCAAGCTGGATGGCGCCGAACGACGGCGCGATCGCCTCGACGGTGCGGACGATCTCGTCGGGGTCCTTGGATTCGAGCAGGATCGGGACGCCCGAGACGCCGGCGAAGATCTGGAAGAGCGCGGCCTTGCCCTCCATCACGGGCAGCCCGGCGACGGGCCCGATGTCGCCGAGCCCCAGGATGGCGGTGCCGTTGGTGACGATCGCGACGGTGTTCTGGAGGGCCGTGTACTTGCGAGCGAGCGAGGGATCTTTCTCGATGGCCAGGCAGACGTGCGCAACACCCGGGGTGTAGATATCGCGGAGCATCTGGAGGCTCTCGATATTGGATTTGGAGCGGACCTCGATCTTCCCGCCCTCGTGGCGGCGCATGACGCGGTCGGACTTGCCGATGACCTCGGCGATGGGCAGGGCGTTGATGCCCGCGACGAGGCTCGCGGCGCGCTCCTCATCGATCTCGATCGTCAGCTCCCATCGCGTCTTGTTCTGCGTGCGCCGGAGCGATTCGAGCGCCTGGACGGTGACGCCGGCGTCGCCGACGACCTGGAGGACCTTGGCCAGATTCCCTGGCGCGTGGACGACTTCCAGCAGGATGATGTGAGCGATTTTCATGCGGGGGCCTTTCTGTCCGTTCGCATCGGCACATCGGTCGGCATCGCTCTTGATTTCGGCTTTGATGGCGGCGGTCTGATCGCCGGGCCCGGTTGCCGATCGGTGATCATGCACCTGAATCAGTGGATGCATGGTCCTGCGAGCCCGGGCACGCGCCGCACTGTGGACATGTGGCCATGTGATTGGTCCCCCCTCGGTCGCGTCTCTGGATTGCTGCGCAATTGCCCGGTGGTACGATGCCAAACGGGCGCGACGCGGGGTTTGGCGGGGTTATTGGCAGGCGAGAGGTTGATGGTGTGACATGCGGATCAGGCTGATTGAAGAAACCGGAGCGGTGTACGCCGCGCTGGAGGACGCCGAAACGCACCGCAGCCGTGATGATGACCATGATCAGCATCTTGCCGTTCATGGCGGTCTCGTTCATGTTGAGAGACCGCACGCGAACCGGCCCGGGGCTCGCGGATCAGCGCTGGCCCGGCGGCTCGATCAGCCCGCCGAAGTCGACCACCTCGCCGCCGTACTCCGCCACCAAGCGCTCGGCGGCGTCGCGTGTCGGCAGCGCCGCGATGCCCGAGGCCATGGGGGTCACGAGGTCGCCGCCCTTGCAGTAATACGCGCCCCGGGCATCGATCCATTCGCTGGTGTTGAAATCATGGACCCACAGGGCGGCGCCCGGGCGCGACATCGCCTCGGCGTCATCGAGCATCTCGCCGATGTCGTCGTAGACCGCGACGAAGCGCTCGCCGTCGCCCGGCGCCACGATGGCCGCCGCGAAGCGATCATCGCTGACGATCATCCCGCACCGGGCGCAGACGTCCTCGCCGTAGTGAACTGCTGGCGGCGCGGTCCCTTCGTTGCGGGCGCACCCGCCGAGACCGCCGGTGAGCAAGGCGCCGAGGATCAGCAGGAGCATCGCGCGGATCATGTGATTGATTTCCGGTGCAGGATCAGGGCGGCGACGGACAGCGGAACGACGCTCCATCCGATCAGGACCGCGATGAGCACGGCCTGGAGGGAGTCGCCGTAGGTGCGCATCGCGTAGAGCCCGGCGGGTCCGAGGACGTCGAGCGTCGCGTCGAAGCTGCCGATAGCGGACATCTTGAAGACCTGGAGCGGGTTGATCAGCGACAGATGGAAGAGCTCGTCGACGCGCAGCTTGAAGACCACCGACCCGCCCATGAGGCCCAGATCGCCCAGGAAAACAAGCGTGAGCCACAGGAAGACGGCCGTCCCGGTGGCGACGGCGGCGCGGCGTGTGAGCGTCGAGATCAGCACGCCCACGCTGAGCATCGCCAGGGCCAGGAGCATCGCCATCCAGAGAACGCCCAGGAAGCTCGACGCGTTGCCGCCGCCGGCGCGGAGCGCGATCACCCCGGCGCAGACGCCGAAGCCCATCGCCAGCGACGCGAACATCGCCAGCCCGAGCCCGAGGAACTTGCCGAGGAGCACCTCGATCCGTCCCAGCGGCTGGGCGATCAGGTACGCGAGCGTGCCGTTTTCCTGCTCCGCCGAGAGGCTGCCGGCGCCGATCGTCAGGCCCATGAGCGGAACGATCAGCAGCACAAGGTTGATGAGCCCGGCCGCGGTGCGCCCGAACCCGGCGAATCCGACCGAGCCGGTCCCGGCCAGCGAGACGTACGAGAGCGCCAGCGAGAGAACGGTGAACGCGACGGTGTAGAACAGGAACCAGCGGTTGCGCAGGGATTCGCGAACCTCCTTGCGCGCCAGAGCCGCGATCGTTCTGACGCTGAGCATCGGGAGGCTCGGGGTCGCGGCCTTTGATGCTCTGGCTGTGGTCGCCGTTGTTGTCGTCGTTGTCGTCGTGGATGTTGTCATTGCTCCCCTCCCACCTGACCGACGCCGACACCGGTGTGTTCGGTCAGCACCTCGATGTCCCGGACGGTGATGCCCCGGCTTGCGAGCACGCCGATCGGGAGCGCTTTTTCGTGCGACGGCGCCTCGACGTTTACACCGGTGCAGTTGCGCCGGGCCTGGTAGCCCGCCTCGGTCAGCGCCTCGACGGCCGCGGCGATCTGCTCCTGTTCGAGGAACAGCTTGACGCCGCAGCGGACGCCGGCGGCGTCGGTGAACTCCTCGGCGTTGCAGACCCGCCGGAGCTTGCCGGCCTCGAGCAGGAGCACGCGGTCGGCGAGCCCCTGCACCTCCCCCACCTGGTGGGAGGAGAACAGGATCGCCTTGCCGTCGGCCCGCAGGGACTGGAGCAGGGACAGGAAGCTGGCGCGCGCCTCGGCGTCGAGATTGGAAGTCGGCTCGTCGAGGATCAGCAGCGGCGGGTCCGCCAGCAGCGCCAGCGCCAACGCCAAACGCTGCTTCATCCCGCCCGAGAGCTCGCGGATCCGCTTGCGGCCGTGCCCGGTGAGACCGACGGTGTCGAGGATCACCGGCGCCCGGTCGGCGGGCGCCCGCTTGAGACGGGCGAAGAACCGCAGCGCCTCGAGCGCGCCGAAATCGTCGTAGAAGGCGAGCTCCTGCGGGACGTACCCGACGGCGCGGCGTGCGGACTTGCCGTGGCGGCGGGCGTCCCTGCCACCGATACGGATGACCCCCTTGCAGCGCACCTGCCCGAGGAGGCTGCGGATGATCGTCGTTTTGCCCGCGCCGTTGGGGCCCCACAGCGCAACGGATTCACCCGGGGCGACCGTGAAACTCAGCCCGTCGACGGCGCGGAAGCGGCCGTACTTTGTCACCAGGGCTTCGACGCGGATCATGCTGCGACTCCTTGCCGGGCGCTAGTCCCGTTTTGGCGCCGGCTGGTTCCGGCGCCCCTGTTCCGTTGTGATCTCCCGCAGGCGAGCACCGCGATCGAGCCGGCGAGCAGGGCGGTCGAGAGCGCCGCCATCGGCCCGACATCGCTGGTCTGGCGCGCGGGGAGGTTCTGATTGGTCGGCGCCATCAGCGGGGCGGTGTCGACGAACTTGGGCCTCGGCCGGACGGCCGGGAACGCGCGGGCCGCCATCTCGATGGCCTGCTGCGCCGGGCTGAACAGGAACAGCCGGAGCCTGGGCTCGCGGTCCATGAGGTTCTCGAAGAGGCCCTCGGAACGGTGCTCGATGTCCCCGATGCCGTTGTTGTCGACATCGTACCCGACGTAATCGCTCCAGTAGTTGCCGCGGCCGTTGACGGTGAACTCGTTGCCCTTGAACGTCCCGCCGCCCATGATGGCGATCTGTTCGATGTTGTCGATGAAGGCGTTGTCGGAGATCCGGTTGCGCTGGACCGAGGGCATGAACGCGATGCCGATGTCGTTGTAGGCGATGATGTTGTGCTTGAACTCGTGGTACACATCGAACTGCGAGGGCGAGTTATCGAGGAAGATCCCGATCCGGTTGCCGATGAAGAGGTTGTCCTCGGCGGTGACGCCGTCGAGGTCCTTGAGCCCGATGCCGTAGCCCGTCGGACCCCGGTTGCGCTCGAAGCGGTTGCGCAGGAGCGTCAGGTCCTTGCTGTACATGAGGAACGCGCCGACGGAGTTGCGCTCGATGAAGTTGTCCTCGAGGCTGTTGCGGTCGCTGTACATGAAGTGCAGCCCGTAACGACCGTGGGAGATGTGGTTCCCCCGGATCATGACGTCGTCGGAGAACCACATGACGACGTCGCGGCTGCGGGTGATCACGTTGTCCTCGATGAGCGAGCCGGGGCTCTCCCAGAGGCGGATCCCGTCGCCGCGGCGCTGGACCTCCAGGCGCTTGCCGCCGATCACGTTGCCACGGAGGGTGCTGCCGGGCGCTTTCTTGAGATACACGCCGAAGAGGACGTCCTCGAGGATGTTGTTCTCGATGGTGGCGTTGGGCGCAAGGATGGTGATGCCCGCGTTTTCGTGATCGAGACTTTTGCCGGTGCCGCGGAGGGTCAGCCCCCGGATCGTGACGCCCGGCGCTGTGATGTCGATCACATCGCCATCGCCGCCGGCGTCGAGGATGGCGCCGGACGCACCCTCGATCGTGATCGAGCGATCGACCACGAACCGCCCCGTGTGCACACCCGCGGGGACGCGGATCACGGCGCCGGGTTGGGCGCTATCGATCTGCGATTGCAGGTCGAACGGCTCGGGGGCCGCTTGCGTGATCGAACACAGCGCGACAACAGCCAGCCCGAGGGCCCGCAACGGTTTCGGATTGTGTACGCCCATGTGTCTTGCTCGACGGTGCGTTACGAACCGGCGGCGGCGGGAATCGCGACCGCTTGATCGACGAGCGGCTTGAACGCCCGCCGGTGGAAAAAGAGCCCGATGACCGACAGAATAGACCCGATCGAGGCCAGGATCAGTCCGATCCCGGGCGACGCGACCGTCCTGAACTGCCCGATCACGCCGACGCCGAGTATGGGCGGCGTGAACGGTTTGATCGCGTTCGAGAGCGGCGCGCTCGGGTCGAGGTTCTGCCCGAAGTGTGACATCCAGAGGTAGAGATCCAGCAGGAAGAACGGCGGGAAGAGGATCACCGGCAGCGCCATGATCGCGGCCCACTTCGAGTGCACGTGCACGGCGCCCTCGACGAGGAGCATCAGCGCGATGAGCATCACAACGCTGAGCGACCGTTCGAGCTGGGCGGCTTCTTCGAGCGGGCGCATCCCGATGTAGTGGTTCAGCCCGTCGATTTCCTGGATATCACCGGTCAGGCGGTTGATATAGGCGGTGACATCGAGCCCGTCGGGGTACTGCGGCGCTTCGAGATGCATGTGCCAGTAGGGAACAAACAGCGACACAAGAATGACCATGCGCGCCAGCGAGAGGAAGACCGCGGGCCAGTGGTACTTCATCCCGTGCCGCTGGTGCGGGTCGAGCGGGATCCGGGGACCGATGACGTTCTTGAGTGCCTTGCCCAATGGATTTCTCCTGTCTTGCTCTGGAAACCGGCGCGCCGCGTCTCCGCGACGGGCCGGGTCAGGTCAGTATCGCGTCAATCAGCGGGCTCGACGAGGAGGTACCCCGTCATCTCGAGGTGCAGCGCCGAGCAGAACTCGGTGCAGTAGTACGAGTACGTCCCGGCGCGGTCGGCGTCGAACTCGAGCGTCTGCGTCTCGCCCGGCTCGAGCGAGAGGTTGATGTTCCACATCGGGATCGCGAACCCGTGCGTGGCGTCCTTGGCCCGCTCGATATTCGTGATGTGCCAGCGGACGTGGTCGCCCTCCTTCACCACCACATGCTCGGGGGTGAAGTGGCTCCGCACCGCGGTCATGTAGACGTCAACGGTGTTCCCGTTCCGCTCGATGCGCTCGTTGCCCCTGGCGGGCGAGCCGGGGACGGCCTCCATCTTCTCCGGGCTCCAGCCGACCTCGGGGTAGACCTCGAAGGGATGCAGCTTGTCCGCCTTGATCGTCTGCGCGTAGTGCGGCTCACCGAACCCGACGGGCATGTCGTAGAGCAGCTGCATCGTGTCGCCGGTGTCGGAGATGTCGATGAGCTGGAAGTTCTGCGGCAGTAGCGGCCCGGTCGGGAAGAACCGGTCGATCGACCACTTGTTGAAGGAGACGAGGTACTTGCCGTCGGGGCTGACGGTGTCGCCCTCCATCGTGCCCAGGTGGCCGACGTTGTAGTGGACGCTCTCCTTGCCGACGAGTGTCCAGTCGGGCTCGGGGTTCTTCTTGCCCCACTCGCCGCCGAGCGTCCAGCGGGCGATCGCGGGCTCGAGGAAGAGCGAGGTGTAGGCGTAGCCCTTGTCGTCGAACTGCGTGTGCAGCGGGCCGAGGCCCACCTCGACCTGCGCCTCGACGCACGAATCGAAGTCGAGCACCGGGACGCCATACTGATCGGGCTCCCAGTTCTTGTCGGCGATCGCCCTCTGGATCTTGTCGAAGGCGTAGATCGTCACGTGCGGATCGAGCTTGCCCGAGACGACCATGTACTTGCCGTCAGGCGTGACGTCGACGCCGTGCGGGCTCTTGGGCTCGGGGACGAAGTACAGCACACCCTCGGAGATGAGCGTCGAGAGCGGGATCACGGGGAACCCGTTGACGTCCTCGGCGGCGCCGGCCTTGTAGAGCTCCTCGGCCTTTTTGTAGTTGATGACGTGGAGGTAATCGTTGTCGCGCTGGCTGACGCCCGCCTCGAAGGGGGTGCCGCCATCGGCGGTGATCCCGCCGGTCGCGAGCTCGGTGTTGAACGAGTTGCCGAAGATCCAGCCCTCGCTGTCGAGCTTGCCGGCGTCGAAGAGATCCTGCCAGTACGGCGGGAGTTCGAGCGCGAACGACTTGCTCTGGTCGACCCGGCCCTTGGCGCGGTCGAACTTCCAGAGCGTGACCATGCCCTTGTAGGCCTCGTTGTATTCCTCGATCGGGGCGTACTTGCCGGCCAGGGGCGAACCGTACTGTCCGCCCTCGATGATGTAATCGGTGCTGGGCGTGACCATGGTCCCACCGTGATCGTTGAGCGCGATCGGGTTGTTGACGATCTGCTTGGTCTCGAAGTCGCGGAGATCAATGACGGCGATGCGGGCGTTGGCCTTGTCGTTGATGAACAGGAACTGCCCGTCGTAGTCGCCCTTGGTCTCGCTCAGCGCCGGGTGGTGGGTGTCGCCCCATGTCAGCTTGTGCCCCTCGACCGAGCCCTCTTCGAGGATCTCCTCGCCGACCCCGTAGCCCCAGCCCTGCCAGGGCTCGGGGGTGAAGACACCGATGGTGCGCAGGAGCCGCATCGACGGGACGCCGATCACGAAGACCTGCCCGCTGTGCCCGCCGGACGAGAACATGATGTACGGATCGTGGCGGCCGCTGGGCGTGTACGTCTTGACAGCGGCGAGCACATCGTCGGGCGTCAGGTCGCGTTCGCCGACCACCTTGGAGACGGCGTCTGAAACACCGGTGACCTGCGCCGCCGATCCACCGTTGCCGGCCGTCCCTCCCTGACCGCATCCAATAAGACCGATACATGCCGCCAGTGTGACGGCGCCAAGTGCATTGCTGGTTTTCATCGATCGTTCCTTTTCAGATTGCCTCACCCGGCAACGGGCTGTTTTCAATCCATCCGGCCAAATCCGAATCGGCCGCACAACGGATGCCGCCGTTCCTTTATTAACGCGAGTTATTTTTCTCTGATCGTGCGCACGTAGGCGATGATGTCCATGAGCTGCTCGTCCGAGAGCGTCGGGTCCCCGCCCCTGGGCGGCATCTCCGCGTTGCCGTCCTTTGGCGGGCGGCCAACTTTCACGAACGCAAGGAACTCATCGTCCGACAGCGACCCGACGAACTCGCTGGTGGTCAGGTCCTTGCCGAGGTTGGGCAGGCCTTTGCCGTTGAGCCCGTGGCAGGTGGCGCAGATTGCTTTGAACTTCGGCGCCCCGCGCCGGGCGGCGACTGCGTAGGGGTCCCCCCCGCCGCAGCCGGTCAGAAATACCCCGATCGTGAGCCCGATGACGGGCATGCCCCAAGTCCACTTTCGCATGTCGATCTCCTTGCTGTGAGATTGTGACAGGCCGGATTGCATGTCCCGCCCGCCACATAGAGGACTACTGTATCCATATGCCCACAATAATCAAGCCGCCTCTGGGAGCCCCCAGGGCGGTTGGCGCGCGATTTCAGCGTCAGCAGGCGCGGTTATCGGGAGCAGCGACGGGTGTCGTTGAGGGACGTTGAACCGCCCCGGATCAGGCCAGTCGCCTGTCGCGGATTCGGTCCCTCGATGGGATCCGGACATCACTGGCGAGCCCGACTTTGGACATGGCCCAGATGATGCAATAGCTCACATCGATCTGCCACCATCGCAGCCCGTGGCGGGCGGATGTCGGGAAGGCGTGGTGGTTGTTGTGCCACCCCTCGCCGAGGGCGAGGACGCCGAAGATCACGTTGTTCCGGCTCTCGTCGTGGCAGTCGTAAGGGCGGGCGCCCAGATGTGGCAGACCGAGTTGATGCTCCACGTCACGTGATGGACGAGGAAGACGCGGACGAGCCCACCCCAGAGAAAACCGAGCAGTGCGCCCGTCCATGACAAGGTGAGCAGCCCGCCGAGCGCCGCGGGGATCAGCAGCCCGACAACCACCCACAGCGGGAAGAGCCGGCTCACCCAGCGGAGGACGCGGTCCCTGCGGAGGTCGAGGGTGTACCGCGTCAGGGCTCTCGGGTTCGATTGGAACAGCCAGCCGAGGTGGGCATGATACAGCCCGCGGATCATGCTCCACAGACCCGATCCGTGCACGTGCGGTGAGTGCGGGTCTTCCTCGCGGTCGCTGTGTTGATGGTGCTTGCGGTGCGAGCCGACCCAGTGCAGCAAGGGCCCCTCGACCGCCATCGACCCAAGCACCGCAAGGACCGCCGCGACGGGTTTCGATGTCTTGAAGCTCCGGTGTGTGAAGAGGCGGTGGTACCCGACCGTGATCCCGACGGCGGTCGCCAGGTACATCACCGCGAGGATGACCAGGTGGATCCAGCTAAAGGCGATGCCCCACAGCAGCACCATCGCGGCCACGAACCCCGCAAAGGGAAGGATCACCGCGATGAGATTGATCAGTTTCAACCGGAGCGAAACGGCGCTGGTCGGCGCCGTCTCGATCATGTTCCGGGTGTCGGATTCGGTGTTCGCCATCGTTCATGCCTCGTGCAGAGGGGGGTTCGCCGCCAGGGCGAGAGTTTACCGGATTTCCGGGGTCGGCCCCAGGTCATCATCGGCGCCAACGCGACGGGCGAGCCAAACACGGGCGCCCGCCACTATTTCTTCGATCGTGGCATCACCAGCCCCCACGCCAACCCCAGCGCAGCGCCGATCGCAATGCCGATCCCGATACCCATGCCGATGTTCTTCATCGCGGCGCCGAGCGCGACACCGATGCCGGCGCCCAGAGCGATGCCCACCCCGACGCCGAGCGCCGCAGGCTGCTCGCGGTCTGGTGATACGTCCTGCTTCTCTTTTCGGTTCGATTGTTCTTCAGTCATCGGCGTCCCCATTGGTTGTCTTGCGGTGTGGTCGGGGCCCACAGGGGCCGCGAGCCGTCAACACCCCGCAGAAGATGCCGCGAAGCCGAATCCTTCATGGGCCGGGATTCATGCTGTCGATTATTCCGAACATGAACGATCCCGTTTCAATCCCCACCGAGTACCAATCCCAATACGGGCTTCTGGGCGCCATGGCCGGGGAGCTTGCCGCGGCGTTCCGTTCGCTCGGACACCCGGTCAACGAGTCGGCGCCGGATCCGGGGCGGCCCGGGATCTACCTGTTCTTCAACAGCCCCGCTGACCGCGGATCCATCCCCGACGGCGTCCTCGGCGGTGACTCGAAGCTCGCGGTGATCCAGTTCTTTGTTGATCACCCGTTCGCGCTCAACGACAACATGACGCGGTGGCTCTCGGGCCACCGGAACTACTGCCTGGCGCTCCCCTGCCTCGACAGCCTGCACGTCCTCCGACTCCGCTGGCCCCATCTGAAGCACGCGCACGTCTTCCACGGCGTGTCGGCGGAATCGATCCGCCCGGCCGACGCGGACCCGATCGCCGGGCGTGAATACGACGTGGTGATCGCCGGGTCGGTGCTGAGCGCCGAAGAGATCTCGGCGCTGGCGTCGAAGCTGCCGCCGCGCGTCAAGCGGTTGTGCGACGATGTCGCGGGCGTCCTGCTCGCCATGCCGCACACCACGTTCGAGCAGGGGATGGACATCGTCTTCGGCTCCAACGGCTCGATGATCAACGATTGGGACAGCATGTGTTATCTGTGGCGGTACGTGGTGGGCCTTGTCAACCGCACCAGGAGGCTTCGGCTGATCGAGGCGTTCCAGGGTCGCAAGACGCTCGTCATCGGTCGCGACACGATCGCCGGGCATTGCCGCGGGACGATCGAATACGGCGGCTCGGTCGGGTACCCGAAGGTGACCGCCTCGTTCGCCCGCGCCAGGACCGCGATCGCGATGGGCCCGACGCAGTTCACCCACACGCACAGCGAGCGCGCCCTGCTCTCGATGGCGGCCCGCTGCGCAACCGTCCTCGACGACCGGTTGCAGGCCAGGACGGTGTTCGTCCAGAAGACCGGGCAGCCCGCGGCCGCGTTCTACGATGCGAGCAACCCCGACAACGCCCGCGCCGCCGCCGAGGCCCTGCTCGATGATCGGCAACGGCTGCAAGCCATGGCCGAGACGGGCCACGCGCTGGTGTCGGCGGACCACACCTGGCGCGCCCGGACGGCGGCGCTGACGCGGATCGCGAGCGGGCTGCTCGCGACGGCGGCCGAGCCGAGCGAGAGCCTCGCGCTGGGGTGAGGCGGCGGTTCGTTGGCGCTTTCACAAAGACCAACGGGCAACCAGGCCGGGCGGCGCCGCTGACTTGATGACCTCGGCGCCGGTTCCGCTCCAGTCCGCTACAGTGAAGGTGAATCCACGAGCAACGGCCGGTGTCGGTCGCCGGTCGTATCCGGTTCGGTTGCCAGAACCACGCGCACACCGCATCATCGGCAGTGTCCGGGGGCGCCCGCCCGCTGGCGGCGGCGGCGCGGGCGGGAGAGCTGCTCCATGAAGATCCCCAACATCGGCAAGACCATCCGGGATGTTCGCCGGGCGCGCGAGATGGTCAACGTGCTGGCGCGGTACGGGTTCACGGACATCGTCGAGAGTTTCGGGCTCGACCGGCTCGTCCAGCAGGGGCGGCAGACGCTCCGGCTCGCCAAGCCGGACGAAGCGGTGGCGCGGCTCCCCCGGGAAGTCCGGATGCGCAAGGCGATGGAGCGGCTCGGGCCGACGTTCGTCAAGCTCGCCCAGGTGCTCTCGACACGCCCCGACCTGATCCCGTCCGCCTGGGCCAACGAGTTCGCCAAGCTTCAGGATGACGTTGCCCAAGAGCCGAGCGACAAGATTCTGGAAGTGATCCATGCCGAGCTGGGCGACCGGGTCGAGACGCTGTTCGAGTCGATCGAGCCGGAGGCCCTCGCGGCCGCCTCGGTGGCGCAGGTGCACCGGGCGCGGCTCAAGGACGGGACCGACGTGGTGCTGAAGGTGCTGCGCCCGGAGATCCGCGAGACGCTGAAGACGGACATGGAGATCCTGGATTATTTCGCGCGATTGATCGAGGCGCACTTCCGGGATGTCGGGTTCAGCCCGATCGAGACGGTCGATCAGTTCGCGCGTGAGATCCGGCGCGAGACGGATCTGCTGATCGAGGCTCGGTCGACCGACCGGATGCGCAAGGACTTCGACCGGGACCCGGGCGTTCACTTCCCCCGTGTCTTCTGGGAGGCCTCGACCTCGAAGGTGCTGTGCATCGAGTTCATCGCGGGCACGCTCCTGTCCCGGGTCGAGCCGGGGGCGTTCACCGATGAGGAACGCCGGTCGATCGTCGCCAACGGCTCGCGCGCCGTCTTCCACCAGTGCCTGGAGACCGGGTTCTTCCACGCGGACCCGCACCCCGGGAACATCATCGCGCTGCGCGACGACGAGGGGCGCGCCGGGGCGATCTGTTTCATCGATTGCGGGATGACCGGGCACATCGACCCGAAGACGGCCGAGCTGCTCGCGGACCTGACGCAGGGGACGGTCACCGGTGAGCTCGACCGCGTGATCGACGTCGTCGTCGCGCTCTCGGACGCCGACCCGGCGATCGTGAGCGACCGCGATTTTCGCGCCGACGTCTGGGAGTTCATCAGCCACTTCCAGAACGCCAACTTCAGCGAGCTCCGGATGGGGGCGCTGCTCGGCGAGTTCTTCGAGAAGGTCCGCCGTCACCAGCTCCGCGTCCCGGCCGACATGGTCTTCCTCATCAAGGCGATCACCACCATCGAGGGCGTGGGCGAGGACCTGTGCCCGGAGTTTGACATCGTCGCCCATGTCCGGCCGACGATCGAACGCCTGGTCCGGCGGCGTTACGGCATCCGGGCGCTGCGCCGGCGGGTCCGCAACAGCTTCATCGGGTACGCCGAGTTCACCGAGAAGCTGCCGCGCGACATCGGCCAGCTCCTGACCGCGGTCCGCAGGCAGAAGCTGACGATGAACCTCGAGCACCGCGGGCTCGACCGCGTGACCAGCACGCTCGAGCACGCCAGCCGGAACATCGCGCGGGCGCTGATCATCACCGCCCTGATCGTCGGATCGTCGATCCTCGTGCTCGCCGACAGCGCGGGCGATCCCAAGCACGGCGTGCTGACCATCGCCGCGAGCGCCGGGTTCGTGCTGGCGGTGATCCTCGCCGTGCTGGGGATCACCATCGGCAAAAAGAGATAGTGAACCGGACCTGCCGGCAGCGCGAGCGCCGACGGCGGGTCCTGTTGTTACGAGCCGTCGGCGTCCTTGTCCTTGCGATCGCCCGAGACAGCGCCGCCGAGGCCGTCGATCACACCGGCGATCCCCTTGAGGAGCGACCCGGTGGCCAGACGCGAGGCGCCCGCCGCGACGGAGGCCGCCTCCCTGGCAAGATCGAGCGGTTGCTGCTCGGCGGTCTCGATGGCGGCCTTAATCTCGGGCATCATGTCCGTCGCGGCGCGCCGAGCGTGGCCCAGCAGATCACGGGCCTGATCGGCGCTCGTGCCGGCGCTCGACTTGACCAGCTTCTCGATGCGCTCGACGAACATCGACTCGAGCGCCCGCAGATCCTGGGCCGTCCCCTTGATCTCTTCTTCGGTGTAGGTCTGCCCGCGGCTTTTCGCTTCCTCGAGGGTGTACTTGACCGCGTTGGCGCCCTGCGACAGCCCCTCGCTGATCCCGTCGATCACCTCGCGCAGCACGTCCGCCTGTTTCTCATCGGCGACGCGCTCGACGCCCCGCCAGGCGCCGTCGAGCACCTTGCCGGCGGCGTTGGGGAGACGGCTGACCGTCTCGGCTCCGTTCTTGAGCGTGTCGACGACGAGCACACGCGTCCGCTCGCGGACATCCTTCGCCTCGGCGGCGATCTGCTCGGCCTTGCGTTCGGTCTCTTGTTCTTGCATGAGAAAACCTCCAGTCGTGCGATTGTAGCCGGTCGGGGCGCTCGGGATCGGACGACCGCGCCACCTGGCGACGATCGCCAAACCAACCGATTCGCATCTGTGGTGACTCTGCTCAGGCCGTCAGGAGCGGTGGCTTGCCCCGGCGCCGGCGGATCCAGTTGACGGCGCCCAGGACGCGCCGGCGCCCGATCAGCCACCGCTCGAACCGGTACTTGCCGGGGAAGTCGAGCAGCATGAACCCGACCAGCAGTGTCAGCAGGCCCTGCCCGGGCGTGAACAGCATCGCGCTCCCCACCAGCATCAGCACGACGCCGAGCGTGTTTTTGGAAAGCAGGAGCGTGACGCGGATCGCCGGGTGTCGAGATGACCAACGGCTCGGCGGGCGCTTGTCGTGCGTGAAGTAATCGGGCGGGATGCGAGCCACGATCAACGGTGTGACGAGCACGGAGCCCACAAACAGCAGCACGGAGACCCCGGCAAGGGCGGCCAGGAGGGCGGTGTGCTGCTCGAACCACGCGATCATGGCCAAGGGTAGCAGCCCCGCCGTATCGGCACGCGGCGGGGCGAAGCGTTGAGCTGTTCAAAGCATTGGCATCGCACGATCATTCATTGTTTTTTCCTGGTCCAGCCGACCGGGGATGTTATAAAAAACACTACAATAGCCGCGTTTTATCGCGGCGCGGTCGCCAATCATCGCGGGCCCGGCTGTTGACACACCACGGCAGTTTTCTATACTCCGGTCATGGATCGAGGCCTTGCTCGCCATCTCGTCGACATCTCTGTATCCATTGCGATTGTGACGCTGATCCTCGGCGGCGCTGCGCACCGGCTCGTGCACGCAAACCCGGCCTGTGATCGAATCCACGCCCTGGACACGGGGATTGCGACAACGACGCCCGGCCATTCCGGTCATGCCAGCGACAAGGGCGATCTTCCGCCCGTTTCGCCCGCCCAGGACCGCCCCACCCCGCGGGATCACCAACCGAGCAAACATCAGTGCCCGTATTGCCTCATGCAAAGCGCCGGCGCCATCGTTTCGGCTCCATCGCCCGGTGATGTGATGCGATTCGAGGTTTGCGAACGGCTTCCTGCTCTCCGAAGCCGCCCGGTCCCGATGATCGATGTTCGGCTCCTCGCCGCGCCACGGGCGCCACCCGTCTGCTGATCCAGCAGACCAGGTTGACCGCACCGTTTTGCCCGAACAACGAGAACACTGACTCAGGCGATCCGAAAGGCTCGCGCTGTGTCGAAGAGCATCCACCATGAATATGAAGAACTGTTCGCTGCTGGGCGTCTGTGTCATTGCAGCGCTCGGCGCCGGCCCGCTTGCCGCGGCGCCCATCGAAACCAACGATCCGCCCGATCTGAATCAACCCCAGGCCATCACGCAGGACGATTTGCTCCGGGAGCTGCGGAGCATGCGAGAGCGGATCGAATCACTCGAACGCCAGCACGCGGAAGACCAGCGGCGCCTGCGGGTGCTCGAAGAAGATCGCAAGACGCACGGGGCGCCGGCAAAGGCCGCATCATCGCCACCGACAATCCCGCCAACGAGCCCGCCAACGAGCCCGCCGGCAAACCAAGCGGCCAGCAGGTCCGCGCAGGCCCCCCGTGGGAACGCCGTCCAGCCCGCCCGGGCGGGATCGGGCGGAGCGTCCTCGCTCGCGTTTTCCAGCACCGCCGTGCCGGGGCTGAGCAACGCCCTCGGGCAGGGCAACCTGTACAACCCGGCGATCACGATCTTCGGCGACCTCGGCGCCAGCCTCTCCACGAACGGGGACGACAACAGGTTCAACCGGTTCAATCTGCGTGAGTTTGAGTTCGACGCGCGCGCTGCGATCTCACCGTTTGCCGATGGCGTCTTCATCGCGACCTTTGGCGAAGAGATCGAGGACGCGCCCGGCGGCGGGGTGGATATCGGGACGGTTGTCGATGTCGAGGAGGGCTACATCAACTTCCATTCGCTCCCGTATGACCTGACCGCCAAGGTCGGCAAGTTCCGGAACGCCTTCGGGCCGAGCAACACGCTGCACACACACGACACCCCGCAGGTCACCAGGCCCCTCGCCACCCAGGCGTTCCTCGGGCCCGAGGGGATGAGCACATTGGGGATCAGCGCTTCGTGGATCGTGCCGAACCCGTGGGATGAGTTCATCGAGTTGACCGGTGAGGTTGTCAACGCCGATGGCGGCGAGGAATCACCGATCCTCGGCGGCCCGAACGCCAAGAACCCGGCGTACCTCGGCCACCTGAAGTGGTTCACCGATGTCAGCGACTTCGGCTCGCTCGAACTCGGCGGCTCCTACCTGTACGCCCACACCGCCGCCGACGCCAAGTTCGACGCCAACGTCTTCGGCCTCGACGCCACGCTCAAGCTCCCGGACCCCGAGGCGCCCGACCTGCGGAGTTTCCTCCTCCAGGGAGAACTGTTCTACTCGCAGAACGACATCCTCGACCAGGTCACCAACACGGGAACCCGGAACAACAGCATCGGCGCCTATGCCTTTGCGCAGTGGCAGCTCAGCAAGAACTGGTACACGGGCGTCCGGGGCGACATCACCGAGTTTCCCAACAGCGACACGCGGGGGCCGTCCGATCGCGATTGGGCCGTGTCGCCCTACGTCACCTGGTACCTCTCCGAGTTTCTGCGTCTCCGCTTCGAGTATCAGCACCGGGAGTTCGAGACCGGCGGCTCGTGGGACAACGAGGACAATCTCTTTATTCAGCTCACCTTTGTGCTCGGCGCCCATCCACCGCACCCGTACTGGGTCAACAGGTGATCGCCGGAAGGAACCATCACATGCGATTGAAAAATCTGATCACGATTCTTCTGCCCTTCTCGCTCTCTGTCATCCCGCCGGCCATCGCGCCAAACGCCGAGGCCGAGGTGTTGCGGATCGTCACATCAACGCCCTCGCTTGCCGATATCGCCAAACGCGTCGGTGGTGAGCACGTCCGCGTCGAATCCCTGATGAAGGGAAAAGAGAACGTCCACCATGTCCCGCCCAAGCCCAGCTTCGTGATGAAGATGAGAAAGGCCGACATGTTTATCCATTCGGGACTCGACGCCGAGCCCTGGGTGCCCCAACTCCTCAAGACTTCACGGCGGAGAAACCTTCTGCAAGGGGCGCCGGACAACGTCGACGCCTCGATCGGAATCTCACTCAAGGAGATCCCCGACCACGGGACGCTCTCGAGAGCCAACGGCGACATTCATGTGTACGGGAACCCGCATTACATGCTCGACCCGCTCAACGGTGTGATTGTCGCGCGGCACATCCAGGAAGTGCTCAGCAGCAAGGACCCGTCGCACGCGGATGAATACCGGGCCAACTTCGGCACGTTCGAGCAACAAACCGCCGAGCTCGTTGATCGTCTCACGAAAAAGTTGGCCCCCTATCACGGAGCCCCGGTGGTGGTGTACCACCGGGCGTGGCCCTATTTCCTTGATCGGTTTGGGCTGATCGAGGCGGGTGAGGTCGAACCCAAGCCGGACATCTCCCCCGGGCCCCAGCACCTGATCGAGCTCGAGAACTCGATGAACGCCGATGGTGTTCGCGTGATCATCGTCGACACGTTCAACCCGCTGAGCGTTGCCGAGCGCGTCGCGGACAGCACGGAAGCCGTCGCCGTCGTGCTCGCGGGCGAGGTCCACGGCGTCAAGGGGGCCGACGATTACTTCACGCTGTTCGAGACGGACGTCGACCGCCTGATCGATGCGTTCGAGGAATCAGAGGCCAAGGCGGATCCGGACCCCCCCGGGGAAGGCTGATCGATGGAGAACCTGCACGACCTGATCTCGATCCTCGCGTTGCCCATGCTGGCTTGCGTCATCCTGACGGGGATTCACTGCTACCTGGGAATCCATGTGCTCATGCGCGAGGTGATCTTCGTCGACCTGGCGCTGGCGCAGGTCGCGGCGCTCGGGGCGGCGGTTGGGGCCATCGCCGGGCTGGCGATCGAGTCGACCCAGAACTACTTCTTCGCGCTCGCGTTTACGCTCGCTGGAGCCGGCGTGTTTGCGCTCGGGCGCTTCAAGGACCGGCGCGTCCCGCAGGAAGCCGTGATCGGCATCGTCTACGCGGTGTGCTCGGCCGTCACCCTGCTTGTTCTCACCAAGAGCGCCCTCGAGCGGGATCAGGTCGAGAGCATGCTGACGGGCAGGCTCCTGTTTGTCGGGTGGCACGAGATCATCAAGACCGCATCCATCTACTCCGCCATCGCGGTGGTTCACCTGGTGTTCGCCAAGCGGTTCTTTGCGCTCTCGGCGCCGGGAGGGGGCGTCGTCCCGGGCGCGAGGGCCTGGGACTTTCTGTTCTACGCCACGTTTGGCATCGTTGTCACGAGTTCGGTCAAGATCGCGGGTGTGCTGCTGGTCTTCAGTTATCTGATCGTTCCCGCGGCCTGCGCGATGCTCTATTGCAAGAGCGTCCGATCCCGGTTGTTCACGGGATGGGGCTTCGGGTTGCTGGGCAGCTTCGGCGGCCTCGTGGTCAGCGCGGTCTGGGATCTGCCCGTCGGCCCTTCGATCGTCGCGGTCTTCGGCGCGCTGTTCCTGCTGTGCTCGACGATCTACGCGACAACCGGGGCGCTGCGCCGCCCGGCCTCCTGACCCATCTCGTCGGCGCCGATGACCCGGCCCGGGCATCGGCCTAGCGGGATGCGCGTCCTCGCCCCGGCTTGCGACGCAGCGAACAACAACTGCCGCAAGAGGGGCCGCCTGATCAGCGCCCGCACAGGGATCCCCACGCCCTGGCTATCCAAAATCCTGCTCCATCGATCGGAGTCGCACATTGTCGAAGACAAACGCGACACGATCGATGTCTTTGCCTTGACGCTTCCAACGGGGCGGCACAGCTTTGGGGCCAGGCGCAGATCTCTCAATATGAACACACATTCTAAATGCGATCTGAACAAATGCGAGCCAGCATTCGGTTCGCCGAAAGGCAACGATGTCCGTGTTCGACATGGACACAAGTTTCGTGGTGTCTCGATGGAACCCCAACCCACTCTCGAGGATGACTCCATGGCATATAAAAAAACAATCTCGGCTTCAATAGCTCTTGCAGCTGTCTGGATTGGCGGCGTCGCGCAAGTGCACGCAGCCCACCCGGAGCAAGATGAAGTACGGGCCCTCGTCGCCGAGATGCTCGCCGACGCCCAGTCCCGGTCCAGCCTGCTCCAGAGCAGCGCCACGGCCGGGCACGACGGGCACTTCTTCCTCTCGTCTGCGGACGGGGACTTCAAGCTGAAT
>Ga0114931_10002104_pt1 | contig 25382 bp, 24 predicted proteins | sample 2SBtaG_FD_89579 | JGI IMG/M metagenome (GOLD analysis project Ga0114931, IMG submission 89579) | Deep subsurface microbial communities from Kolumbo volcano to uncover new lineages of life (NeLLi) - 2SBTROV14_V59a metaG | ecosystem: Environmental > Aquatic > Marine > Volcanic | place: Kolumbo... | reverse complement strand
TCGACGCGGACAAGGGCACCGAGAGCCTACAGGCATCCCTTGCCCGCGCCGCGGGCCTGGCCGATTTCGCCACCTTGCGCGATACCCTGGTGGCCACCGCGGAGGGGGTCCATGACGTGTTCGTGGAGACCATCGAGGCCCCCGCGCGCGCCGCCGGCGCCAAGCTCGACAAAGCTCCTTAGACCGCCGTGACGCGCCAGGCGTCCAGGATGGCGATCAGGCTGCGCTCTATATCGTGGTCGGTGGTGGCCCAGGAGCTCACGCTGATGCGCATGACCGCGCGGCCGCGCCAGTGGCTGCCGCCGCACCAGCACACGCCGCCCTCCTGAACGGCCGCGACCACGCGCCGGGTCCGCTCGTCGTCGCCAAAGGCCACCACCACCTGGTTGAGCACCACGTCGTTGAGCACTTCGACGCCCGCTTGCGCCAACCCTTCGGCGAGGCGCGCGGCCTGTCGGCAGTTGCGCGCGATCAGATCGGCCAGGCCATCGCGCCCGAGCGCCCGCAACGCGGCCCACACCTCGATGCCGCGCGCCCGGCGCGAGCTTTCCGGCGTCACGTCGATGGCCTCGCGCCGCCCGCTCGCCAGGAGATAGGCGCCGTCGATGGACATGGCCCGGTGCAGCGCCTCGGGCTCGCGCACGAAGGCCAGGCCGCTGTCGTAGGGCACGTTCAGCCACTTGTGGGCGTCGCTCGCCCACGAGTCCGCCGCCGCGAAACCGCGAACCAGGGGGGCATAATCGGGCGCGGCGCGCGCCCACAGGCCGAAGGCGCCGTCCACATGCACCCACGCCCCGGCGTCGTGGGCCCAGGCGATGATCTCGTTGGCCGGGTCGAAGGCCCCGGAATGAACGTTGCCGGCCTGGATGCACACGATCGCCGGCCCGGCGAGGCGCGGCGGGGCATCGGCGCGCATGCGGCCCTCGGCGTCGGCCGGCACCACGACCACGCGCTCGCGGCCGAGCCCGAGCATGGCCAGCACCTTGGCCAGCGAGGCATGGGCCTCGGCGCCCCGCACCACCGTGATCTCGGGCGCGCCGAACAGCCCTCGCCGCTCCACGTCCCACCCGGCCTTGGCCAGCACATGGTGGCGCGCCGCCGCCAGGCACGCGAAGTTGGCCATGGTAGCACCGGTCGCGATGGTGCCCTCGGCGGTTTCGGGCAGGCGCAGGGCCTGCTTGGACCAGCGCAACGCGGCGTCCTCGAACAGCGCGGCCGCCGGCGAGCTGACGAAGCCGAAGGCGTTCTGGTCCCAGGCCCCGGCGAGCCAGTTGGCGGCGACCGTGGCCGGCAACGCGCCGCCGGTGACGAATCCGAAATAACGCCCGCCGGCGTTCGCGGTCGTGGCCGGGGCGCCGATCTCGTCCATGAACCGCGGGACCTCGGGGGCCGCACTCGGCGCATCGGGCAAGTCGCCGGCCAAGGCCGCGCTCAGGCGCTCGACCGCCGCCGGCGCGGGCGCCACGGAGCGCGTGTCCAGAGCCTCCAGATAGGCCGCCGCGCGCGCGGCGGTGTCCATCAGCAGGGCCTTGGTCGTGTCCCGAGTCATGCCGGACCATACAGAGGCGCGGTGGGACACACACCGAAAAATCCAGCCACGGGAATCTTGCCGCCATGGGCGGGCGGATGTACGGTCCCGACTCGTCGGGATCGCGGGTGTTAAGGGGGCCGTTTCGCGTGGCCGGATTCGCCGAGTGGTGGAGCGAGGTAACGGCGGTCGAGCTGGCGTGGGTCATCATCGGCCTGGGCGGGCAGGCGCTGTTCATGATGCGCTTCGTGGTGCAGTGGATCCACAGCGAGCGCGCCAAGCGCAGCATCGTGCCCGAGGTCTTCTGGTACTTCAGCATCGGCGGCGGGCTGACCCTGCTGACCTACGCGATCCACCGCGCCGACCCGGTGTTCATCATCGGGCAATTGACCGGTATTTTTATCTATAGCCGGAACATCTACTTCATCTGGCGCGAGAAGCGGCGGCTTCCGGCGCTCGCATCGAGGCGGAACGCGGCCAAACCATGAACGTAAACGGCGCGGCCGTCGCCGGGATGGAATGGGCTCACGGCGCCTTGCGCTATCCCTTTCTGATCGCGCTGTGCCTGGCCTTTTTCCTGCCGGGCTTTTTTTCCATGCCCCCGATCGACCGGGACGAGGCGCGTTTCGCCCAGGCCTCGCGCCAGATGCTGGAAAGCGGCGATTTCGTCAACATCTCGTTCCAGGACCAGCCGCGCCACAAGAAACCGGCCGGCATCTACTGGCTGCAGGCGGCGAGCGCCTCGCTATTCGGCGGGGCGGACGCGCCGATCTGGGCCTACCGGGTTCCGTCGCTCGTGGGCGCCACGGGCGCGGTGCTCTTGACCGCGTGGCTCGGCACCCTGGCGTTCGGTGGGGCGGTGGGCCTTGCCGCCGCCGTGGCCCTGGCGGCGAGCCTGGTGCTCGGGGTCGAGGCCCGCATGGCCAAGACCGACGCCATGCTGCTGCTCATCGTGGTGGCGGCCCAGGGCGCCCTGGCGCGGGCCTATCTGGCCGCGCGCGACGCGCCGCCGCTTGGCCTGGCCTGGATCGCCCTGTTCTGGGGCGCGCTCGGCCTGGGCATCCTGATCAAGGGACCGATCGTTCTTTTGGTCGTGGGCGCCACCGCCGGGGCGCTCGCCGTGGCCGACCGGGGCGCGCCATGGCTGCGCCGGCTGCGCCCAAAGCTCGGCGCGGCGATCATGCTGGCGGTCGCGCTTCCCTGGCTGGTCGCCATCGGGATCGCGACCGAAGGCCGGTTCTTCAGTGGCTCGGTGGGCGGGGATTTGTGGTCCAAGCTGCTCTCCGGCCGGGAATCCCACGGCGCTCCGCCTGGCTATTACCTGGCCAGCTTCTGGCTGACCTTCTGGCCGTTCTCGCTTCTGGCCGGCCTCGCCGTGCCCTGGGCGTGGGCGCGCCGGCGCGCGCCGGCGGTGCGCTTCTGCCTGGCGTGGATCGTGCCCGCGTGGCTGGTTTTCGAGTTGGTGCCCACCAAGCTGCCCCACTACACCCTGCCCCTGCTGCCGGCCATCGCGCTCATCGCCGCCGCCGCGGCCCTGGAGCCCGGCGACGGCACCGCGCGGCGGGGCGGATGGCGGTGGTGGCTGCCGGCGGGCCTGTTCGGCCTGGTCTCCCTGGCCCTGGGCCTGGCCCTGGCGGGGCTGCCGTGGATCACCGGCGATGGGCCGCGCGCCGCCGTGGCCGGCGCCGTCGCCGGCGCGGCCGCGCTGGCGACGGGCGCGGCCGGCCTCGCCTGGGCACGGCGCGGGCGCCCCCGGGCGGTGTTCGCCGCCCTGGCGGGCGCGGCGCTGGTAATGTTCGCCGTCGCTTATCAGGCGGTTCTGCCGGCGCTGGACGCAATCTGGCTCAGCCCGCGCATCGTCGCCGCCGCGCGTGGGGCGAGCGGTTGCGCGCGGCCCGCCCTCGCCGCGGTCGGCTATACGGAGCCGAGCCTGGTGTTCCTGGCCGGCACGCAAACCGTGCTCGGGGACGTGGACGCGGCCGCCCGCCACCTGGCCGCCGATCCGCGATGCGGCGTCACCGCGATCGACGCGCGCCACGAGGCCGCCTTCGCCGAGGCGGCGCGCCGTGCCGGCCTGACCACGGCGCGTCTTGCCACGGTCGCCGGCATCGACTACACGCACGGCAAGGCGGCGACGATCTATCTTCATGGGGTGGCCCGATAGCCGCCACGCCACGCCCGACTGACCGACCGGACCCGGATCATTGCTCGCGACCGTAGACCGAGAGCCTCGCAACGCCGACCGCGCGCGTTGGAGCTCGCGCGTCGTCGCCGAATCGATCGCGCTCGTCCTGGTCCTCGTGGTCCTTATGGTCGGGTTCGACGAACCGATCTCGCGCGCGGTGCGCGACAGCGACTGGTGGCTGCGCCGCGCCCTGGGCGCGCTCACCACCACCGGAGATGCCAAGTGGTATCTGATCCCCACCGGAATCGGAGTGCTGGCCGCCACGTTTCTGCGCGCGCGCGCGGCCGGGCGCGCCGCGCGGCGCCTCTGGGGCTGGTGCGCGGCCGCCGCCGGGTTCGTGTTCGGCGCCATCGCGCTCTCCGGCATCCTGGTCAACGTGGTCAAGGTGCTGGTCGGGCGCCCCCGCCCCAAGCTCCTGGATATGGAGGGGGCCTTGGGCTTCTCGCCGTTCACCTTCGACGCCGATTTCCACTCGTTCCCCTCGGGCCACGCCAACACCCTGCTCGCCCTGGGGCTGGCCCTGGCCTTTCTCCTGCCCCGGTATCGCCGCTGGTTTATTAGTATCGCGGCGGTGCTCGCCCTCAGCCGGGTCGCGGTCAATGCCCACTATCTGAGCGACTTGGTGGCCGGCGGGGCGCTTGCGGTGCCGACCACCGCGTGGCTGCGCGGGCGGTTCGCCGCGCGCGGCTGGGCCTTCGATCTGGACCGGCGCGGCCGGCCTCGCCTCGCCGCGCCGGGCCGCTGGCTGCGCGCGGAGGTAACAAAGCGCCTGCGCCGCCGCCCGTGAGCGCGCGCTTCCATAACCTGACCGCCGCCGCGCTCGCGGTGCTGGAGATGCCCGACCCGGCGCGCAAGGCCGACCTAACGCGGGCGGTTGCCGGGGCTTGGCGCGACGGCCGCTTAACCGAGATCGGCGACCGGGCCTCGCCGGCGCGCCCGGCCCGCTTGCCGCGCCCGGTGCTGGTGCCGCCCCGCGCGGTGCCGCGCCGGCGCATCGGTCCGAGCCCAGCCGGGCGCATCGCGCTCTTGCACGCGCTTGCCCATATCGAGCTGAACGCGATCGACCTGACGTGGGATTTGATCGCCCGCTTCGCCGCCGAGGCCCCCGCGCGGGAGTTTTGCTACGACTGGATCACGGTCGCCGTCGAGGAGGCCGCCTACTTCGGCCTGCTGAGCGACCGGCTGGCGAGCCTCGGCGCGGCCTACGGGGACCTGCCCGCCCACGGCGGGCTGTGGGACGCCGCCGACCATACCCGCGACGATCTGCTGGCGCGCCTGGCGGTGGTGCCCCTGGTCCTGGAGGCCCGGGGCCTGGACGTCACGCCAGGCATGATCGCGCGCCTGGAGACGGCCGGAGACCGGGCCAGCGCCACGGTGCTGGAAACCATCTATAGCGACGAGATCGGCCACGTCGCCATTGGCAAGGGCTGGTTCGACACGGTGTGCGCCGCGCGCGGCCTGCCCCCGGTGGAGACCTGGCGCATGCTGGTGCGCCGCCACTTCAAGGGCACCCTCAAGCCGCCGTTCAACGAAGCCGCGCGGGCCCGCGCCGGCCTCTCGCCGGCCCTCTACGCCGGGCTGGAGCGGACAATCTGCTAGATCAAATCAGGCGGACTGGCGCTCGCTGACGTGCTGGGCCAGGGCCGCTTCCAGGAAGGGGTCCACATCCCCGTCCAGCACGCCCTGTACGTTGCCCACCTCGACCCCCGTGCGCAGGTCCTTCACGAGCTGATAGGGCTGTAGGACGTAGGAGCGGATCTGATGGCCCCAGCCGATGTCCGACTTGGACTCGGCCTCCGCCTGGGCCGCCTCCTCGCGCTTGCGCAGCTCGAACTCGTAGAGCCGCGCGCGCAGCATCTTCTCCGCCTCGGCGCGATTCTTGTGCTGGGAGCGGCCGCGCTGGCACTGCACCACGATGCCGGTCGGCAGATGGGTCATGCGCACCGCGCTGTCGGTCTTGTTGATATGCTGTCCGCCGGCGCCCGAGGCACGATAGGTATCCACGCGCACGTCCTTGTCATTGATCTCGATCTCGATGGTCTCGTCCACCACGGGATAGACCCAGACGCTGGCGAAGCTGGTGTGGCGCCGGGATTGGGCGTCGAAGGGCGAGATGCGCACCAGGCGATGCACCCCCGATTCGGTCTTCAGCCAGCCATAGGCGTTGTGCCCGGAAACGCGCAGGCTGGCGGACTTCAGCCCCGCTTCCTCGCCCGGGCTTTCCTCCAGCCACTCCACGTCGTAGCCGTGCGCCTCCGCCCAGCGCATATACATGCTGGTCAGCATTTCCGCCCAGTTCTGGGCCTCGGTGCCGCCGGCGCCGGCGTGGATTTCCAGGTAGGCGTCGTTGCCGTCGGCCTCGCCCGACAGCAGGCTGGCGATCTGCTGCTTGGCCACGATGGCGCGTAGCTTGCGCAGGTCCGTTTCGGCCTCGGCGATGGTGTCGTCGTCCGCCTCGGCCTCGCCTAGCTCGGCCAGGGTCACCGCGTCGTCCAGGCGCTGCTCGAAAGCCTCGAAGCCGGCGATCGCCGATTCCACGTGCGTGCGCTCGCGCATGATCTTTTGCGCGGCGTCCGGGTCGTCCCACAGGTTCGGGTCCTCGGCCCGCCGGTTCAGCTCGGCCAGGCGCGCGCGCGCTCGATCCAGGTCAAAGATGCCTCCCCAGCAGGGTCAACGACTGACGAATCTCGTTGGCCACCGCTTCGATCTCGGCACGCACGTTCGCGATCTCCGGCTAATAGACGATGCTGGCCGGAGTCTTAACGGCCCGGGCCCGGTTAGTACAGCCCGCTGGTGCCACCGTCGGCGCCGGGCCCAAGGGGATTGTACCCGCCGTCGATCACCGTCTGCTCGCCGCGCGGCACGGTGCCCGGCTTGAACGCCTCCAGGATCACCCGGCGGTCGCCGGGGCGCGCCACCCGGCCGGTCTCCACGTTGAGGCGCACCAAGCGAATGCCCGGCGGAATGCGGAACGGGATGGCCGAGCGGTCCTTCAATGCCGCGGCCATGAAATCGCGAAAGATCGGCGCCGACACGGACGAGCCGGTTTCCCGGGGGCCGAGGGTGCGCGGCCGATCGAACGCCGCGTAGACGCCAACCGCCAGGTCGGGGGAAAAGCCCATGAACCAGGTATCCATGCCGTCGTTGGTGGTGCCGGTCTTGCCGGCCAGGGGCTTGCCCACGGCGCGGATGCGCCGGCCGGTACCGCGCTGGATCACCCCTTGCAGCATGGAGACCACCTGATAGGCGCTCAAGGGATCGGCCACCCGCTCGCGCACGTCGGGCAGTTCCGGCGGCGGCTGGCCGGCCCAGGGCGCGCGGCAGGCATCGCAGGCGCGCCGGTCGTGGCGAAAGATCGTGATGCCGCGCCGGTCCTGCACCCGGTCGATCAGGGTCGGCACGATACGCCGTCCGCCGTTGACCAGCATGGCGTAAGCCGTGGTCAGGCGCATCAGCGTGGTTTCGCCCGCGCCGAGCGCCATGGACAGAAGCGGCGGCATATCGTCCACGACACCGAATCGGCGCGCGTAGGCAACGATTTTTTCCATGCCGATGGTCTGCGCCAGGCGCACCGTCATGAGATTGCGCGACCGCTCGATGCCGATGCGCATGGGGGTCGGCCCGTAAAACTTCTGCGAGTAGTTAGCCGGCTTCCACTTGCCCAGCCCGGGGCCCTGATCGACGACGAAGGGCGCGTCGAGCACGATGGTCGCCGGGGTAAAGCCGCTGTCCAGCGCGGCCAGGTAGACGAACGGCTTGAACGCCGAGCCCGGCTGGCGTTTAGCCTGGGTGGCCCGGTTATATTCGCTCTGCTCGAAGGAAAAGCCGCCGCTCATGGCCAAAACCCGGCCCGTATGGGGGTCCATGGCAACGAGGCCGCCATTGATCTGCGGAATTTGCCGCAGGCCGTAAGCACCGGGGGCGTAGGGCTTGCCGTCGGCGTCGGCCGCGGCCGGTTCGACCATGACCACATCCCCGACGGCCAGCGCATCGCTCGGCGCCTTGGGGCGGCGACCGACCCGCTGCTTCTTGAGCCAGGGCCGGGCCCAGCGCAACTCGGCCATGGGGATGTAGGCGCGGCGCCCATCGCCAAGCACGATCTCGGCTTGCTTCGCGTTCAACGCGGTCACCGCCGCCAGTGACCAAGGCGACATGCCGGCCGGCGGCTCGACACCGGCCAGGGCCGCGATCCAGTCCATGTCCTGGAGCGACTGGTCGCCATCAGGCGCGAGCCTGGCCACCGGCCCACGCCAACCGTGGCGACGGTCGTAGGCGATCAGTCCGGCGCGCAGGACCCGCTCGGCGATCTTCTGCAGGCGCGGATCCAGGGTAGTCCGCACCGACAACCCCCCCTGATAGAGCGCGGCCTCCCCCTCCAGGTCGACCAGTTCGCGGCGTACCTCCTCGACGAAGTAATCGGCGCGTACGATTTCCGTGGGGTCCGTGTGCCGTGTCTCCAAGGGCTCGGCCCAGGCGGCCTCCGCCTCGGGCAGGCCGATGCGCCCATCCTCCAGCATGCGCCCGATGACCCAGTTGCGCCGAGCCAGCGCCGCCTCGGGATGGCGGGTCGGGTGGTAATTGTTCGGCGCCTTGGGCAGGGCGGCCAGATAGGCCGATTCGGCGATGCTCAGCTCATCCAGGGACTTGTTGAAATAATTCAGCGCCGCCGCCGCCACTCCGTAGGAGCCCAGGCCCAGATAGATTTGGTTCAGGTAGAGATCCAGGATGCGGTCCTTGGTGAAGGCCTGCTCGATACGGAAGGCCAGGATCGCTTCCTTGATCTTGCGCTCGATGGAGATTTCGTTGGTCAGCAGAAAGTTCTTCGCCACCTGCTGGGTAATCGTCGAGGCGCCGACCGGCCGGCGGTCCCTACCCAGATTGGCCAGGTTGGTCACCGCCGCGCGCAAGACCGAAACCACGTCGATGCCCGGGTGGGAGTAAAAGTTCTTGTCCTCGGCCGACAGAAAAGCATTGACCACCCGGCGCGGGATCGCATCGATCGGCACGTACACCCGCTTCTCGGTGGCGTACTCGGCCAATAGCCGACCGTCGCCGGCGTGTACCCGCGTGACCGTGGGCGGGTCGTAATCGGCCAGTTGCCGGTAGTCGGGCAGGTCCCGGCCATAATGGTAGAAGAGATACAAAGCGCCCCCGCCGGCGCCGAGCGCGAGCAGGATGAGCAGACCGATCAGGGATGCCAGCAGCCTCAATTCGGGGACGTCCTTTATCTCTACGGGGCCGTGGGAACCCGGGCCCCAACCCTCCGGTCCGCCTCGCGCGGTGGCGATGCTAGGATCGTATGGTTACCTTTTGGTAACCGTAACGGCTGGGAACCATAGTGGCGCCGGACCCGCTCACCTCGCGCGACTCCGCGCGCCGCGCATTTTCTCTCATGACAATGTGGCGCCACTATGAACGATTCAAGGCGTTCTGGCGCTTGAAGTAGGCGTCGATCGCCCGCACCGTGGCCGCCGCCACGTTGGCCCGGTGCTTGGCGGAGCGCAACAGCCGCTCTTCCCTGGCATTGGACAGATAGCCGATCTCGACCAGGACCGAGGCCACGGTCGGCGATTTGAGCACGGCGAAACCGGCGAAGCGGTGGGTATTGCGCAGCAATCGGGTTACGCCCCCGAGCTGCTTCACCAGCAGGTTGGCGAAGTACTTGGACCGGTTCATGGTCTCGCGCTGGGCCAGGTCGATCAGGATCTTGTTGACGTCCTCCGACTGCTCCGAGAGGTCGATGCCGGCAATGATATCCGCCGTGTTCTCCTTGGCGGCCAGCGCCGCCGCCGCCGCGTCCGAGGCGGTTTCCGACAGGGTATAGACCGACGCGCCCCGTATCCGCTTCGACACGTGATTGTTGGCATGGAGGGAGACGAACAGATCCCCCTCCATGCGCTGCGCGAACGCCACCCGATCGCGCAGGCGGATGAAAATATCCTTGTCGCGGGTCATGACCACCCGGTACCGGCCGGTCGCCAGAAGCCGCCGGCGCACCTCCCGCGCGTAGGCAAGGGCGATGTTTTTTTCGTTGGCGCCGCTGATGCTGCGCGCGCCGGGATCGACGCCCCCGTGGCCCGGATCGAGCACCACGGTCGGCCGGTTGTCGCTCTTTGGCTTCCTGGGCACCTCGGCGCGGGCGGGGCGCGGTGGCGCGAGCGGCGCGCGCGACTCCAGGGGAGCGGCGCGCCGCGCCTGGAAGAAAGCCGCGCGGCCGACCGCCTCCATGTCGATTACCAGCCGGTACGGGTAGCCCTGCTGCGGCGGAATGACGAAGACACCGCGCACCCGGGCGGGCCGGCGCATATCCAGAACGATCCGCGTGGTGCCCGGGGCGAACAGCCCAAAACGCATGGCCGCGATCAGCCCGTCGGCCCCGGTCGGCAATTTGGAGCGCGGTGCCCAGCGCAGCTCCGGCAGGTCGATCACCACGCGAAACGGATCCGGCAGGGTGAAGATCCGGTAGCGAGGCTCCACCGAAATCTCCATGACGAAGCGGGTCTTATCCGGGTGCTCGCCAACGCGCACGGCGGTCACGACCGGCTCGGCCGTGGCGGCGGCCGCCGTCCCAAGCATGATCGCGAACAGGCCAATCAGGGCCGGCAGCACCCGCCGCATGGTTCGCCCCCCGGCGCACATAATCTGGTGCGAAGATAACGATAATCCACGAAATATATATACATCGTTTGAAGCGCAACCGATCGTGGCTTGTTCCGCCGCCCAAACACTCAGTGGTGGCGCCGCTGGCCGGTGCCTGCTAGGGTTGCGTGGCGATTCGCCTTGGGCCGATGCTTTGGCTCGGCCGCCAACGGCGGGTTGCCAAGCGGGGGGTGCTGCCCTATCTCTTTCCCAAGGCAGCGATAGCCGCTGACCATGGCGCTCAAGGGCCCGAGAGGCCACGGGCGCCCACGGGGTGGTTTCGACCGTGGATCGTTCGACGATTTCGTTGACGCACCGCCGGTCGGGGCACGGGCCCGGTTCGCCATTCCCAGCCGACCCACGCGCGCGGGCGCGGGGCGGCGGCCGGATGATCGACACGCTCGCGAAGCGAGCGAGGATCGCCGGTATCCGATGAACGCTCACATGAACCTGACGCTTTCTCAGACCTTCGCGCCGCACCCCGCCAATAACGCGGGCGATGCCGAGCGCGCGCTGGAGAACACTCTTTATGACAAAACGTATGTTGATCGATGCCCGCCACGCCGAGGAGACCCGGGTGGTTGTGCTGAACGAAATTCGTCTCGGTGAGTTTGACTACGAAACCGCGTCGCAAAAACAACTCAAGGGAAACATCTATCTCGCCAAGGTAACCCGGGTCGAGCCCTCGTTGCAGGCCGCGTTCGTCGAATACGGCGGAAACCGGCACGGGTTCCTGCCGTTCAGCGAGATCCATCCCGATTACTACCGCATCCCCATCGCCGACCGGGAGGCGCTGATCGCCGCCGAGGCCGCGGCGAAGGCCGAGGCACGCGAAAATGACGCGGCCGACGAGGACGTTGACGACGATGAGCCCTTGGAGGACATCGACTCCGATAACGACGACGCGCCGGCCGACGACGACGATGGCGCGTTCCAGGCCGAGGACGCCGGCGACGACGACGACCGGGGCACCGATAACGGCGCGGACAACAACAACGACACCAACGGCGACGGCGGCGGCGTGGTCGAGGAGATGGCCGCCGAAACCAGGGTCGACACCCTGGGCGGAGACGAGGTCGAGGACGCCGCCCGGCGCCGCGCGCGCCTTCTGCGCAAGTACAAGATCCAGGAGGTCATCAAGCGCCGCCAGGTCATCCTGATCCAGGTAACCAAGGAGGAGCGCGGCAACAAGGGCGCCGCGCTGACCACCTATCTCTCGCTCGCGGGGCGCTACTGCGTGCTCATGCCCAACACCGCCAAGGGCGGCGGCATCAGCCGCAAGATCAGCAGCGCCAAGGACCGGCGGCGCCTGAAAAGCATCATCGAGGACCTCACCATCCCCGACGGCATGGCGGTCATCGTGCGCACCGCCGGCAGCGAGCGGACCAAGGCCGAGATCCGGCGCGACTACGAGTTCCTGCTGCGCCTGTGGGGCGAGATTCGCTCGACCACCCTGGAGTCGACCGCGCCAAGCCTGATCTACGAGGAAGCGAACCTCATCAAGCGGTCGATCCGCGATCTCTACCAGAGCGACATGGAGGATGTGCTGGTGGAGGGCGAGGCCAGCTACAAGGCGGCCAAGTCGTTCATGAAAACGCTCATGCCGAGCCATGCGCGCAAGGTCAAGCTGTACAAGGACCCGGCCCTGCCCCTGTTCTTCCGCTACAAGGTAGAGGGGCAGATCGACGCGATGCACGATCCGGTGGTGCGGCTCAAGTCCGGCGGCTACCTGGTCATCAACATCACCGAGGCGCTGGTCGCGATCGACGTCAACTCGGGCAAGGCGACGCGCGAGCGCCACATCGAGGAGACCGCCTACAAGACCAACCTGGAAGCCGCGGACGAAGTTGCCCGGCACATGCGCCTGCGCGATCTGGCCGGGCTGATCGTGATCGACTTCATCGACATGGAGGAATCGCGGCACAACCGGGCGGTCGAGCGCCGCCTCAAGGAGGCCGTGCGCAACGACCGCGCGCGCATCCAGCTCGGTCGGATCAGCCCGTTCGGCCTGCTCGAGATGTCGCGCCAGCGCCTGCGCCCGAGCCTGTTCGAAAGCTCCACGGTCCCCTGCCCGACCTGCCGGGCCACCGGCTACGTGCGCACGCCACAATCCGCCGCGCTGCACGTCTTGCGCGGATTGGAGGAGGAGGGCATCCGCCGCGCCGGCGGCGAAATCTCGGTCAGCGCGCCGACCGTCGTGGCGCTATATCTGCTCAACGACCTGCGCGACCGCCTGGTCGAGATCGAGCAGCGCCATGGCTTCCGGGTCCGGGTGCGCGCCGACAACGCGCTGGAGCCCTCCGAGTTCACGGTGGAGCGCACCGGCGCGGCCGAAGAGCGGCCGGAGGCCGAGGCCCCGCCCGCGCGCGCGCGGGCCAGCAAGGACGAAACCGGCGATCGCAAACGCGGGCGTCCGCGCCGCCGGCGCAAGCGCGCCGATGCGGAGGCGCGCCCGAGCGGCGACGGCGAGACGCCCGAGATGCCCGGGGCGCCCGGGGCAACGGAAACCGAGCAACCGGCCGAGGCCGAGGCCGAGGCCAGACAGGAAAGCACCGAGTCCGCGTCCGGCGAGGAGAAGACTAAGCGCAAACGCCGGGGCAAGCGCGGCGGCCGCCGCCGCTCGCGACGCCCGCAGCAGGACACGGCCGACGGCGAAACCCTGATTGCCGATGACACCGAGGCCGCGACGGGCGCGGCGGCCGGCCTTGGGCCGGAAGACTCCGAGGCATCGGCCAACCCGGAGACAACCGCCGACGCGCCTGGCGAAACCGACGCGGCCCAACCCACCGTGGCCGCCGATGGCGATGCCGGCGCCGAGCCATCCGCGCCGCCCAGAAAGCCGCGCCGACCGCGCCGGCGCAAGCGCGCGACGGCGGAAACCGAAACCCCGCCGGCCGAGGCACAATCGGTCGAGCCCGCGCCGAGCGTGGCGCCGGAGCTCGAGTCGGATACGGCACCAGCCGAAGCCAACCATGACACCACCGAAACGGCGGACTTGGCGCCGGAGGAGATCGCGCGGGATAGCGAACCCAAGCGGCGCGGCTGGTGGCAACGCTGGACCTGAGCGTTTTCGCCTATCCCGGCGCCCTCTCCGCGCGCAAGATTGACGATATGGACGAGATAAAAGAGGTTTAGCGCCAGGCTTCCAAGCGCCGGGTCGCCTCGGCGATCGCCGATTCGGGGCCGGCGAAGGAAAACCGCACGAAGCGGCGCCCGCGCTCCGGATCGAAGTCGATTCCCGGCGTTGTCGCGACACCGGTTTCCGCCAGCATCCGCTGGCAAAATTCCTCGCTGTCGTTGGTCAGGTGCGCCACGTCGGCATAGATGTAGAACGCCCCGTCGGCCGGCGCCAGGCGGTCGAACCGGGCCTTCGGCAGGTACTCCAGCAGGTGGGCCCGGTTGCGCGCGTAGGTAGCGACATAGGCATCGAGCTCCGCGGTCGCCTCGAACGCCGCCTCTCCGGCGATCTGCGAGAGGGTGGGCGCCGCGATAAACAGGTTCTGTCCCAGGCACTCCACGGGCCGTACCATGTCGTCCGGCAGAACCATCCAGCCCAGGCGCCAGCCGGTCATGGAATAGTATTTCGAGAAGCTGTTGATCACCACCGCGTCGCCGGTCAGCTCCAGCGCCGAAACCGCGCGGTCGCCATAGACGATACCGTGATAGATCTCGTCGGAGATCAGGCGCGTCCCACGTGCCCGGCAGGCTTCCACGAGCCCGATCAACGCCGCGCGCCCGAGCATGGTGCCGGTCGGGTTCGACGGACTGGCGACGATCAGGCCGTCCAGGCGCCCGCTCACGGCGTCGAGCAGGGCCGGGGTCGGCTGGAACCGGTGGCGCGCGTCGCACGGCAGCAAGACCGGCTCGATGCCCAGGGTGCGCAGGATATTGCGATATGCCGGATAGCCGGGGGCGGCGAGCGCAACCCGGTCCCCCACCTCGAAGCTGGCCAAAAAGCCGAGCAGGAATCCGCCCGACGAGCCGGGCGTGACCATGATCCGCCGCGGGTCGATCTCGACCCCGTAATCGTCCTTGTAGTGGCGCGCGATACGCGCCCGCAGGGAGGCGATGCCGCGGGCGTCGGTATAGCCGATTCGGTCGCTTTCCAGGGCCCGCGCGGCGGCCTCGCGGGCGGCGCGCGAGGCCGGCGTTCCCGGCTGACCCACCTCGAGGTGCAAGACATCGGCGCCTTGCGCGGCGCGCTCGTTGGCGGCCCGCATGACATCCATCACGATGAACGGGGGCACCGTCCCCCGGGAGGAAATCTTAAGGGTCATTGCCGCGCCGCTACCGAGCCATTTGAGCGAGACCGTAACCGCGCGGGTCCGTTTCGGTTTGGCATTCCGCGCCCGCGTCCTTGAGGCCGAGCGGGCAATAGATCGCGTTGACGTGACCGAGCCCCGGGCTCGGGCGCAGTTCGTGTCCGCGCGCGCGCAGGCCGGCGAGCACGTCCGCCGGGAGGCCCGCCTCGTAATACAGAACATCGGGGGCGCCCCCATGATGCACCCGGGGCGCGGCCATCGCCTCGGCGAGCGGCCGCTCGCGCGCCACCGCGTCCAGCATCACCCCGGCCAGCGAGGTGGCCGCCACGGCGCCGCCGCCCGCGCTGGCGGCGAAGCGAATATCCCCGGTCTTGGTGTTGCCCACCACCACGGCGGCGAGCGACGTGGACCCGTCGTTTTGCGCGCGCGGCGGCGCCGCCAGGATAATACCGGTGCCAAGGGCGACCCGCGCGGCGCCGAACAGGCGGTTCATGGTAAAGCTGCACGCGATCGCGTTGCTCCACTGATCGCCGATCACGAAGCCGGCGGCGTATGCGGCATCGGAAATGCGCGCCGGCACGGGCTTGAAGCGCGCGGCCGGGGTGTGCCGAGCCGGATCGAAGTCCGCCATGGCCCCCTCGATTCGCGCGTCGGAGGTCAGTTCTGGCGGGGGCACTCGGCTCTGCCCATCGGGGCGCATCCATCGCGCCCGCTCGGCGAACGCGCGCAGGGCCGCCTCGGCGAAGACATGCCGGCGCCCGGCCGCGTCCAGGTCCGCATAGTCGCCGACATCCGCCGCCATGCGCCACATCTGGGCGGCGACCACGCCGGCCGTGGCGGGCGGCGGCACGAAGTAGGCCACGTATCGCTCACTGATTGGCACCGCCAACGCCTCGGCAACCCGCGGCACGTTACGGCGCACGTCCTCGGCGGTGAGCGGCATGCCGACGGCGCTCGATGCCTCGGCCAGGCGGCGCGCGAACGGGCCGCCGTATAGATATGACGCGCCCTGCCGACGAATGCCCCCGAGCACCGCGGACAACTCGAGCTGCACGATCTTGTCGCCGGTATTGACCAGGCGCCCGTTGCGGGTCGTGAACAGCCGCTTCAGGGCCGGGTCCGCGGTCACGTACTCGGCCGCCGCGGCCAGATCCTGGGCGAATGCGCGGCTGACCGCGTGGCCCAGGCGCGCCAGGCTTTCGGCCGGCGCCAAAAGCTTCTCCCAACGCAGCGCCCCATGGCGAGCATGGAGCGCGGCCATCGCCCGCATGCCGGAGGGCACCATGCCGCCCGAGGGCGCCGCGCGCGCCAGAAACTCGATTGCCTCGCTCTTGCGCTGGTCGCCGCTGAACAGAACGCAAACCCCGCCCCCGCCGAGGCTGACCCGCGAGGGCATGGTTACCGCCATGGTGAAATACATCCCAACGGCGGCATCGACTGCGTTGCCGCCATTGCCTAGAATATCCCGGCCGACCACCACCGCGCGCGGCTCGTCGCCGGCCACCAGCCCGGCGAAGCCCTCGACGGGGGCCAGCTTGCCCGGCTCGCGCGCGGCGCACGCCGCCAGGCTGAGCCCCACAAGCCCGAGCCCGAGAATCGCGGCGGGCGTGGCCCACGGAGGGCGCTTGCCCGCGCGATGATGGCGCGGGGCGCGCGGATTGGAGGCGCGGGCGCGCGCCCAAATGCGTTGAAACGGCATGATTCGATGGCTACCTGTTAGAAAACGAGACGGAACCCAAGCGTTGCATAAATCCTTAACGGTTCTTACCGCGGCTTTGGCTGTTGTCGTGTTCGCGGCCTTGCCGGCCCGGGTCGAATCGAAGAGTCTTCAGTTGATTCGCGACGCGGAGATCGAAAATACCATCCGCGCCTATGCCACGCCACTGTTCCAGGCCTCTGGCTTCAACCCGAGGGACATTAAAGTCTTTTTGGTGCAGGACCCAAGCCTGAACGCGTTCGTCACCCCCGGCCTCAGGATGTTCATTCACACTGGGCTTCTGTTGCGCGCCAAGACCCCGCTTCAGGTGATCGGCGTGATCGCCCACGAAACCGGCCACTTGGCGGCGGGAGACACGGCCAGGGGTGGGGGCAAGGCACGCGCATCGAGCAACGCGGTTATCCTCTCGTATATCCTGGGCTTGGGCGCCGCGCTCGCGACCGGGCGCCCCGAGGCGGCCCAGGCCATCATTGCCGGTGGCCAGGATATCGCCCTCAAGGGCCTGTTGAGCTATAGCCGGGGACAGGAAGCGGCGGCCGATCAATACGCCGTGCGCGTGCTCAACGGCACCGGCCAGTCGCCGCGCGGACTCCTGGAGTTCATGCAAATTCTGGCCGGCCAGGAAGTTCTGCTTACCAGTCGCCAGTCCCCATACCTGCAAAACCACCCGCTGACCAGCGACCGGGTGGCGTTTCTGGAAGACCAGGTGCGCCACTCGCCCTACGCCGACCAGCCGGCCGCGCCAGCGCTCGTTGCCATGCATGCGCGCATGCGCGCCAAGCTACTCGGGTTTCTCTATCCGCTGGAGCGGGTACTGCGCCAGTACCCGAAATCCGACACCAGCCTGCCGGCCCGATATGCCCGCGGCATCGCGTATTTCCAGGCCGGTGACATGAAGGCGGCGAACAGGATTATCGACGGCCTGATCGCCGAGCATCCGAACGATCCCTATTTTCACGAGCTGAAGGGCCAGATGAACTTCGAGTCCGGGCGCATCGCCGAGGCGGTGACCGCCTACGGCGAGGCCGCGCGCCTGCTGCCGGATTCGCCGCAGATCAGACTTGCGCTCGCCCAGACGCAGATCGAGATGAACGACCCGGCGCTCGATAAAGCGGCCTTGGTGAATTTGAGAACAACCTTGCGGGATGAACCCCAAAACAGCTTCGCGTGGCGCCTTTCGGCGACCGCATACGGGCGCCAGGGCGACATCGGCTTGACCGAGCTCTCCATGGCCGAGGCGGTGCTCGCCCACGGCAAGGCCAAAGAGGCGCGGGCACATGCGACACGCGCGCAAAAGGCCCTGAAAAAGAACAGCGAACCGTGGTTGCGCGCCCAGGACATCGAAACCCTGACCCAGCGGTTGATCGCCAAGGACGAGGAATAGTCCGCGGGATTTACGATAACTCACATATATTTCTGTATAAGATATTCGCAGCACTTTGCCGGTAGCGTGTGCCGCGCCCAATCGCCATCGCGAGCCAGATGGAGCCCCAGATGGAACCCGGATCATGAAACGCACCGTCCTTTTTTCGTTCATCGTGGCGGCTCTCTTGGCCGCCCCGGTGTTCGTGGCGCTCGAACTGGCGCGCCCCGGCCTATCGTCCACGCCTGGCGCGCAGAGCCTGCCCGGCGGCCTGAGCGCGGCGCAAGTCGCCGGCCTGGGACAGGTGATCCAACAGTACTTGCTGGAAAACCCGGAGGTTCTGATCACCTCGCTCAATTCGTACCAGAGCAAGCAGCGCGTGGCCGAGAAACAACGCCAGCAGCAGGCGGTCCTGGAGAACCGGACGGCGCTGGCCAACGATCCCGATGCGCCGGTGCTCGGCAACCCGAAGGGCGACGTGGTGGTGGTCGAGTTCTTCGACTACAACTGCCCGTATTGCCGGCGCGTGGCCGGCATGCTTCGCACGGTGGTCGCCGAGGACGGCAACGTGCGCCTGGTGATGAAGGAGTTTCCGATTCTGGGCCCGCAATCGGTGATAGCGGCGCGCGCCGCGCTGGCCGCGGCCCGGCAAGACAAGTACGAGGCGTTCCACCGCGCCCTCATGGAGGGACCGGGCGACCTGAGCGAAACCCGCCTGAACCGGGTCGCGCGGGATATCGGCATGGATCTCGACCTGATGGGGATCGATATGAACCTGCCCGAGGTCAACACCATGTTGCGCCGGAATCGCGAATTGGGGGCGACGTTGAGCATCCGTGGAACGCCGGCCTTCGTGATTGGCGATACCTTGATTCCGGGGGCGATCGACAAGGCGACCCTCAAGCGCCTGATCGCGCAGGCGCGGGACAAGTCGAGCTGATCGTGGCGCATTGCGCCGCCACGGCGCGGTGTGCTAACGCTTGGGGACCCTGGCGGCGGGCCTGAACAATCGGAGAGAAAGGCGTGGCGAACGCGCCCAAGGTCGTGATTCTGAACGGCCCGAATCTCAATATGCTGGGCACGCGGGAGCCGGAGGTCTACGGCACCACGACGCTCGCCGAGATCGAGGCCGCCTGCCGCGCGCACGCCGGCGGCCTGGGACTGGCGGTCGAGTGCCGGCAGTCGAACGGCGAGGGCGAGCTTGTCGATTGGATCCAGGAGGCGGCGCGGGACGCGGCCGGAATCGTCATCAATCCGGGCGCCTATTCCCACACGTCGGTGGCGATCCCCGATGCCCTGGTCGCCGCTGGCTTGCCGGTCATCGAGGTGCATTTGTCGAACATTCATCGCCGCGAGGCCTTTCGCCACCATTCCCATGTCTCCCGCGCGGCCCACGGGGTCATCTGCGGCCTTGGCGCGCGCGGGTACCTCATGGCGCTGGACGGAATGGCGGACCTGATCGCGGCGGAACACGCGGAACACGCGAAACACAATGCCTAAATTCGAACCCGACGACGAGTTGATCCGACGCTTGGCCGAACTGCTGGACGAAACCGGGCTGAACGAGATTGAATACGAGGCCGACGGCCAGCGCATCCGGGTAGGGCGTGGCGCCGGTTTGGGCGGGGACGCGACGCCAGCCGCCGTGGCGGCGCCGACACCACGACCGGCCGCCGGCGGCGGGCCCGAGGCGGCGCCGCCCGGCGCCATCACCTCGCCCATGGTTGGCACCGCCTATGTGGCGGCCGAACCGGGCGCGACACCGTTCGTCAAGGTCGGCGACCGGGTTGGCGAGGGCCAGACCCTGCTCATTATCGAGGCGATGAAGGTCATGAACCCCCTGGCCAGTCCGCGCGCCGGCCAAGTGACGCGGATCTTCGTGCGCGACGGCCAGCCGGTGGAATACGGCGAGCCGCTGCTCGTGGTCGAATGACGCCGACGGCATGGGCCTAATGTTCGAGAAGGTCCTCATCGCGAATCGAGGCGAGATCGCGCTCAGGATCCATCGCGCGTGCCAGGAAATGGGCATCCAGACCGTGGCGGTCCACTCCACCGCGGACGAAGAGGCCATGCACGTGCGCCTGGCCGACGAGAGCGTGTGCATCGGCCCGCCCGCCAGCAAGGACAGCTACCTCAACGCCTCCGCGATCCTCTCGGCGGCGACCATCACCGGCGCCGACGCGATTCATCCGGGGGTCGGCTTTCTGTCCGAGAACGCCGATTTCGCGGCCATGGTCGAGGAGCATGGGCTTGCCTTCATCGGCCCCAAGCCGGAGCACATCGGCCTCATGGGCGACAAGGTGGCCGCCAAGCAGGCCGCCGACAGCCTGGGGCTGCGGGTCGTGCCCGGCTCCAAGGGCGCGGTTGGCGAGCCCGAGGAAGCGGCGCGCGTCGCCGAGCGCATTGGGTATCCGGTGTTGATCAAGGCGTCGGCCGGCGGCGGCGGCCGCGGCATGAAGGTCGCCCACAACCAGGCCGAACTATTCGAGGGGCTCAAGATTGCCCGCGCCGAGGCCAAGGCGGCCTTTGGTTACGAGGCGGTCTACGTGGAGAAGTTCCTGCCCCATCCGCGCCACATCGAGGTTCAGATCCTGGCCGACGGGCAGGGTGGGGTGGTGCACCTGGGCGAGCGCGACTGCTCGCTGCAACGGCGCCATCAGAAACTGCTGGAAGAGGCCCCCTCGCCGGCCCTCAACGCCGAGGCGCGCGCCGCGATCGGCGCGCGAGCGAGCGACGCGGCACGGCGTTTGGGTTACCGCGGCGCGGGAACCATGGAATTCCTGTACCAGAACGGCGAGTTCTATTTCATCGAGATGAACACGCGCCTGCAGGTGGAGCATCCGATTTCCGAGGCGATCACCGGAATCGACCTGGTGCGCGAGCAGATTCGCGTCGCCGCCGGCGTGCCCCTGGCCATGACCCAGGAAGAGATCGTCTTTTCCGGGCACGCGATCGAGTGCCGCATCAACGCCGAGAACCCCAATACCTTCGCCCCCTCGCCGGGGGTGGTCACCGATTATCACGCCCCGGGGGGCCTGGGCGTGCGCGTCGACTCGGGCCTCTACAGCGGTTACCGAGTACCTGCCTATTACGACAGCCTGATCGCCAAGCTGATCGTGCATGGCCAGACGCGCAACGAATGCATGATGCGCCTGCGGCGCGCCCTGGCCGAGTTCGTCGTCGCCGGCATCGACACGACCATCCCGCTTCATCAGCGGCTCATCGGCGCCAACGATTTCATCAACGGCGACTACGACATTCATTGGCTGGAGCGCTTCGTCGCCGCGCGGGAAGACGGGGCCGGTTAGGGAGGGGGCCGGATCCAGGCGCGCGCCATGCAATTAACCCCCGAAATACTGCTCAGGGCCTACGCCATCGGCCTGTTCCCCATGGCCGAAGGGCGCGACCACGCCGACCTGCACTGGATCGACCCGGAGTCCCGCGGCATCCTGCCCCTGGAGCGCTTTCACGTCCCACGCAAGATCCGGCGGCGGGTGCGGCGCGGCGATTACGAGGTGCGCTGCGACACCGCTTTCGAAGCCGTGATCCGGGCCTGCGCGGAGTCGACCGCCACCCGGCGCGATACCTGGATCAACCCGACCATCGAACGGCTCTATATCGACTTGTACGGGGCCGGGTTCGCGCACTCGGTCGAGTGTTGGCGGGACGGCGAGCTCGCCGGCGGCCTCTACGGCGTCAGCCTGGGCGCCGCCTTCTTCGGCGAAAGCATGTTCACGCGCCGGACCGATGCCAGCAAGGTCGCCCTGGTCCATCTGGTGTTGCGCCTGCGCAAAGGCGGCTTTCGCCTGCTCGATACCCAGTTCGTGACGGCGCATCTGCGGCGCTTCGGCGCCCTGGATATCCCACGCGACGAATACCGCGGCCGCCTCGCCAAGGCGATCACCACGCAAGCGCGCTTCCCGGTGTCCTTGGACGCTGAGGAGGTCGATGCCTTGCTAGACGACGGGCGCGAGCAGACGGCGGAACAGCCACAGGCCGGCGAACAGCGCGGCGATGGATAGAACCATCGAGATAGTCACGTAAAGCGCGCACAAGAGAAAGCGCCCGCGCTCGTAGAGAACGGCGAAATCGAGCGAGAACGTGGAAAAGGTGGTGAAGGCGCCGAGAAACCCGACCGCCAGAAACAGCCGTACCTGACCGGACGCGGACCATGCCAGCGCCATGACCTCGGTCAGCGCGCCCATGGCGAACGAGCCGACCACGTTGACGATCAAGGTTCTGAACGGGAACCCAGCCCCCAGAAGGTGACCGGCGGCCACGTACACCAGATAGCGCGTGGCGGCGCCCAGCGCCCCGCCACCGGCCACGATCAGTACTGACTTCATTGCGTTCGTTCCAGTGGGGAATCATGTCTGGGAAAAAATCTCGTGCCGACCCCACACAATCTAGCGCAATATGGGTGCCTGTAAAATCGCGCCACGCATCTCGGCGCACCGGCTACGAGTTCAGAATCGCGTCGATGGCGGTTTGATCGACCGTTCGCTCGTCGCCGTGGATGATCGCGCTGACCACCTCGACGAATCGCTGCAAGCTCCAGCATACGGTGCTCACGGTTTCGGCCACGCGCCCGGATTCCCCGGTGGCGATGGCCGCCTCGATTTGCACGACCCCGTCGGCGACGAGCTGATTCATGGCGTCGATGGCGGCATCGAACGGCGCGCGAAAGCGTGTCGGGGCGTGCTCGTAGGCAAAGATCGCCAGCTCCTTGTCCTTGAACACGCTATCGCGAAAATGGTCGGCATAGCTCTTGGGCTCCCAGGTCTTGGCGTCGTCCAGGCATTCCGGCATATCGGGAATGAGCTCCAGAAGCATGATCACTTCATTGAAATGATTCAGATAATCGGTGGCGAGCAGGGTTGTCTCGTCGATGTTCTTGCCGCGCACTAGGCGGGCCAGGGTGCGCGGGTGGGTGGGCCGCGACGAGTCCATCGCGCCATCGCCCCGGCCGTCCGGGCTCATTTCCGGTTCCGTGTGACTCATATCAAGTCTCGTCCAATTCCCGGCCACGTCCCCAATTGACCGACGCACCGGCGCGGTGTCGCCCGCCGAACCAATCCACCCATGCAAAGTGTTAACCGCGTTGGGTTCCGATTCTCTTAAACAACCATAGGTTGTTTTAAATCACCGTAAATACGCCATGGAGGGTGCGTCACCGCGCGGTTTCGGCGGGGCGGGCGTCCTGCCCCTCGGTCTCGGCGCCGTCCGTGGTCGCCACCGGAGCAACCGCCGCTCGGCAATCTATCACCCACACGTCGTAGACCGGGTGCTCCATGGCGGAGACGGCGGGCGAGGAGGCGAACATCCACCCCTCGAAAACCTTGACCGCCGGGGAATCGGGCCGCACGTCGACAATCTCGAGAAATGCCGCGCTTTCCGGCGGCTCGGTCGGCGGTTTCTTGTAGCAAGCGCGGGCGGCGATCGCCAAGGTGCCGAAGCGCGCCACGCCGCCGATGGGCGCCTCGAAGGTGGAGACCCGCGCCGTGGTCTTGTCCAGGCCCTGCAACACAGCCGCCGCCGGCGCACCCGGCGACGCCACCGCCTCGGGCACATCCCCGGGCGCCTGCCCGCGCGCCGACCCGGGCGCGGTCAGGGCCGCGGCGAGCAGGGCGATCGCCCCAAGGCGCGCGCCCATGGCCGGGCTAATTCTTGCCCGCCCGCCCCGCATAGGGGTTCTCCAGGGACTCCACGAGATCATGCAGCGCGCGGCGCAGTTGGGTTTCATCGCATTCCATCAATATGCCGTCTTCCAGCGCGTCCTGGCACATTTGCCGGATTTCTTCCAAATTTTCGTTCAGAACTTTGATTTTTTCGTGGCACGAAACGGGCGTGCCGTCCGGCATGCGCCAGACCGGCGGCTCGAAGCCTCGCTTGGCGGCGTCGCTCATGATGCGGTTGCCTCGATTGACAGGCGGCTAAAACACTTACGCCGCCCCGCCCGGCGCCGCAACCGCGCGGCTCATGCCGGGCGCAGCGCGCGCAGGCGCAAACGCACGTAATCGGCGCTCCAGCGCCCCTGGGCATCGCGTAGATCGGGCCGCAGCGCGGCCACGGTCTCCGCCACGTAGGCCGCGCGCGCCCCCTCCGGCAGGCGCTTGGTAAAGGGCTCCGCGAAGGTATCGAGCCAGTCCGCCATGTCTCCAGGCAAGGGCGTGGGGCGGGGAATCAGCTCGATCGAGGCAACCTCGAAGCCGCGCGCCTCCAGCTTGGCGCGGTATGCATCGGGGGTGGGAAAATACCAAGGGCTGGCCGCCGCGCCGTCCAGCCCGCGCCGGTCGAGCCCGGCCACCAGGGCGGCTAGTATCCGCGCCACGTTGCCGTGGCCGCCAAACTCGGCGACAAACCTGCCGCCGGGCACGAGCGCCCGCCACACACCGTCGATCACCGCGTCGGGGTTGCCAATCCAATGCAGCACCGCGTTGGAGAACACCGCGTCGAACGCGCCGTTGAACTCAAGCGCGGCGCCATCGCCGACCCGGGCATCCAGGCCGCGCGCGCGTGCCGCCGCCACCTGCGCCGGGCTGGCATCGAGGCACACGACGCGCGCGCCGCTGGAGACCAGAATTTCGCTTAGCGCGCCATCGCCGCAGCCCAGGTCCAGGATGCGCTCGCCCGGGCGCGGCGCCAGCAAATCCACCAGCGGTCGTCCAAGTTCCGCCACGAAGCGGGCGTTGCGGGCATAGCGGGCCGGGTCCCAGTCCTGGGCGGGGCCGGGTTCGCCGGTGGGGCGGGCGCGGTCGGACATGATGGCCCCGGCGTCTATTTCTGATCCTTCTTGCCGGCCGTCTCGGCGGCGCTGAAGATAAAACGGCCGAGCAGATCGACCACGTTGATCGAGCCCTGGGTGAAGGTGATCTGTCCGCCGGGCTTGATAGTCTCCTCGTCGCCACCCGGCTCCAGGGAGATGAAGTTCGCGCCGAGCAAGCCATCGGCCAGGATACGCGCCGAGGTATCCTTTGGCAGCTTGACCGAATCGTCGATGGCCATGGAAACCACGGCGAAATAGCTTTTCGGATCCAGTCGCTGAGAGGTCACGATCCCGATCTTGACGCCCGACATGCGCACCTCGCTACCCGGGTTGACCCCGGCGGCATTGTCGAACTCGGCGGTCACCACATAGCCGCTGTCGCGCGAAACCGTGCCGCTCTGAAAGACCAGCAGGATGAAGCCCGCGGCCACGATCAGCACAACGCCGCCCATCACGGTTTCGATGATATTACGTTTCATTCGGGTCTCCCTGGTCGGGTCCGCGCTCCCCGCGGGGCAGCCTCAATGGGGGGGCCAGGGCTGATAATCGCCGATGCCGTGGCGGCGCTGCCCCCGCGCGAGGATATGGCCCGGCGGGCCATCCTTTTCGCCAAAGGCGCGGTTGCCAAACCGGTCGCGCCCGATCTCGCCCGCGCGCAACCAAGTATCGCGCAACCAAGTATAGAATCGGGTGCCAATCGTAATGCCCGCCATGAAGCCCTCGGCCGAATCCTTTAACGAATACCTCGGCGCGCGGGACTATTGCACCTTGCCGCGGCGCCGTCCAGAGCGCGCGATTTTCGGTGATGTACGGATGTTTGTGTCAGGCGGGTAAGAGGGGGTACTCCGAGTGGGTTGTCGAGATCCACGAGAAGGAGCACCCCCAATGCCGCAAGCTGCGACGATCAAGAGCTTACCGCGTG
>Ga0114931_10002103_pt1 | contig 25386 bp, 33 predicted proteins | sample 2SBtaG_FD_89579 | JGI IMG/M metagenome (GOLD analysis project Ga0114931, IMG submission 89579) | Deep subsurface microbial communities from Kolumbo volcano to uncover new lineages of life (NeLLi) - 2SBTROV14_V59a metaG | ecosystem: Environmental > Aquatic > Marine > Volcanic | place: Kolumbo... | reverse complement strand
CGCAACGCCGAGGGTCAGCAGGTCGTGCTCAGCCGCAATGGGGTGGTGCTCATCCTCGATCCCAAGGGCCGCGAACTGGAACAATACGAGATTCCTGCCGGTGCGAACCTGATCGTCGAAGAGAACCAAGAGGTCAAGGCCGGTGCCGTTCTATGCAAATGGGATCCGCACAGCATTCCGATTCTCGCCGAAGTGTCCGGCCGCGTTCGCTTCGAGGACGTGATCGAGGGCGAAACGCTGCGAACTGAAAAAGATCCCAGCGGCCATGATCGTCACATGATCCAAGAGCACAAAGGCGATCTGCACCCGCAAATTATCATCGAGGATAAAGACGGTAAGATTCTCGACTTCTACTACCTGCCGGAAAAGGCTTACATCGAGGTTGCCGAAGGCGAGCAAGTCGGCCCCGGACACTTGCTGGCCAAACAGTCTCGCGAGTCCGGAGGAACCCAGGACATCACCGGAGGCCTGCCTCGGGTTACCGAAATTTTTGAAGCGCGAAAACCCAAGGATCCGGCCGTGATTGCCGAAATCGACGGCACGGTCGAGTTGATGGGCGAAAAGCGCCGCGGCAAACGTTCCATTGTCGTTCGCAGCGAAAGCGGAATCGAGCGAGAACACCTTGTCTCGCACGGCAAACACCTGCGCGTTCATGCCGGCGACACGATCCGAGCCGGCGAGGCCTTGGTCGACGGACCGCTGGTGCCGCACGACATTCTCAGCATCTCGGGCGAAGATGCCGTGCAACAATATCTCGTGCGCGAGATTCAGAACGTGTACCGAAGCCAGCGTGTCGAGATCAACGACAAGCATATCGAGATTATCGCCTCGCAAATGCTCCGCAAAGTGAAAATCGAATCCATCGGCGATACCAGCTTGCTGCCGGGCAGCATCATGGACAAGTTCGAATTCCGTGCCGAAAACGAGAAGCTTTCGAAGTGCGTCAAGATCACGGACCAGGGCGATAGTGATTTTGCTCCTGGCACCATCGTCCCGAAGGAAACTCTGGAACAGGTAAACGCTCAGATCGAGGCGCTCGGCGGCGATCCGGCAAAAGGCGGTCGTCCCAAGCCGGCCACGGCCAGCACACAACTTCTAGGAATCACGAAAGCATCCGTGCAGAGCTCAAGCTTCATCTCCGCGGCAAGTTTCCAGGAAACCACGAAGGTGCTCACCGAAGCGGCATTGGCCGGCAAAGTCGACCATCTGGTTGGACTCAAGGAAAACGTGATTCTCGGTCACCTGATTCCCGCCGGTACGGGTTTCCGCACCTTCCAGAATTCGGAAGTTCGCATTCGGCCTGAAGCCCTTGAAGCCTTGGCCGCCGAAAAAGAGAAGGTCTTGACCCGCTCGTTCCCGCTGTTAGAGGAGGCCGCCACAAGCGCCGAGAGCAAAACGCCCGAAGACGATGGCAAAACGGCTCAAACCGAAACCCAACTGGAAGCCATGTTTGGCAGCGGCAGCGAACCCGAGAAAAAAGAATAGCTAGCCAAATAGTATTCTCCCAAAGCAGGGGAACAGCCCGACCAGCTTTTTCCCCTGGCCAAGGTGCACTCATGCCGCGCGGGCGTGCCGGAGGCACCTTGACAAGCTGAATCGCCGCGATAGGCTGACAGATTCTCACCACGGCACGCACCTGCCGGGTTGAGATCCAACCAACTTTCGAGAAACCCAATGCCCACGATCAACCAACTGGTCAAACGACCGCGAAAACCGCCTCGCAAGTTCAGCAAGGCTCCGGTCTTGGACCGTTGCCCTCAGAAACGCGGCGTGTGTCTTCAGGTCAAGACCATGACCCCGAAAAAGCCGAATTCCGCCCTGCGAAAGATCGCGCGGGTACGGCTTTCCAACGGCAAAGAAGTCACCGTTTACATTCCCGGCGAAGGACACACGCTGCAAGAACACTCGATCGTTCTGGTTCGCGGCGGTCGCGTCCGTGATTTGCCCGGCGTTCGCTATCAAGTGGTTCGCGGCACGCTGGATGCCATGGGGGTCGACGGCAGAAAACAATCACGTAGCCGCTATGGAGCCAAGAAATCATAGCCGGCTCCGACTGCCGGCTCGACTGATCGTCCAGATCGTTTTGCCGCTCCGTGGAGAAACCAAGCCGGTCGAACGTTGGGCAAACGTCCTTTGCGGAACCACGAAATCTGGCGGAACCGCACCTCTCCTATCAAAAGAATCCTCTTGATACAGCTGGACTGCCATGGGAAAAATTACCTCTAGCCGAGAGCAACTTGCACCGGATGCACGGTACGATTCGCTACTGGTTAGCAAGTTTGTCAACTGCCTCATGCACGATGGCAAAAAGAGCGTGGCGTGCAAGACGTTTTACTCCGCCTTGGACTTGATCAAAGATCGTGTCAAGGACGCTGAGCCGATCGAGGTTTTCGAGCAGGCCGTGGAGAACGTCAAACCCGCGATTGAAGTGCGCTCGAAGCGCGTCGGAGGAGCCTCGTACCAGGTTCCGATGCAGGTGAACCGCAGCCGGCAACAGTCGCTGGCCATTCGTTGGATTCTGCTCGCGGTCCGTGAAAAGAAGGGCCGACCGATGCGTGAAAAGCTGGCCGACGAACTGGTCGCCGCCTACAACCGTGAAGGAACGGCCATGACTCGCCGAGAAAACGTGCATCGCATGGCCGACGCCAACAAGGCCTTTGCGCACTTTGCTTGGTAGACAGCAAAAAAATCAATCTTCGCCGCGTTTAGGGAAAACACAACCTAGCCGCGGCATTCTTTTTGCGCTCCGTGTGGTTCTCGGTTACGATTGTCGTGTCTGAATCGTCCGGGTCCGGGTCCGACACGGCCGACCTCGACTAAGGACAAACGATCTTTCTGGAGTTCTTGCGCTCTATGGCACGACAACTCGAAAACCTACGCAATATCGGCATTATCGCCCACATCGACGCCGGCAAGACCACCGTCACCGAACGGATGCTGTTCTACACCGGCGCCACGCATCGCATGGGTGAGGTCGACAAAGGGACCACGGTCACTGACTTCGACCCCGAAGAACAACAGCGCGGCATTACGATCAATGCGGCATGTGTCACCTTTCAATGGAAACACGTGATCGTCAATCTGATCGATACTCCCGGCCATGTCGACTTTACCGCCGAGGTGGAACGCAGCCTGCGCGTGCTGGACGGTGGAGTGGTGGTCTTCAGCGCCCGCGAGGGGGTAGAAGCGCAAAGCGAAACCGTTTGGCGTCAGGCGGACAAATACCACGTTCCGCGATTGGCTTTTGTGAACAAGATGGATCGCGAAGGTGCCGATTTTGAGCGAACCGTCAACGAGATTCGCGATCGCCTACAGGCCAATCCCCTTGCCCTTCAGATTCCCACCGGCTGCGGTCCGCCGCACGCCCCATCCCCGTTTCGGGGGGTGGTCGACTTGGTCGAAATGCGGTTTCACGCCTTCCAAGGCGAGACGCTGGGGGCCGAAGTGGTTGAAGGCTCCATTCCCGACGTGCTTCGCGAGGAAGCCGAGCTTTGGCGAAGCCAGATGTTGGACCAGTTGTTCGACTATTCCAACGAACTGGCCGAGTTGCACTTGAGCGACCAGCCGGTCCCTTCAGAGCTGATCCGCCGGGTCGTGCGTGACGCGACCTTGCACGAGCTCATCATTCCCGTGCTGTGTGGTTCGGCGCTTCACTATATCGGCGTTCAGCCCCTGCTCGATGCGGTGGCCGCGTACTTGCCAAGTCCTGCCGACATGCCTTCGGTGACGGGGATTAACCCCAAGGCGAAGAAACCAGGGGGGCAAGAAACTCGCAATCCCGATCCCAGCGAGCCGTTCTGTGGATTGGTTTTCAAGATCGTGGCCGACAAGCACGGCGATCTTCATTTTGTTCGCATCTATTCGGGCGAGCTGAAGGCCGGCTCGCGCGTTTACAACTCGGGCAAAGACAAAAAGGAAAATGTCAGCCAGCTTTGGCACCTGCAGGCGGACCGCCGGACCCAGGTCGATCGAGCCGAGGCGGGCGATATCGTCGGCGTCATCGGGCTCCGTCATAGCGTCACGGGAGATACCCTCTGCTCGCCGCAGCACCCCATTCTGCTGGAGCAGATCAAGTTCCCCGAGACGGTCATCTCGATGGCGATCGAGCCGGAAAGCACGGCGGATCGTAAGAAATTGGCCGAAACTCTCGAAACGATGAAGCGTCAGGATCCCACGTTCCGGGCCGAGGAGAGCAAAGAGACCGGCCAGACCATAATCAGCGGCATGGGCGAGCTGCACCTGGAAATCATTAAGAACCGACTACTGCGGGACTTTAACCTCAACGTTCGCGTCCACAAGCCGCGAGTCAGCTACCGCGAAACCGTCGAGAAGGCGGCCGAAGCCGTCGGAATCTGCCACCGGCAGACGGCGGCCGGGACACTTTCCGCCGAGGTTCGCGTGCGGCTCGAACCGATCAAGGTAGCTCCACAGCCGATTCTTGTGACTGCCACGGCCGAGGCCGAGGAAACGTTGGGCGGCCATTACCTGGATGCCGTGATGGAGGTGCTTCGCGAGCAGGCCGAAGGGGGCGGATCACTCGGTTTTCCGCTTATGAACGTTCAATTCACCGTTCTCGGAGGCAAGGTTCACGAGACGGAATCCAACGACATCGCCTTCCGCCAGGCGGCGGCCGACGCCTTTCACAAAGTCAGCCGAGCGGCCGGCATTGTCCTGCTCGAGCCGATCATGCGCATCGAGGTGACGCTGCCGGAGGAAAACTTAGGCGACTTTGTCAGTGATCTCCAGCAGCGGCGAGCCGTGATTACCGAAACCGAGCCAAAAGGCCGGACCATGATTCTCCGTGCCGAGTCGCCGCTGGCCAACTTGTTCGGCTACGCCGACGCGATGCGCGGCCTGAGCCAGGGGCGAGCCACCTGCTCGATGGAGCCCTCTTCCTATGCCCCGGCACCGCCCGAGATGCTCAAAAGCTTTCTCTGAACATCAACCCTTCCCGGCCGCCCTGACCGCACCACCCGGCTCGACAGCCCGGCGACCATCTGCCCCAACCCGCCTTTTTCGTTTAGGGCCGTTGACGAGATTCGCAAAACCGCTTACCATCTTCAGTTCGCCCATAATGTGGGTGATCATCTCGTGCAGGCCAAACCTGCTCGTTGGTATCGAAGAAATCGGGTCGCGTCTGACTGCAGGAATATTCCACCGTGGCTGGGCATTCGAGTGAAATCATTCGTATCCGCATGGAAGCTTACGACCATGCGGTTCTCGATCAAAGCGCGGCGGACATCGTGGATACGGCCAAGCGAACCGGCTCGATCGTACACGGCCCGATTCCGCTACCAACGCGGATTGAGCGTTATACGGTGCTCAGTGGTCCGCATGTGGATAAGAAAGCAAGGCAACAGTTCGAGATTCGCACCCACAAACGGCTCATTGATATCGTGCAATCGACGGCAAAAACCATCGAGGCACTTAATAAGCTGAGCTTGCCGGCGGGCGTGGATATCAAAATCAAGGCGTCCAGCCGATAGCTCTCACCAGTTCGGCCGAAGCTGCCATGGTGGCGAAGTCGAGGTAGAGCGTTTGGCGGCATCCGATCCTCCCCTGTCAGAGGAACTGGTTCGATGCGTTGGATGCCGACGAGGTAAGGTTGCAGCCGCACGACGGCCGTTTTCCTCCTGGTCGGCAAATGACCACGAAAAAGGCGACGAACGATGGAACCCGGACTGCTCGGCCGGAAGGTCGGCACGACACAGTTGTTTGACCCCTCGGGTCAGGTGATTCCCGTCACGGTCATCGAGGCCGGGCCTTGTCATGTGCTACAAATCCGTACCGCCGAACGGGACGGCTATGAAGCCGTCCAGTTAGGCTTTGATGACAAGCCGCGTCGCCTGGCCAGTCGTAGCCAACGTGGTCATGTTGCTCGACTCGACAGCAAGCGATCCAAACGACGGGCTGGCGACGGCGCATCGAAGGCCGGTTGTGAGCCGAAGCGCTTTATCCGCGAAATTCGTGGTTCGGCCGACGGCATCGATGTCGGCCAGGAAATTCGCGTCGATATCTTCGACGACATCTCAGCCGTTGACGTGGTTGGCACTTCAAAAGGGCGCGGCACCGCAGGGGTCATGAAGCGCCACAACTTTCACGGTCAACGGGCCAGCCACGGCGTGAAAAAGGTGCATCGCCACGCCGGATCGATCGGGCAAAGTGCCTATCCGAGCCGCGTGGTCAAAGGTCGCCGCATGGCGGGCCGCTACGGCAATGCACGCGTCACGGCACGAAACCTGAAAGTCGTCCGTGTTGACCCGGCAAACAATCTGTTGATCGTCCGCGGCGCGGTGCCCGGGCCCAACGGTGGTTACGTGATGATCCGCAAAACGAACAAACTGGGATAGCCCCTTCGGGTTGCAAGCCATGGCAAGCCTGCCCGTCTACGACAAAACCGGAAGCCAGGTCGGAACCTACGAAATCGATCCGGCCGAACTGGCACCGCGCATCAACAAGCAATTGCTGCATGACGTGGTGGTTATGTATCAAGCCAACGCGCGGCAGGGAACGCATAAGACCAAAACCCGCAGTGAAGTCGCCGGCTCAACGAAAAAGATGTACCGGCAAAAAGGGACCGGCAATGCACGGATGGGCTCGCGGCGCAGCGGCATTCGTCGCGGTGGCGGGCATATTCATGCGAAGAGGCCACGCGATTATGGATACCGCCTGCCACGCAAGGCAGTGCAACAGGCCACGCGAATGGCGATGGCGTCCAAGATTCAGGATGATCAAGTCATCGTGATTGACGAGCTTTCGTTCGAAGCGCCGCGAACCCGAGAGATGGTCGGCGTTCTCAAGGCGCTGGGCATCGACGAAACGACCCTGTTGGTCGCCACGGCCGGCCATGATCCGGTGGTTTACAAAAGTGCCCGCAACATTCACCGCGTTACGATCTCTCCGGCGAGCGATCTCAACGCACTCAACATTCTTAAACCGCGACGGTTGTTGGTAACCCGCGACGCGCTGGATGCCATTCGCCGCCGGATGAATTGTGGTGGCACCGTAACGTCACCCGTCGCCGATGAGTGATGAGCAAGGAATCGACCCATGTTGAACCAAGTAGCCGCGACCAAGAAAACTAAGATCGAACTTGCGCCGCATCAGGTGATCCTGCGGCCACTGGTCACCGAAAAGGGCGTTCATCGCTCGACACGATTCAATCGTTATGCGTTCGAGGTCAATCGGCTTGCCAACAAAGATGACATCCGCCGTGCGGTCGAAACGCTGTTTGACGTTCGGGTCGTTAGCGTCAATACACAGAACCGCAAGGGAAAGCCTCGTCGTACGCGTTTCCGCTACGGATATACGAAGAACTGGAAGAAGGCCATTATCAAGCTCGACGCGGAGCATCGGATCGACTTCTTCTAATGATGTTATCGACTAATTCTATGATCGACCGCGGACAAAATCACCGCTGGTCGGATTCGCTGGGGCCGCGAAACACAACGTCCGAGATTCACCTCGAAAAATCAAATACATAGAACTTAAGAAAGTCGCGCCATGGGAATTCGCCGCTATAAACCGACAACGCCCGGCCGGCGTGGCGCGTCGGTCAGCGATTTCGCGGACTTGACGGCCAACGCCGAGCCGGAAAAGAAGCTTACTCGTGGCAAGCGGCGCACGGGCGGTCGGAACAACCAAGGAAAAATTACATCGCGACACCGTGGTGGCGGACACAAACGACGTTATCGTTGTGTTGATTTCCGCCGCAACAAAGACGGCATTCCCGCCCGGGTGGCCTCGATCCAGTACGATCCGAATCGCAGCGCGAGAATCGCGCTGTTGCATTACGTCGACGGCGAAAAACGCTACATCCTGGCTCCCGACGGACTCCAGGCGGGAGCCCAGGTGCTCAGCGGAGAGGATGCCCCGCCATCGTTGGGCAACTGTCTGCCACTGAAGAATATCCCCTTGGGGACAAGCGTCCATAACGTCGAACTCAATCCGGGCCGTGGAGGCCAGCTTTGCCGCTCGGCCGGCACGAGCGCCACCTTGGCCGCTCGTGAAGGGAGTTGGGCGCAAATCAATCTTCCCAGTGGCGAAATTCGCCGCGTTCCAATCAAGTGCCGCGCGACGATCGGCTCGATCGGCAACCAGGAACACATGAATATTCGGCTCGGCAAGGCCGGCCGCAGTCGCTGGCTCGGCCGACGCCCGCACGTCCGCGGCACGGCGATGAACCCGGTCGACCATCCGCACGGTGGCGGCGAAGGCCGCACCAAGGGCGGTCGTCATCCGGTCAGTCCGACCGGCAAGCCGACCAAGGGCGGATCGACACGCAAGAGGCGAAAGCCGTCGAACAAGTCGATTGTTCGCCGCCGGCGTTCTCGCCGCTACGGACAGTTGAAGCTCAAGACTTGATCACAAGAACCAATTCGCACCGTACCACTGGAATTAACGTAGACACGACCCATGGGAAGATCGCTGAAAAAGGGGCCTTTTGTTGACCCCAAATTGTATCTCAAGGTCGAGACGATGAACGCGTCCGGCGGTAAGTCTCCGATCAAGACGTGGTCTCGCGCGTGCACCATCGTGCCTGAATTTGTCGGCCACACGTTTATGGTCCATAACGGCCGCCGGCATGAAAAAGTATTTGTCACCGAAGATATGGTCGGGCACAAACTTGGTGAATTCGCCCCAACGCGAACTTTCCGAGGCCACGGTGGGCGGGGCAAACGTTAAGCAATCGCGCACAAAGAATTGGCGCGCACAAAGAATCAGAAAGTCCTGCTATGCCTTTCCAGGCCGTACATCGATTTGCTCGCATTAGCCCGCAAAAGGTTCGCCCGCTGGCCGACATGATCCGTGGAAAATATGCCGATGAGGCGCTGGACCTTCTTCGCTATCAGCCGCAGCGCGGCGCGCGGATGCTGGAAAAAGTTTTGAAAAGCGCCCTGGCCAATGCCGAAGAACAGCGTGCCCCGGACGTAGACAGTATGGTGGTCGTCGATGCCCGCATCGACCCGGGTCCGATGTTCAAACGAATTCGGCCTCGAGCGCGCGGCATGGCATTTGTCATTCGCAAGCGTATGAGTCACATTCATATTGCCGTTGAGTAGTTGTTTACGAGCGGATTGGAAACAGGCCGCTGCCAACGTGGCCGGCCGTAGCGAGAGTTCAAGCTCATGGGTCAAAAAGTCAATCCTATCGCGTTTCGTACCGGTGTGATGATCGGCTGGAAAAGCCGCTGGTACGCCTCGAAGAAGGAATTCGGTCCTCTGTTGGTCGAGGACCAAAAGATTCGCCAGTTCGTCAAGTCGCGCCACCGTAATGCCGGCGTGTCGAAGATCGAGATCGAGCGGACCCGTGACGAGGTGAAAGTGATTCTCTTTTCGGCCCGGCCCGGCGTCATTATCGGGCCACGTGGCCAAAAGGTAGACCAACTGCAAGAAGACCTTCAAAACCTCGTGGGTCGTCGAATCAATATCAAGATCGAGGAGATCTCTCGGCCCGAAACCCAGGCACAACTGGTGGCCGAGGATATTGCCGAGCAGTTGAGCAAGCGAGCCGGTTTCCGGCGAACCATGAAAAGGGCTCTTGAGCAATCCATGGAGGCAGGCGCCAAGGGCATCAAAGTGCAATTGGCTGGCCGCCTAGGTGGCGCCGAAATGGCGCGCCGTGAAAAACAAATTGCCGGCTCGATTCCGCTATCCACCCTGCGGGCCAAAATCGATTACGGCTTTACCGAAGCTAAAACAGGGCAAGGCCACATCGGCGTGCAGGTGTGGATCAATCAAGGCATGTACCAGGACGAGGAGTCGATCGATGGCGCTGATGCCACGTCGGGTCAAGCACCGAAAAAGCCAAAGAGGTCGTATAAAAGGTAAGGCCACGCGTGGTAACCGTGTGGTCTTCGGTGACTTTGGTCTGCAAACAACCCAAGGCGGCTGGATCAGTGCCGCGACGATTGAAGCAGGCCGAATCGCGGCGCAGCAATATCTGCGCACCGAAGGGCGCCTTTATATACGCATCTTCCCCCACAAACCGATTACCTCGATCCCGCTGGAAACGCGCATGGGCAAAGGCAAGGGTGAGCCAGAATATTGGGCCGCCGTGGTCCGCCCCGGCACGGTGCTCTATGAGATCGGCGGCGTCTCGGAAGATGCCGCGCGCATCTGTTTCCAGCGATTGGCCCACAAGATGCCGGTGCGTTGCCGGCTCCTGCGGCGACGAACAAGCTAAACCGGGATCCAATCGGACTAAGACCATCGCGAGCACATCCCAATGAAAGCCAGCGAACTTCGCGACATGGGCACCGAGCAGCTCGAACTGACCTTGAACGAGACGACGGACCACTTTTTCCGCCTTCGCCTTCAGGCACAAACCGAGCGACTGGATGCACCAAGCGAACTGCGCAAACATCGTCGATTGATCGCGCGCCTTAAAACCATCCTGAATGAACGGGCTCGCGCCGCGAAGTCGGCCGGTGCTACCACCAAGCCAACCAACGACAACCCATAACGAGCCACCCATAACGGCCACTGCGAAGCAATTCGCCCCCAGGAAATACGACCCATGCCCAAGCGGACTGCCGTAGGTGTTGTCACCAGCGACAAAATGCAAAAATCTCGCCGTGTCGAGATTCAGCGATTGGTTCAGCACCCGAAATATGGAAAGTTCATCCGTCGCAAGACGGTCTGCCATGTACACGACGAAACAGAACAATCCGGCTTGGGAGATACGGTTGAGATCGTCGAATGCCGCCCCCGCTCGAGAACCAAGCGATGGGATCTGGTTAGGGTCATCGCCAAGAGCCAGGCGGTGGACATCGCCGCCATGCGTGCGGAAGCCCGGGCACGGCGCCGGCAGACTGAGAGCGGTGAGGAACTGCCGGAGGAATCGAAGTCCGGCGATTAAGGCTTTTTAATCGCGGGCCACCGCCTTGGTGCTTACGCATTGCATTACGACCAAGCAAAATTTTTTCGCTACGATAACGACAAACAGCAATCCGCTCGCTTGCCCGCTGGTACGAACCAGGGCAACCAAGTCAACTGATAAAGATTCCACAGGTACGTTCCACCATGATTCAGATGCAAACGCGGCTCAACGTAGCCGACAACACCGGCGCGAAGGAGGTCATGTGCATCAAAGTGTTGGGCGGAACGCACCGACGGACGGCAGGGCTTGGCGACATCGTGGTTTGCAGCGTCAAGCATGTGCTGCCCGGTAGCGATGTCAAGAAAGGTTCGGTCGTCCGCGGCGTGATCGTGCGTTGCAAGCAACCGACGCGGCGCAAGGACGGCAGTTACGTACGATTCGACTCCAACGCGTTGGTGTTGATCGACACCGACCGTAGCCCACGAGGAACCCGCATCTTTGGAGCGGTGGCCCGCGAGTTGCGTGAAAATAACTTCATGAAAATTGTCAGCCTGGCCAGCGAGGTGGTCTGATGTACATTCGCGTAGACGATACCGTAAAAATCGTCTCCGGCGCGGACCGTGGCGCGCAGGGGCGCGTGCTGAAGGTGCTTTCCGACGAGCACAAGATTCTCGTCGAGGGCATCAATCGCGTGTTTAAGCATGTCCGTCGCAGCCAGCGTAATCCGCAAGGTGGCCGGCTTTCCAAGGAGATGCCGGTCGATGTTTCAAATGTGATGCTGGTCTGTCCGTCGTGCGGAGCCGCTTCGCGTACCGGCGCCCGCTATCAGGACGATGGCGGCAAAGAGCGTTACTGCAAGAAGTGCGGCGCGGGCATTGGGCGGATCGCGCCGGCGAAACCGGCCCACGCCAAATCATAAAATAAGACAAACTCGTGTGACCGATCGACGGTAAAGACCATGATTCCTCGACTTCGTCAGCGCTACACTGAAGAGCTGGTTCCGCAACTGAGAGATAAGTTGGGTCGAAACAACCAACTGTCGCTTCCCCGACTGCAAAAAATTGTGATCAATATGGGGGTCGGCGTGGCGGTCACGGAAAAACGCCATCTTGAGCGGGCGGTTGATGCCTTGGGGCTTATCGCCGGCCAGAAGCCGGTGGTCTGCTGTGCGCGAAAGAGCATCTCGAACTTTCGGCTTCGGGAGGGCATGGAAATTGGCTGCAAAGTAACGCTGCGAGGCGACCGGATGTATGAATTTCTTGACCGGTTGATTTCACTCGCCCTGCCCCGCGTTCGTGACTTTCGCGGTTTGAATCCGCAGTCGTTCGACAAGCACGGCAACTACAGCCTGGGCTTGTCTGAGTTGCTTGCTTTTCCCGAGTTGAATCCGGATAAATTTGACTTCAAACAAGGCATGGACATCACGATTGTCACCTCGACCGGCAGCGACGACGAAGCGCGTGAGTTGCTGCGAGGCTTCGGGATGCCCTTCCGCGATCTACCGCGTCCGGCCGAGGCCGCCGGCGCAGTTTGAAAAGCCGCCGGCGCAGTTTGAAAAAGACGTTCACCAGAATCGTTCCTTCCATTCACCAACCCGAACAGCAACTGTCTCTAGGAAGCGCGTATGGCAAGCAAATCAAAAATCGCGAAGGCCAAGCGAACGCCGAAGTTCTCGTCGCGACAAGAGCGGCGCTGTATGCTTTGCGGACGTCCCCGAGCTGTGTACCGAAAGTTCGGCATTTGCCGCATTTGCATCAGAAAATTAGCGGACCAAGGCGTGATCCCCGGTTTGAAGAAGGCCAGTTGGTAGAGGACCCTCGACACGATGATGACCGACCCTATCGCCGATATGCTCACTCGCATCCGCAACGCGGTGCGCATCGAACGGCAAGACGTGGATGTTCCGGCGTCCAAGGTCAAACGCGGTGTGGCTGAAGTGTTAAAACGCGAAGGCTATATCTGGGACTTCGAAGAGCAGGAGGCCACGCCGAACAGTCAGCTGCGTTTGCTATTGAAGTATGGCCCCAACGGCGAAAAAGTGATCCGTCATATCCGGCGCGTCAGCAAGCCAGGACGTCGGGTCTACAGTCGCGCCGGAAGGCTCAAGCCAGTGCTCAACGGACTGGGGATTTCGATCATCAGCACCAGTAGCGGTGTGATCAGTGATCGCGAAGCCCGCGGTCGAAACGTTGGCGGTGAGGTGCTGTGCGAGTTATGGTAACCCGCCCAGATTCGCTTATGGCGGCAAGACCAGGTCGACGTCCAACGGCCCCGATTACCGTTTGCCCGAAAATCAACTAGAAATTCGTTGAAGGCTAAGCCGCGATGTCACGTATCGGCAAGAAACCGGTTCCGATCCCCGAAAAGGTCAAAGTGGCCATCGCTGACCGTTGTGTCACAATCGAAGGCCCGTTGGGCAAACTCGAATGGACGCACCGACCGGAACTTCAAGTTCATTATGACGAAGCAACCCGCGAAATTCGCGTGGACCGCGCCGCGGAGGATCGCTTGCATCGAGCGCTACACGGACTGACCCGGGCGCTGATCAACAACATGGTCATCGGGGTCAGCCAAGGCTACGAAAAGCGGCTTGAGGTCGTCGGCGTCGGCTACTTGGCGGCCATTGACGGCGACACGCTTCAGTTGCGTGTTGGCTTCGCCAACGAAGTGCATTGCAAGATTCCCGCCGGACTTGATGTCGCTTGTCCGGATCAGAACCACATTGTGATCAAAGGCCCTGACAAACAGGCCGTCGGCCAATTCGCCGCCGAAGTGCGTGCCGTCCGCAAACCGGAGCCCTACAAAGGCAAGGGCATCCGTTACGATGGTGAAGCCGTGCGGCGCAAGGCTGGCAAGGCAATGGTGAAATAAACGAAGGACACGGTCGGTTTCTCAACCCCGTGGCGAACCGAATCAAGAGAAACCGGCTGACGCCGGAGAGAGTAAAAAGTGAACCACGAACGAGCCATACTGCGACAGCGGCGACGACGACGCAATAGCGTTCGCCGGCGCCTGGGCGGCAAGGTGCGGAAGCGTCCTCGACTGAGCATCTTTCGCAGCCACAAGCATATTTCCGCTCAGATCATCGACGATCTACAACACCGAACCTTGGCGGCGGCCAGCACGCTGGAAGCGGATTTACGTGGCAAGACGTCCTCGGGAGGCAACAAAGACGCTGCCGCCGAGGTGGGCAAAACCATCGCCCAGCGCGCGCTGGCGGCGGGGATCCATGAGGTCGCTTTTGATCGTCGCGAATACAAATATCATGGCCGATTGGCGGCCCTGGCCGACGCGGCCCGTGAAGCGGGGCTGAAGTTTTAACCACGCTGACCTTGATCGCCGGGCCCAGCGGCGCGGCACCCGAGATGGACTTATCAACCAAGCATGGGCGTTGATCGCATCGTCGATTTGCGAGCCGCGCGAAAGAAACATGATTCTGGAGTAACCGAACGTGGCATCGAATTCCACACGTGGACAAGTCATCGACAAGGTCGTAAAGATCAAACGTTGCGCTGCGGTCGTTAAAGGCGGACGACGGTTCAGCTTCGCGGCCATGGTCGTTGTCGGCGATGGCAAAGGCAAAGTCGGCTGGGGGTACGGAAAGGCCAACGAGGTTCCGCCCAGCGTCGATAAGGCCGTCAAGGACGGCATGCACCGCATGAACGAGGTGCCTATCGTCGATGGCACAATTCCTCATACGGTCAAAGGCCGTCACGGCGCCGCGAAGGTGATTCTTGTCCCGGCTAGCCCAGGAACCGGGGTCATCGCGGGGGCAAGCGTCCGCGCCGTTTGCGAAGCCGCGGGAATCCGCGACATTCTTACCAAAAGCTATGGCAGCAATAACCCGGTCAACCTTGTGAAGGCCACGATCGAAGCACTTCTGAGCCTTCGCGCGCGCCAAGAGATCGAACGCTTGCGGGGAGTTACTCTCTGATGAACCTCGACGATGTGCATCGCGGAATCCGAAAAAACAAAAAACGCCGGCGAATCGGTCGGGGGATCGGATCGGGGTATGGCAAGACCTCGGGTCGCGGGCACAAAGGTGCCGGATCCCGAGCCGGCTATTCCGTGCATCCGACGTTTGAAGGCGGCCAAATGCCGCTGGCGCGTCGCATTCCTAAACGGGGATTTCACAATCGTTTTGCCCGCAAAGTCAAGTCGATCAACGTCGGCGAGTTGGAGCAGTCCTTTTCCGACGGCGACGACGTAAGCCCGGCAACGCTCAAAGCGCGCGGCATCCTCAAGGGGCGATACGATCATCTCAAAGTGCTCGGCGACGGAACCTTGAGCAAAAAGTTGACGATCTCGGCGCACCGTTTCAGCAAAACGGCACGAGAAAAAATCGAACAAGCCGGCGGACAAGCGGTTGTCTTGCCCGGACCAGCACTTTTTGGACGCCAGGCGGCGGCAAAAAAATGAGCGGGCACATGCCTGGCAAAGTACCGGCGTTTCCGAGCCGATTGCTCTGGCGTTTGCCTCCCGGCAACGGGTACAAATGAACAAAACATTTCGTTTCTTCAGGGCTGGAAACGATGGCGCCACGTGAGGCCGAAACTGCGGCAGTGCGCGGCGGCCTTGAGCACGGTGACCTTTGAGCACACCGCCCTTGTTCTGTAAGGATGGATCGAGCTGATGTTCGAAAAAATCCGTGTGATCTTCACCATCCCCGAATTGCGACAGAAGATTGCGCTGACCATCGGGCTTCTGGCAATCTACCGCGTGGGATTCTGGATCCCCTTGCCAGTGGTCGATCAAGAGGCGATGCGAAACTTTTTCAGCGCCCAGAGCTCATCCGGCCTTGCCAGCATTATTGAGCAAGTGGCTGTCTTCAGTGCCAGCAGCCTTAACCAGGCAACGATCTTCGGTCTGGGGATCATGCCCTATATTTCGGCTTCGATTATCTTTCAGCTCTTGGGAAGCGTCTGGGAACCGCTGGAAAAGCTGAAAAAAGAGGGTGAAAGCGGCCAGAAAAAAATCAACGAATACACTCGCTACGCCACGATTGTGATCTGCCTGGGCCAAAGCTGGTTCTACTGCACGTTTCTTGTCAGCAGCAAGCTCGTTCGCCCGGAATTTATGTCCAGCGAGAGCAGCATGTTTCTCAGTTGGCAGTTTGTCTCCGTGATCACGATGACCTGCGGCACCGCCTTCCTCATGTGGCTGGGTGAACAGATCGACGAATATGGGATCGGCAACGGCATCAGCCTGCTGATCATGGCAGGCATTCTGGCCCGCATGCCCGCGGCTGGCTGGACCTTGATTCAGCCGCTGCTCACCGAAGGGTTGCAACTCGGCGGTGGGCCCGGTGGCAGCGTCGGCGTGGAAACCCTGCTGGTCTTGGCGCTGCTTTTTGCCGGTGTCATCGCCGGCGTGGTGTTCATTACTCTGGGCCAAAGACGCATTCCCATCCAAAGTGCCAAGCATGTCCGCGGCCGGCGTGTCTTCGGCGGCGGGCGGCAATACCTTCCTTTGCGCGTCAATCAGGCCGGCGTCATGCCGATTATTTTTGCCAGCAGCCTGCTCATGTTTCCCAGCCTGTTTCTCATCCCGCTGGCCAGCCGATTTCCCGACTCGGCCCTGATCGGCCTGCTGGCCGACGCGTTTCGTCGGGGTTCGTCATTTTTCTACAATCTGATGTACGTTGGACTAATCTTCTTCTTTTGTTATTTCTGGACGGCCATTACTTTTAATCCCAAGGAAATGGCCGACAACTTGAAGGACATGGGAACGTTTATTCCGGGCTATCGCCCCGGCAAGAGAACAGCCGACTACCTGGAAAAGGTCATGGTTCGTATTACGTACGTCGGTTCGGGTTTCCTTGCTCTGGTCGCGATTTTGCCGACCATCACTTCATCGGCCATGAACGTCGACCTGCGCGTCGCCAGTTTTTTCGGCGGCACGGCACTGCTGATTGCCGTGAGCGTGGCTTTCGATTTAGTACAGAAGATCGATAGCCACCTGGTGATGCGAAACTATCGAGGACTATTGGAGAAGTCTTAACGACATCGCGCTCGAGTGCGCCGGTACCCTGGGTGGGTGGCTTCGAAGGGTGGAACCCTTCGCCCGGACGACGCTTCGGCGACTGGTTTCCACGAGAAGAACGATGCGGCTGGTCTTCATCGGTCCTCCCGGCGCCGGAAAAGGCACTCAGAGCGATCGGCTCGTCGAGTACCTAAAGATCCCGCACCTTTCGACGGGAGATATGCTTCGCGCGGCCGTGGCCAAGAAATCCCCCGTCGGCGAACTAGCCGGGCGGTATATGTCAGCCGGCCAGCTCGTGCCCGATCCAATCATTGTCAAAATCGTTGGCGGGCGTTTGACCGAGCCGGACTGCCAGCAGGGTTGCTTGTTCGACGGTTTTCCGCGCACCCTGGGCCAAGCCAAGTCGCTGGACGATTTCCTGGAACAAGCCGCCACGCCACTTGCCGCAGTACTCGAACTGCGTGTTCCCGATGAGATTCTCTTCGAACGGCTAGCGGAGCGTGGTCGAGCCGACGACAAACCGGAGGTTATCCGCCAGCGGCTGCAAAGCTACTACCGACAGACACAACCGTTGCTGGATTATTACGAAAAGAAAAAACTCCTACGTCCCATAGACGGTACAGGCCCCCCCGACCAAGTGTTTCAGCGAATCAAACGAGTGATCGACGAGCTGAAAACCGAGCACTCGCCGTAAACCCTTGTTTGCTCATCCAGACGCCTGGTCAGTGGTCCGGTGAAGTGGAGTGAAATTTGCCTTGCGGCCCCTTGTAAGCTCGGCCGCAAAGCGTCTATACTAACTCGCTTACGATCACTGACCATCATGACAAATTTGTCCAGGCCCAGACCATGAAAGTCCGTGCCAGCGTTAAGCGCATTTGCGAAAACTGCAAAGTCGTTCGTCGCCACGGCGTCGTGTACGTTGTTTGCAGCAACCCTCGGCACAAGCAACGACAAGGGTAATCGCCGGTTTCGCAAGCCGAGGCTTGTGTCGGCGGCTATGTCGGTTGGTCCGAGGGCGTAAGAAATCGGGGTCGGATCGTTGCGGCTGTTTGACGGTTCAATGACTTGACATGCCCCCCCGAGATCCCAGCCGAATTAGCTGTTTACTGAAACGGAGCATTGCTGCCATGCCGCGAATTTTAGGCGTCGATATTCCCAACGATCGCCCCATCGTCGTTTCGCTGACGTACCTGTTCGGCGTAGGCCCGAAAATTGCCCGTGAGCTGTGTGACAAGGCCGGCATCGATCCACACGCGCGTGCTAGAAACCTGCACGAAGATGAGCTTGCCCGAATTACGGCCGTGCTGGACAAGGACTATGTGGTCGAAGGCCAGCTACGGCGGCAGGTTGCCCAAAACATTGCGCGGCTGCGTGATATCAGTTCCTATCGCGGCCTGCGGCATCGGCGGGGACTCCCGGTCCGCGGCCAGCGAACGCGGACCAACGCGCGAACCCGCAAGGGACCGAAAAAAACCGTGGCCGGAAAAAAGGGCGTCAAGGATTTACGTTAATCAGCAACAAGGCTCGCTCACGATTGAGCCTGATTGTCGTCCAGGGAGTTAAAGGTCGTGGCCAAACAGAACAGAAAACGGAAAACACGCCGGCACGTGTCGTCAGGTATCGCCTACATCAAGGCGACGTTCAACAACACGACGGTGACCATCACCGACAGCAAGGGTGACACGCTTTGCTGGGCAAGTGCCGGGTCGAGCGGCTTTAAAGGCAGTCGCAAGAGCACGCCGTTCGCCGGCCAGATGGCGGCCCAGCAAGCTGCGGAAAAAGCCGCCAAGTTTGGCGTTAAGGACTTAGACGTTCGCGTCAAAGGTCCGGGAAGCGGCCGGGAAAGCGCGATCACCGCCTTGCAGGCAGCGGGGATGACGATCAAATCGATCGAAGATATCACTCCCCTGCCTCACAATGGATGCCGCCCTCCCAAAAAACGCCGCGTTTAGCAATTTGGCAAAAGGCTGGGCGCTGCTCACACGGAAAAAACGATCGTATCGCAAGCAGCCCGAAACGGCCGCGAGCATCAACCGTTCACGCTAATCACAGATTTCCTCTCCGGGCTTCGATCCGCAAAGAAATTAACCCATGGCACGCTACACAGGTCCCGTTTGCCGGCTTTGCCGCCGAGACGGCATGAAACTGTTCCTCAAGGGAACCCGCTGCGACTCACCAAAATGTGCCCTTGATCGGCGCGACAGCCCGCCCGGCATGCAACATTCGCGGCGCATCAAGCTAACCGATTACGCGATACACCTACGCGAGAAGCAAAAAGTCAAGCACTACTATGGTGTCCTCGAGCGGCAATTCCGTACGTATTTTAGCCGCGCCTCGAGGTTACCCGGCAATACGGGCGACGCGCTGATGGGCATTCTTGAGTGTCGACTCGACAACATTGTTCACCGGCTAGGTTTCGGGCTTAGCCGGAGCCAAGCGCGGCAGATCGTTTCGCACGGCCACATTACCGTCAACGGCCGACGGGTCGATGTTCCCAGCTACCTCGTCAAGCCGGGGGACGCGATTCGTGTCAAGAATCGATCCAAGAGTATTAACCTGGTGAAGTCCAACTTATCGGAGAACCCACGCGAGGTTCCAGATTTTCTCACCCGTAGCGACGGCGAGTTGCCCGAGGGGCAGATGACGCGCGTCCCTGAAGCATTCGACGTTTCGGTCCCCGTACAAACGCAGTTGATCGTCGAGTTGTGCTCGAAATAGAATCGTTCCCTTAACGGCCCTGACGGGCGACCTCCGGTTGGTTGGCATCTTGGCTAGTTTGCTGCTTTCCACGATCTCCCGGGGATAACGCGTACACAAACAAGAAACGAATCATGGCGGCGGCCCCTTGCCCGCAACGGCCGCCATCGTGAGTGGTCTCTCACGGAGGCTTTCCATGCGTATTCGATGGCGTGGTCTCGAACTTCCCAGTCAAGTAATCTGCGATCGCGAGACGCTCACAGAGACCTACGGCAAATTTGTTGTCGAGCCTTTCGAGCGAGGTTTCGGTTCAACGATTGGCAATAGTCTTCGCCGGGTTCTGCTGTCCAGCCTCGAGGGGAGTGCTGTAACACAGATCAAGATCCGCGGCGCGCAACATGAATTCACCACGCTTCCCGGTGTGGTTGAAGACATGACCGACATTGTGCTGAACGTCAAATCGTTGGTGGTCAAAAAGCATACGACTGATACCAAAGTGCTGTTGGTCAACCGCAATACGCAAGGCAAGGTCACGGCCGCCGACATCCAAACCGACGGCACGGTTGACGTCATCAACAAGGAGCACGTCCTGGCGACGCTGACCGATAACGTTCCGTTTGTGTTGGAAATGGTCGTCGAAAACGGTCGCGGTTATGTTCCCGCCCATGAACATAGCCCCAACGTACAAGAAATCGGCATCATTCCGATCGACGCGATTTATAGCCCGATTATCCGCGTGCGTTCCGAAGTGGAAGAAACCCGTGTCGGCCAAAAGACCAACTATGACAAGTTGACGTTGGAAATTTGGACCAACGGCACTGTTCATCCGGAAATGGCCATGGTCGAAGCCGCCAAAATTCTCCGCAAGCATCTTAACCCGTTCGTTCAATACAGTGAGCTTGGGCCGGCCGTGCATGCCGAAGGTCGCGGCGGCGCACGCGCGGTTGGGGATGCGGCGCTCGAGGGCAAGCTGAACATGAACGTCTCGGAGATGAACCTCTCGGTGCGTGCGACCAACTGCCTGGAATCGGAAAACATGCATACCGTGCGTGACCTGGTGACCAAAACCGAAGACGAGCTGCTCGAAGTTCGCAACTTCGGTGAGACTACGCTAACCGAGGTCCAGGAAAAACTTACGGAACTGGGGCTGCATCTCGGTATGAAAGTACCGGCCGCATCCACGGCGAGCTGACCCCTTCTAGGTTCAGCGCTGCGATTAACGTATCCAACCATCCGCCAGCACCATAACCTACAAGCCTTGCAGCCATGCGACACCGAAAGAAAGGCCGCGTTCTTGGTCGGTCACCTAGTCACCGCAAGGCCATGCTCCGCAATCTCGCATGTAGCCTGATTTTGACCGAGCGTGACGCCGAAGATGACGACAACGCGCCCAAGGAGAAAGGCCGCGTCGTGACGACGCTGCAAAAGGCCAAAGAAGTGCGGCCGCTGGTCGAAAAGTGCGTCACGATCGCTCGCCGCGCTTTACCCTCGCTCGACGAAGCCCAACAGTTCGCCACCGATGCGGATCGCCACTCGGAGCAGTGGCGGGCATGGCGCCAAAGTGACCGCTGGAATCAGTGGAATCAGGCCATGGCGCCGGCCTTGGCTGCACGCCGCCGCATCGTGGCAATTTTGGGCAGCAAGGAAGCCGTCCGCATTCTGTTTGGTGAGATCGCGCCCCGCTATGCAGATCGACCGGGCGGCTATACCCGCATTCTGCGATTGGCAAAGCCACGGCTCGGCGATGCGGGAACCCGGGCCATTTTAGAGTTTGTCGGCGAGCACGATCGCGTCAAGCAAAAGAGTGAAGCCCCGACTTTCACCGATGATGAAAACACGGCCGTTCCGGCGGAAGACGTGCAAGCGGCCGACTCCGCTTCGTCAGACACACCGGCACAAACCACGGAAGAACCCGGTTCCGAAGATTAATAGGCTGCCCAAAGACCGCCGCGACAAGCTGGGAAACCCGGGTGATTCTCCATTGTCGTCTGGCTATCTTTCAATCTCTAAAAACCATCGACGCAAAGCCCCTCTGGCTTATGAATCGTCGGCCTTGCTGCGTTCGCGGGCAACCGCGATCATTCCAAGCGGTCGAGACGCACCGATTTTCGCGCAGCGGGGCTCGGAGGAGCAAGGATGCCCGACTGCCGTGCCGAGTTGCCCTGCGTTGGATTTGATTTCACTCGCCATATGCGGCGGATCTGCCGTGATTTGGCTGTGCGGTTGCCTGATTTGCGCCACGTTGATGTCGACCGCATCGCCATCAGTTTCTCGCAGGCCCGATCATCCGCGCTCCACGGGCTTCTAGCGTCGCTGACTCCCATGCGGTTCGAAGGGGGCCATCCATTCGAGGTGCGAGCCGGAAAACGATGGGTGGTCGAGCCGCTCTACGACGACGCGGGGCGAGAGATGCTTTACATCCTTAATTTCTACTTACCTCGATTCCTGAACCATCCTTTCGAGGAAAAGCTGACCACCGTACTGCACGAACTGTGGCATATCTCGCCCAAGTTCGACGGTGATCTGCGACGGCATGAAGGCGCCTGTTACGTTCACGGCCGATCGAAGACGGCCTACGATGCGACCATGGCCGCCATGGCTCGACGTTGGCTTGATCTGTCACCTCCGAGCGAGACCTACGCGTTCCTGAACCACACCTTCGGCGAGCTCCACCAACGCCACGGGGCTGTGGTGGGCATGAAAGTGCCGCGCCGCAAGCTGATTGCGCAACAAGCGAATGCCACCTAATCACCCCGCTTCTCCCAAGCCACCATTGATGCCAAACGCGAGTTGACACCTCGGACAGGGGTGACTAGTCTTCTCCCCCGGCACACCGGCCAATTGCCGCCTTCTTCTCACGCGTCAACTATCGATTTCCTCGACGTTTCGGTGTCCAAGATGGCCACACGACGCGCCCGTCTTGTTTTCGCGCTGGTGCTGCTGGCCAGTTGCGGGTGCGCGGCGCCCAAGCCTCGGTCCAGATCGCCTCTCGCACCAGCACGAATGGCTGACGGCAGCATCGTACTGGATCTGTGGTTCGTTCGTCTTCCGGGCGACGAAAATTCGTACGAGCGTCTTTGGAATCAGATCGACGAACACGCACTCGAAGCCGATTTACGATTGCACCTGGCCGAAAATGGATTTCGGGCCGGTGTTTGCGGACCACAAATCCCACGTCCTTTAGAAGCGATTCTCGAAAACGATATGTCGCTTCAAAATGACGCGGACGAAGATTCCCCTCCCGCCGAGGCACTGGAATCATTCAACACGAATCCGAAGGTCAAGCACCGTCACTTACAGATTCGCCCGGGCATGGAAAGCCGGATCGTTGCCTCGGACGTGTACGATCGCATCTCGCTGCTCGTCAGCGACCGCGGACAAGTCAGCGGGAAGACGGTTCGCAAGGCTCAGGGCATCTTCACCTTACGAACCGCATCTCGCCCCGACCATCGCGTCGGGCTGGAGCTTGTCCCCGCGTTCCACCACGGCGAACCGAAACAAAGCTATGTCCCCATCGACGGTGGTTACGGTCTCGATGTGTCGCGCCCACACGAGGTTTATGACCAGCTTCAGATCAAAACTGATCTGGCACCCGGCGAGATGCTGGTTCTCTCTCGTCTCCCGGATCGACCCGGTAGCCTTGGCGACTATTTTTTTCGGTCGTCGCATACCTCGTCGCATGGCCAAAAGCTGCTGATCATCCGCCTTTCGCAGCGTCCTTATGACGGACTTTTCGATACGGAAACCATCCGGTTCGCTTCGAGCAAGCGCGGGCCGACCCACCAGGAAAGATAGGCAATCTACTGCCCTTGTCGATGATATTCTCGTGGGGCGATACAGGTCATGGATCACCCTGCCTGGGCAACTGAATAAGCTCGAGTGCGTCTTGAAATAGCGGACAACCCCAGGTGGGCGAGCCGATCCTTAACATTGCGAGGATCCTTCGGCACCGGTACAATCCGCCGCCACGAGCAAAAACGCCCTTTCCCGGTCAAGGATGGCCCCTTTTATGAGCACCAACGCCGCACCTACGTTGGGCGTCTTGAGCCCTTTCGAGCAACTGCGCTATGCGAGAGACATTCTGCGCACCGAAGCCAGGGCCTTGAATGAACTCTCTGAACAGGTCGACACGCAGTTTTGTCGGGCCGTCGAGCTGCTTTACTATTGCTGTGGCAGCGTGATAGTCAGTGGCATGGGGAAAGCCGGGTTGGTGGGCCAAAAGATTGCCGCTACGCTGGCTTCGACAGGCACGCGAAGCCATTTTTTACATCCGGCCGAGGCCGTTCATGGTGACCTGGGACGCGTGCATCACGAAGACCTTGTGCTCATGCTGTCGCAAAGCGGTGAAACCGAAGAGATCGTGCGACTGCTGCCCCCACTGGCTAACTTCGGCGTTCCGTTGGTGGCCATCACCGGTAGCCGACAGAGCACGTTAGGTCAGGCGGCCGACGTCGCACTTGAGCTTGGCAACGTCCGCGAGGCATGCTCCCTGGGACTGGCGCCCACGGCGAGCACCACGGCCATGCTGGCTTTGGGCGATGCGCTGGCGCTGGTCGTCAGCCGCATGTGCGATTTTGGCCCCGACGATTTTGCCCGCTTTCATCCCGGCGGCAGCCTGGGCCGTAAGCTAAGCAAGGTCGACGACCTGATGCGCCCGCTGGCCGAGTGTCGCGTGGCACGCCAAGAGCAAACCGTGCGCGATATGCTGGTTGACTTGGGCCGACCACAGCGACGCAGCGGCGCGGTGATGGTGGTTGACGGCCGTGGGCAACTGACCGGCATTTTCACCGACAGCGATCTCGCCCGACTGCTAGAACGACGGCAGGACCAAGCGATCGACAGCCCCATCGGCACCGTGATGACACCAACTCCAACGATCATCCGCCGTGGCGCTGCGATCCGCGACGCCGTAAACCTTCTTGCCGAGTGCAAAATCAGCGAACTACCCGTGGTCGACTCCCAGAACCGCCCGCTGGGGTTGATTGACGTAACCGACTTGGTCGGGCTGATCCCTGACGTAGAAAACGCATGACTCCCGCGGCGGCACATTGCCGACACATCGCCTCCGGCAGACGAGAAACCGACGGCATCGTTTGCCCGACCGGCACAACCCGCGCCCAATTCCATTTCTTCGGTCGCTGGCCTAACCACCGCGCGAACCGGCTCCTTGATCCGGTACGTATATGAAATCCAACGAGTCATGCCGCGGCATTGAGCTGATCCTGTCCGATGTCGATGGTGTGCTCACCGACGGGGCCATTATCTATGACAACCAAGGTGTTGAATCAAAACGATTTCACGTGCGAGATGGACATGCGGTCAAGCTGTGGAAACGGGCCGGTGGGCGCTTCGGCATCGTGACGGCTCGAAATTCGCACATTGTTGAAGTTCGCGCGGCGGAGCTTGGAGTTCGCTGGGTGCGCCAAGGGGTCGACAACAAACTGGCCACCGTGCGTCAATTGACCGCGGAACTTGGGCTTACCGCGCCACAAGTGGCCTATATCGGCGATGATCTACCCGATCTTCCGGCCCTGCGGCACGTTGGTCTTGGCGTTGCCGTGGCCGATGCCTGCGAGGAAGTCCGCCAAGCAGCAGACCACGTCACGATCGCCAAGGGCGGATGCGGTGCCGTGAGAGAGATGATTGAACTGATCTTGAAATCCCAACAGCGTTGGGACGATCTGATCAAAAGCTACGAGGTGTAGTCCCGCTTCCAACCCAAAGGCACATGGTTCGCCCGCCGAAGTCACCAACTCATTCGCTCCGAACGTCTGCGGACGCCGCCCTCACGCCCCCCCCCCGCAACAGCGCCCTCATGTCCGGCCCCCTTCACCCTCCCAAAACCCAACGACCCGTGGCAAGCTTGTCCGCGGCGCGCGTGTTGCG
>Ga0114931_10002102_pt1 | contig 25396 bp, 20 predicted proteins | sample 2SBtaG_FD_89579 | JGI IMG/M metagenome (GOLD analysis project Ga0114931, IMG submission 89579) | Deep subsurface microbial communities from Kolumbo volcano to uncover new lineages of life (NeLLi) - 2SBTROV14_V59a metaG | ecosystem: Environmental > Aquatic > Marine > Volcanic | place: Kolumbo... | reverse complement strand
CGTCGCGTTGCTCGCCCTCCCGGCCTGTGCCGACATCGACCACGACGGCCTGAGCAACGCGCGCGAGAAGTCGCTCGGAACGGACCCGCACGCCGCGGACACCGACGGAGACGGCCTCACGGACAAGGACGAGGTGCACCTCGGCACCGACCCGACCCGGTGGGACACCGATGGCGACGGCTACTCGGACTTCCAGGAGGTCGACTTCGGCTCCGACCCGCTGAACGTCCAGGACGTGATCTACCAGGGCGGCTGGCCCTACAACCCGGACAAGGACTCGATGACCGACCCGGGCCTCCACGGTCGCGTGGCGGTGGACTCGCCCCTCGGCCGATTCGTCGCCGTCGACCAGTTCGGCGAGCAGGTCGACATCTACGACTACGCCCACCAGGGCAAGCCGGTGATGATCGACGTGTCGGCTGGGTGGTGCGGGCCGTGCAAGCAGATGACCCGGTGGCTCGGCGGCGGCAGCATGAGCGGCATGGAGCGCTACGAGCCGATCCGTCAGGCGGTCCAGAACGGTGACCTGCTGTGGGTCACGGTCATGGGCGAGAACCGCGCGGGCCACGCGCCGACCCTCGACGACCTCCAGTGGTGGGACACCTACTTCCCGGTCGATCACGTCGCGGTGCTCGCGAACACGCCCGACCTCGACCTCGAGAACTACTTCGGCCTGCAGTACTTCCCGAGCATCTTCCTGTTCGACGAGAACCTGAACCTCGTCCGCGGCCCGGGTCCCCAGAGCTGGGAGCCGCCCCTCGCCGCGGCGCTGCAGCTGATTCCGGATAGCGGCTCGACCCACTCGAACTGATTAGCCCGGGATGTGCGCCTCCTGGCCCCAGACGCCCGAATCCTGCGTCACCGCGTTGGTCGGGGCCCGAAGGCCACCTCCCTCCTTGTTCCTTGTCTTCGAACGCCTGGGACTCAGGATCCGCCATCCCGGGCCGCGCCCGAACGGCCCGTTCGACGCGGCCGAGATTCTGCCAGCGACGCGGCCCCAGGCGCCGAGGGCGCGTCGATCCCGGCACATTTCGGGTTATCAGCGCTAGTACCCCGTGCTGACCAGTCCCCAGCCCCAGTAGGGGTCGACGCGGCCGGGCTCGCGAGCCGCGCGGCGGTACAGCTCCTCCTCGATCCGTGCGGGCGGAGCGTGCGGTCCGAGCCGCTGCGCGAACAGGGCGGCGACGCCGGCGACGTGCGGTGCGGCGAAGCTGGTGCCGATCCCGAAGCCCCACCCCGTCGCAGTGGTCGTCATCACCATGTCGAAGGCGCCGCAGCGCAAGCCCATGTCGCACCGCTGCCGACCGGACCCGATCGTCCCGCCGGGGGCGGCGAAGGCCACGGCGGAGCGGCCGTAGCTCGTGTAGTAGGTGGGGAGCAGGGGCGTCGTCGGGTCGAGGGCCCAGCCCGTGGGGGCCACCCCCGAGACCCCGAGGACGAAGTGGGCCTGGGCCGGGAGGACCACGACGTCCGTGTCGGCGTCGAGGTCCGTCGCGGTGTTGCCCACGGACGCGACGAGCACGGCGCCCGCGCGGTGCAGGCGCTGGGTGGCGCGGTCGACGAGACGCCACAGCTCGCGGGCGTCGGCGGCGGTGATCTCGTCGTTGCCCCGCAAGGGGACGGACTCCGAGAAGCTCATGCTCACCACGTCGACGTCGAGGTCGGCGGTCGCGTCGAGGCCCTCGAGGATGACCGAGAAGGGGGTCTGCGCGCTGTGCTGGGAGAACACCTTCACGCTGACGATCTGGGCGTCGGGGGCGACGCCGACGATGCCGACGCCGTTGCCGGCGGCGGCGATGATCCCCGCGACCATGGTGCCGTGGCTGCCGCTCGGCCCCTCGTTGCACGGGCCTTCCCCGTCGATGAACGAGACCGAGGAGGCCACGTCGACGTTGGCGACCAGGTCCGGGTGCTCGCAGTCCACGCCCTGGTCGAGCACGGCCACGCGGACGCCGGCTCCGGTGAGGCCCGCCGCCCACGCACCCGGCGCGCCGACCGCGTCGAGACCCCACTGGTAGGGCCGTAGGGGGTCGCCGTCCGACGGCGGCGCCTGGTCCCACCACCCGTCGAGGACCGGCTCGGTGTCGACCAGCCGCAGGGCGACGTCGGGAACCACCGCGCGGACGCCGTGCAGGCGCGCGGCCGCGGCGCGGAACGCCGGGTCATCGGCCTCGACGCGCAGGGCACCCAGGCTGGCGAGGCGGCGGTCCACCGTGCCGCCGGCGCGCTCGAGGGCGCGGGCGAGGCCCGGCGGCGCGACCTCGGCGTTGCTCGTCACGACGAACGACGCCCCGAAGGACACCCGGGGAAATGCCACCAGCCACAGGCCCAGCCACCACATGCCGGCGAGGATAGCGCATCCGCGCCCGTGAGCGCGCGGCGGTCGACGGGGGGACACCGGGGGCCTCAGGCCATGCCCTCCAGCTTCTTGCGGATCGCCTTGCGCGCGTCCTTGAGCTTCGCCTTCTGCGCGACGTCGAGCGCGTCGGTCAGCAGCTGCTTTGCCGCGTCGGCGTGGCCCTGCTGCTGCTCGATGCCGGCGAGGTGATCGAGGGCGGAGATCGTCTTGGCCCAGTCGCTGGCGTCGCGCGCGGGGCGCAGGCCGTTCTGGAGCGCCTGCTTGGCCTCGTCGAGCTGCCCGAGCCGGAAGTAGGTCAGGCCCAGGAAGTACCAGAGCTCCTTGACCACCGGGTGGTTGCCGAGCACCCCGAGCCCGCGCTGCGCCTGCTGAAAGAGCTGGAGTGCCTGCGGGTACTGCTCCTTCACGAAGTGGAAGAAGCCGAGGTTGTACAGGTCGATCGGCATCACCTGGTCGAGCCGGAGCTGCTGGGTGAGCTGCAGGGTGCGCGTCGCGAGCTGCAGGGCGTCGTCGTAGTTGCGCAGCGCCCCCTCGGCCTGGGCGAGCAGCTCGGTCGCGCTCCGCTCGCGCGTCGGGTTGCGGAGGGCCTGCGCGATCTGGAGCACCCGGCGGAGGACGTCGCGCGCCTTGGTCAGCTCGCGCTGGGCGAGGAGCGCCTCGCCGTAGGCCAGGCCAGCGTCGAGCGCCAGCGGCCCGAGGCCCGCCTGGCCGGCGACCTCGTTGGCACGCGCGAAGTGCTCGGCGGCCTGTGGCAGATGGTTGCGCCGGCGGGCGACCAGCCCCTTGATGTGCTCGGCGTGCGCGAACACCGCGGGCGGCACCACGGCCTGCCCGTCGGGGCCCTCCTGCTTGCCGGCCTCGAGCGCCTTCTGCACGTGGGCGAGGGCCTCGTCGAAGTTGCCGTCCTGAAGCTCCACGCCGGCGAGGTGGTTCTCGACGTCGGCTACCCGCAGGCGGTTGTCGAGGGCCGTGTACTTCTCGATCGCCTGGTTCGCTCGGTCGCGGGCGCGGTAGTAGTCCTGCCGGCGGGAGTCGAGCCGCGAGCCGGTGTACAGCAGCCACGCCTCGAGCTCGTCGTCCTCCTTCTCTTCTGCGAAGGCCTGCACCGTGCCGAAGACCGACTCGGCGGTCTGGACGTTGCCGGTGGCGGCGAGCCGGTCGAGGAGGTTCATGTAGATCGTGCGCCGCATCGCCTCGGGCCAGTCGATCTCGTCGAAGTAGGTCAGCAGGTCGTAGGCGAGGCCCCACACGTCCGGAGCGTCGTTGGACAGCGCCAGGGCGCGCATCATGCGGGCGCGCTGCGCGGCGCCGTGCTCTGCGTAGACCCGGGCGGTCTTCACGATGAACCCGTAGCCGCGGGGCACGAGGTACTGCTCCATGAACAGGCCGACACGGCGGGCCAGCTCCTGGCCTTCGTCGGTGGCGTTCTGCTCGAGGATCCCCTCGCGCCAGGAGCCGCGCCGGAACTTGTAGATCCAGGTGCCGAGATCCTCGGCGAACTGGACCTCCTCGAAGAGGTCCTCGGCGGCGTCGATCAGGTCGTCGACGCTGTCGCGGTCGAAGCCGCCCATGTCGGCGACGAGGCCGCTCGGGAAGGCCTGCCCCAGCAACGCGGCGAGGTAGGCGACCTGCCCGATGTCGCCCTTGCCGGCGTGCTTGCGCTCACCCTCCTTGGGCGGCGCGGAGGGCACCTCCAGCTCGCCCTCGTCGACGTCGAGGGGCACGAGGAAGCCGAAGGAGACCTCGGCGAGATCGGTGTCGAGCTCCCCGCGGTCCTCCAGGATGTCGACCAGCTCGGCCATGTAGCCGGGGCGGCCGCCCGCGATCTCGGCCAGGCGAGCGGCGTTGCCGGTGACGTCCCGGCTCTTCAGGTACTCGGCGACCTCGACGGGGCCCCAGGGGGCGATGGTCTGCACGGTGAACAGCTCGGGGTGCCGCTCGTACAGGTCGAGCAGCGGCATGGGCCACAGGGCGTCGTTCACCTCGCTCTTGGCCTCGTCGTGCAGGACGACGAGGAGCTTGGTGGGGCCGTGGGCCGCCTCGTTGGCGAGTGCCTCGACGAACTGCGCCAGCGCCACGGAGTACACGACCTGCGGGTTCTGTAGCTCCAGGATCATCGGCACCTTGCGCGCGACCGCCGCGATCACCTCGACCAGCCCGATGAGCGGGTTGTCCTGCGGGAGCTTGAGCTGCACCGCGCCGGTCTCGTTGTCGGTCTTGGACTCCTTGAGGGCGGCCACGAAGCCCTGGTACCAGGCCTGCACGCGCTTGGGCTGGGAGGGGAGCGCGCCGTTGAGCACCATCCCCACCTTGCCGCGGCGCAGGACGTCGCCGCCGAGGCTGGCCACGAGGGAGCCGTACATCCGCACGAGCCACTGCAGGCCGTTCTCCTGGTCGAGGCAGGCGACGCGCCAGGTGATCGCGTCCTCCGTGCCGCCCTGGATGCCGCGGATCAGCTCGCCCACGAGCGCGCGCTTGCCGCCGCCGAAGGGGGCCTGGAGCCGGACGAAGCCCGGCTTGCCGGACAGCGCGTTCTCCCAGTGGGACTGCAGGGCGGACAGATCGTTCTCGCGAGCGACGAACAGGGAACCTTCGGCAGCCAAGGTGGGCGCTCCGTTGTGTGGAATTCGTGGGATCCGCCCCGGTATCGCCAGGGGGAGGCGGAAGGCCGGTATATAAGTGTGCGAGGGCCACGCCGCAATGCGCGGGGGAGGTGCGATGCGCCCTGCACAGGCGGTTCTGTTGGGGCTCGCGCTCGCGGGCTCGCCGGGTTGCGACGGCCCTCCCCAGAGCGGATTCCTGTGGGACGTCGACCTCACCGGGAGCCACGACCAGTGCGCGGGGGGCGCCGCCGACAGCTACCACGAGGCGCTGACCTACGTGCTGCAGTTCGCCGACGCGGGCAACGGGGTGCGCGTGGGCGTCGTGAAGGACGGCGATCCGGTCCCCTTCGCGGTGGGCTCGGTGGCCGGGTGCGAGGTCACCTACAGCTCGGTGGTGTGGGAGGACACCCGCGACGGCTACCCCCTGCGGTGGAAGATCGACGGCTCCGCCACCTGGCGCACCGCCGGCGATCTCGCGTGCGGTCTCGCTCCCGGTGTCGACTGGGCGGGCAACGAGGTGGTGACCGTCGTGGGCTCGGACGACCCGGACTACGCCGCGGGCTGTACCGTCGACCTGGACGTCGTCGGGACCTACCAGGGGGAGCTGTGACCGCCAACGCGCCCGCGCCCGTCGTCGCCGACGCCATCGCCCGCCTCCGCGATGCGGTGAACGGCGTGGTCGTGGGCAAGGAGGACGTGGTCGACCTCGCGCTGACCGCGGTCCTCGCGGGCGGCCACATCCTGCTGCAGGACGTGCCGGGGGTCGGCAAGACCACCCTCGCCGCCACGCTGGCGGGGGCCCTCGGCGGCACCTTCGCCCGGGTGCAGTTCACCGCCGACCTGCTCCCCGGCGACATCACGGGGGTGAGCGTCTTCGACCAGCGGACGGCGACGTTCTCCTTCCGCCCGGGTCCGCTCTTCGCGAATGTCGTGCTCGCCGACGAGATCAACCGCACCTCGCCCAAGACCCAGTCGGCGCTGTTCGAGGCGATGCAGGAGGGTGCGGTCACCGTCGACGGAGAGACGCGCCCGCTGCCGCGCCCGTTCCTGGTGGTCGCCACCCAGAACCCCTACGACTTCCACGGCACCTTCCCGCTGCCCGACTCGCAGCTCGACCGGTTCCTGATGCGGCTGTCGATGGGCTATCCCGACCGCGAGACCGAGCGGACCGTGCTCCGGCGCAGCGGGGTGCGCTCCGAGGCCCTGGGGCCCGCGGTCACCCCCGAGGAGCTGTGCGGGCTGCTCGAAGCGGCCCAGCAGGTGGTCGTGCCCGCTCCGGTCGAGGACTACCTGCTGGACCTCGTCGCGCGCAGCCGGGTGGAGCCGGCCCTGGTGCGCGGCGCCTCCACGCGGGGGGCCCAGGCGCTCTACCGCTCGGCGCGGGCCTGGGCCCTGGTCCAGGGCCGTGGGTACGTCGTGCCCGAGGATGTACGCGACCTCGCGGTGCCCGTGCTCGCGCATCGGGTTCTGGCGCGCGACGGGGGTGGGCCGGGCGGTGACGGAGCGGTGCGGGCGATCGAGGTCCTGCTCGACGGCCTGCTCCCGCCGGGGTGAGCCGTGGGTCGCGCCCGCCCCACCCGTGAGGGCCTCGCGATGGCCCTGTTCACCGGGGCGGCGCTGGGCGTGGGCGCGGTGGGCGGCCAGAACCTCGTGGTCCTCGTCGGCGCGGTCCTCGTGGCGCTGTGGGGGGTCGAGGTGGTGCTCGGCGCGTGGAACCTGCGCGGCCTCGAGGTGGCGCGGCGCCTCCCCGCGGAGATCTTCGCGGGCATGGAGGGCCGCGGGGCGCTGCGGGTGACCCACCGCAAGCGAGGTGGGGCGGCGGTCGGGCTCGTGCTCGCCGAGGAGGGCCACCCGGAGACCGCGGGCGTGGCCGCCACGGTGCCGCCCGGCGGCGACGCGGAGGTCCCGGTCGGGTGGCGCTTTCCGGCACGGGGCCCGACCCACCTTCGCGCGGTGCGGCTGTCGAGCGCGTGGCCCTTCGGGTGGGTGGTGCGCGAGCGGCGGGTCGCGCTGCCCGCGGAAGTGGTCGTGTGGCCACGGCCGCGCCCCGGCCGGCGCGAGGTGGAGGCCGAGGCGGTGGGCACCGATCGGGAGGCGGGGGGCCGCCCCGGGCCCTGGGGGGACTTCGCCGGGTTGCGCGCCTACCGCCCCGGGGACCGCCCGCGGTCGATCCACTGGCCGACCACCGCCCGGGTCGGGTCGACGCAGGTGGTCGTGCGCCACGACGGGGCGGGGGAGGTGGTCCGGGTGCGCGTCCCCGACCGGCGTGGCCGGGCGTGGGAGGACGCGCTCTCGGCGGCCTGTGGCGAGGTCGTGCGCGGCTTCCGGGCGGGTCACGACGTCGGGCTCGTGCTGCCCGAGCGCACCCTGGAGCCTCGACCCGGCGCGGCCTGGCGGCGGGTGCTCCTCGACACCCTCGGGCGCGCGGCGCGGAGGGACCCGTGAGCGCGGCTCGAGAGGCGGCGCTGCTGGTCGCGGCGGGCGCCGGGCTCGGGGCGCTCGTGCTCGCGGGGGTGCCGCCGATCCTGGTCGGGATCGCGTTGCTGCTGGTCCTCCTCTCGCCGTGGCTGCGCGGGCCCCTCGCGGGGCTCCCGTGGGCGCTGGCGACGGTGGCGGTCGTGGTCGCTGCGGGCTGGGCGACCCTGTCCGGATACGGGATCGCGGGGCTCGGCGGGCTCCAGGCCTGGCTGCTCGTCCAGCGCCTGCTCGCGCGCCACGGGCCGAGCGACGACCGGATCGTGGTGCTCCTCTCGGCGATGATGCTCGTGCTCGGGGGGGCGCGGGTCCCGGACGTGGCCTTCGCCGTTCCGCTCGTGCTGTGGGCGGGGGCGGCGCCGCTGGCGTTGGCGTGGGGGGCGCTGCCGGAGCGGCTTCCCGTGCGCGCGGGCTGGCGCGCGTGGGGCATCGTGCCGGCGGTGCTCCTGGGCGGGGCGGCGCTGTTCCCGATCGTGCCCCGGTGGGGCGCGGCCCCGGTCCCGAGCCCCGCAGGTCCCGCCCTGACCGGGTTCGCGCCGGAGATGACCCTCGGCGGGCTGGGCACCCTGCTCGACGACCCAACCCCCGTGCTCCGGGTGCGGGTGCGCGGCGAGGTCCCGCACCCCTTCCTCCTCCGGGGCGCCGTCCTCGATGCCTTCGACGGGCGGCGCTGGCGGCACACGACCGCTCCGGTGCCGTGGCGGGGCGAGGGGGAGGGCGACCTGCGCCTGTCGATCCGCGAGGCGTCGGTGGTCCCCGAGGTGCTGTTCAGCGCCGGCGACCCGGTGGCCGTCGACGCGCCCGGGGCACGGGTGCTGCGGGATGTCGACGGCGCGCTGTGGGCCGTCCGGCCCGACCACCCGATCCGCTACACCGTGTGGGCCCGCACCGGGCCCGCGCCCGCAGCCCTGGACGAGGCCGATCGGGCGCGGCTGACCGCGCTCCCCGCCGGTCTGGACCCGCGGATCCCCGCGCTGGCGCGGACCGTCGTGCCGGAGGGCGCCGCCGGGCTGGACGCGGCGCGCGCCGTGCGGTCCTGGCTCGCCGAGAACCTGGCCTACACGCGGTCACCCGGCGATCTCGGCACCGAGACGCCGCTCTCGGACTTCCTGTTCTCGCGGCGCACCGGGCACTGCGAGTACTTCGCGAGCGCGCTCGTCGTACTCGTGCGGGAGCGGAAGGTCCCGGCGCGGCTCGTGGAGGGCTTCGCCGGGGGCGAGCATAACGTCGCGGGGGGCTACTGGCTGTTCCGGCGCGACCACGCCCACACCTGGGCCGAGGTGTACTCGGAGGGCGCCTGGTGGCCGATCGACGCCACCCCGGGCCCGGGGGCCCCGCCGCCTCCTCCGGTGGCTGACCGGTGGCTGGACGCCCTGCGCACGGCGTGGACCGAGCGGGTGGTCGGCTTCGACCGCGGGGTCCAGGTCGCGGCGGCGATCGACCTCGGGCGCTTCGCCCAGGCGTGGGTGGTGCCCGGTCCGTCGCGGACCGGCCCTCCGTGGGCGGGGTGGGCGGTGCTCGGTGTCCTGGCGGTCGGGCTCGCGGCGCTGGGGGTGGGGATCGGGCGCAGGGCGGCCGCACGCCTGGGCGGCGAGGCCGCCGCGCGGCCGGCGGGACGGGTCGCGGCGGCTCACGCGGCCGCCTTGCGGACGCTGCGCCGGCGGGGCTTGCACCCGCCGTCCTCCCTGCCGCCGGTGGCCCCCGCCCGCGGGGTCCGAGCGCGGGCCGGCGACGTGGCCGAGCCCCTGGAGCGGCTGGCGTGGCTACACTACGCGGTCACCTACGGCGGCGCCGACGACCGCGCGCTCTCCGGCGAGGCATGGGACCTCGCGCGGGCGGTGCGGCAGGTCCCCGCCCCTTGACCGATGGGGTCCGGGCGCCTACTCATCCCCCTCATGCGCGCCCTGATTCCCGCCCTGCTCCTCCTCGCCGCCTGCGGCTCGGGCGATGCCTACATCCTCGAGGGCACCGTCGTCTCCAAGCCCGACGCCGAGGACATCGTCGTCGACCACGAGGCCATCGAGGGCTTCATGCCCGCGATGACCATGCCCTTCTCGGTGAAGGACCCGGCGCAGATCGCCGACGTGAACCCCGGCGACAAGATCTACGCGCGGCTGATCGTCGACCAGGACCACTCCTGGCTCGCCAAGGTGCGGGTGGTCGGCCACGGCCCGGTGCCCGCCGCCGCGACCCCGGCGCCTGCCACCGGCCAGGCGGCGCCGCTCCAGCCCGGCGAACGCCTCGCCACCGTGCAGGTCCCGCTGCAGACGGGTGACACCTGGACGCTCGGCGCCGGCCAGGGGCGAGCCACCGTGCTCAGCTTCATCTACACGCGCTGCCCCCTGCCCGACTTCTGCCCGGCGACGGTGGCACGCATGCAGGCCCTCCAGGGCGCGCTCCTGAAGGACGGGGTGGCGAAGGACGGCCCGCGGATCCTGCTGATCACCATGGACCCGGACTACGACACCGCCGAGGTGCTGTCCGCCTACGCGAAGAAGAACGGGGCCGACCCGAAGGTGTGGGCCTTCGGGCGCGTCGACGCGGACGCTCTCGAGAAGCTGGCCGCGCGCGCGGGTCTGCCGATCATCCGCAAGAACGGTGGCGTCCTGCACGCCCTGCGCACCCTGGTCCTCGCGCCCGACGGGACGCTCATCGAGCGCTACGACGACGACAAGTGGCCGCTGGACCGCGTGCTCTCCCAGCTTCGTACCGGCGGTCCGGCGCCGTCGACGAGCGCGGTCGTCACCCAGCCCTGATGCGCGGTGGGTGGTTCGGCTATTCTAGAGGCCCGAGCGCCCGTGGAGCGTGGTCGATGCCCGACGAGATCCAGAGCGATGTACCTGTCACCAAGCTGCTCGTGAGCGAGGATCGCTTCTTCTTGGTGCCTTCCGACGAGGTCCTGACCCCCGGCCCGATCGAGGCGATGGACCTCGACGGCGAGGTCTACCACCTCGACGCCGCGACCGCCGCCCGGCTCGAGGTCACCCGCGAGCAGGCCGGCCGCTTCGTGCAGGGGCGCATGACCGACGCCTTTCAGCGGGCCAACGAGATGGTGCAGGCCTTCGCCGAGGTCTTCCGGCGCACCGCCGCCGCCGAGGGCCAGGGCAGCGGTCCGGACCTCGCGGTGGTGTTGCGCGGGATGATGGACAGCGTCCTGGGCGTGTCGGGCGACCCGGTGCGGATGGCGCACCTGCGTGAGCACATCGAGGAGGTCGCGGCCGACCTCGAGGGCGCCGACGAGGAGCGCCTCGCCGAGGCGCTCCGCACCTTCCCCGAGCGCCTGCAGGCGGCGCTCGCCGAGAACCGCGAGGTCGCCGAGGACGACGCGTGATGGCGCGGTTCCAGCGGTCTTGAAGCGCGACCTCACCATGGTAGTACAGCACGCGGAGGACGCTTGCTGACGAGACTCGAAATCGATGGGTTCAAGAATCTCCTCGGAGTGGAGCTCGAGTTCGGACCCTTCACGTGCATCGCTGGGCCCAACGGGGTGGGGAAGTCCAACCTGTTCGATGCGATCCAGTTCCTGTCGCTGTTGGCTCAGCACAAGATCATGGATGCCGCGCGTCGCGTGCGTGGTTCGGAGGACGACCCTACGAATCCCAGGGACCTGTTCCATCGGTCCGATGAACAGGGCGAACAGCCAGCTCGGATGCGGTTCGCCGCTGAGATGATCGTTCCGGACGAGGTTCGGGACACGTTTGGACGCACGGCGGAGCCCACGATTACATTCCTCCGCTACGAACTGGAGCTCGTATACGAGCCGCCGACGGCTGCGGAGCGCTACGGTCGCGTGCGACTCGCCTACGAGAGCTTGGTCCACATCAATCAGAGTGCGGTGGCGCGCCATGTCCGGTGGCCGCATGCTGCGGGAGCGTTCCGGCGTCGCGTGGTCAAGGGGGCTCGGCGCGGTGGGGCGTTCATCAGCACCAAGATGGACGCTGACGGGACGACCAAAATCGAGACCCACCAGGACGGAGGGTCCCGTGGAAAGCCGCGTCCTTCGGCGGCTCGCGAGGCGACCGCGACCACGATTGGCGCGACCTCCTCGGTCGACGACCCGACGATCTTCGCGGTCAAAGAGGAAATGATCGGATGGAAGCTCTTGGCGCTCGAGCCCAGCGCAATGCGGCGGCCCGACAAGTATTGGGATGCGGGTGACTCCACGTCGGTTGCCGAAAACGGGCTTCATATCCTCGGGACGCTCTGGTCCCTCGAGGAGACGGATGCAGGACGGGAGCAGGTGTGCGATCAGGTGGCCGCCGTTCTCTCGGACCTCTTGCCGGTTCGTCAAATCCGCGTGGTGCCAAACGACGCCAACCAGCAATACGAGCTCGAGTTGCTCGAACCCAGGGGGCCGTGGCTGGGCGCGAGATCCCTGTCCGAGGGCACGCTCCGATTCCTTGCGCTGGCGACCTTGTCGGTGGACCCGACGGCGGCACGTCTCGTCTGTATGGAGGAGCCTGAGAACGGGATTCATCCCTTGCGTATGCCCGCCATGTTGGATCTCCTGCTCGCCATTGCGGTCAACCCGTTCGAGGAGCCAACGTCGTTCAATCCGGTGCGGCAGGTGATCGTCAACACGCACTCGCCTCGCCTCGTCCAGGAACTCGAGGCCCGGAAGAGACCGGAGGATCTCTTGATCGCCGAGAGCGCAGTGGTGCGCCGAGGCGGCAAGCTCGCGCGAACACTGAGATTCCGGCATCGGCGTGGCTCTTGGCGTGCGTCGGCGGCCGATCCGGGTGTCGGGCGGGGAATCGCGATCGACTACCTCACCTTGCCGAGCGGATCACAGGGATCGCTGTGGGTCGCGGATGCCTGACCCGACTGTGCGTGCACTCTTCGTCTGCGAGGGCTCGAGCGACATGCTTCTCGCCCCGCACCTGGAGGCGCTGTGCGTCTTGTGTGGGGCTGCAGAGGCGTCTTGCCGCGTGCCGAACCTCGCTGCCTTGCCCGATCCGCCGCGGAAGACGATCGAGGAGAGCTGTCGGGTCGCGCTCGATCTGTATCCGGAGACGAATCTCCTGTTCGTGCACCGAGATGCGGACTCGGCAGATCCGGAGCCCAGGCGGCCAGCGACGCTGCACAGGCGTCTCAGACGAGGCGACGAAGGATGGCGTTCAACGTCGTGCGGCGCCGACTCATCGAGCGCCTGGACATCGAAGGGCCGATTCGGCAACTATCGGCCTGGACACGGTTGGAGACGGATCTCGAGGCGGCGCTCCGGCAGTTGGCGTGATGTCCCGGTCCGTCAGCCTGCGTCGTCCTCGCCGACCAGCGGGCTGACCTCGAGCAGCTTGAGGCCGGGCGCCTCCTGCAGGGCGTAGTTCAGCGGCCACTGCGTCTCGGACAGCACGACCGGCTGGCCGTCGCGGTCCCTGACGAGCAGGTAGTCGCGGCGGTTCTCGAGCCACTCGAGGCCCGACGGGTCGCCGGCGACCCAGCGGGCGAAGCGGTAGGGTGCCGACTCCAGGATCGCCTCGACGTTGTACTCGTTCTCGAGGCGCACCTTGAGCACCTCGAACTGCAGCAGACCGACGGCGCCGAGGTACGGGTCGGCGGAGCCGAGGCCCTCCCGGTAGAAGAGCTGCACGGTGCCCTCCTGGGAGAGCTGGCGCAAGCCGTTCTTCAGGTGCTTGCGGCGGGTCGGGTCCTCGAGCTTGACCCGGGCGAAGTACTCGGGGGCGAAGCGCGGGATCCCCTCGAAGCGCACGGGCTCGCCGGCGAACAGGGTGTCGCCGATCCGCAGCTCTCCGGGGTCGTACAGGCCGACGATGTCGCCGGGGACGGCCTGCTCGACGATGGAGCGCTCCGAGGCCATGAAGGTGTGCGGCTTGGCCAGGCGCAGGGTGCCGCCGGTGCGGGCCAGGGTCGCGTCCATGCCGCGGTCGAAGGGGCCCGAGACCACTCGCACGAAGGCGATGCGGTCGCGGTGGAACTTGTTCATGTTCGCCTGGATCTTGAACACGAACCCCGAGAAGTCCGAGTCCATGGGGTCGCGGAAGCCCTGGACGGCCTCGCGCGGGCGCGGCGCCGGGGCGAGTTGGACGAGTTGCCGGAGGAAGGGGCCGACCCCGAAGTTGGTCATCGCCGATCCGAAGAAGAAGGGCGTGACCTCGCCGGCGAGGAAGGCGCCCAGATCCCAGGCGTCGCCGGCCATCGACAGCAGCTCCTCCTCTTCGAGCAGGGTCTCGTGGGCTTCGGCGCCCAGGCGCTCCGCGAGGACCGGGTCGTCCAGGGACAGGCGCTCCTCGGGGACGATGGTGCCGCCGGCGTCGTGGTGCCGGGTGAACAGGATCACCTCGCGCGACAGCCAGTCGAGCACCCCGCGGAAGTCGGCGCCCGAGCCGATGGGCCAGTTGAGCGGCACGGTGCGGATGTCCAGGGTGCGGCCCACGTCGTCGAGCAGGTCGAGGGCATCGCGGGCCGGCCGGTCCATCTTGTTCACGAAGGTGAGCACCGGCAGGCGCCGCATGCGACACACCTCGAACAGCCGCAGGGTGCGCGGCTCGACGCCCTTGGCCGCGTCGATCAGCATCACCGCCGAGTCCACCGCCGCCAGCGTGCGGTAGGTGTCCTCGGAGAAGTCGGCGTGACCCGGGGTGTCGAGCAGGTTGAGCCGGCGCCCGTCGACGTCGAACTGCAGCACCGAGGAGGTGATGGAGATGCCCTTCTCCTTCTCCATGGCCATCCAGTCAGACACGGCGTGGCGAGCGGCCTTGCGCGACTTCACCGAGCCCGCCATGTGCAGGGCGCCCGAGTAGAGCAGGAGCTTCTCGGTCAGGGTCGTCTTGCCGGCGTCGGGGTGCGAGATGATCGCGAAGGTGCGCCGCCGGGCGACCTCGTGCGCGAAGTCCATGGACTCTCCGTGGGGGCTCCCCAGCTAACGCGGGACCGTGAGGACGACCTTGCCGACGGTCTCGTTGGAGGCGATGGCGGCGTGGGCCGCGCCGGCCTCGGTGATGGGCAGCACCCGGTCGATGATCGGCGTCACGTCGCCCGAAGCGACGAGGGGCCACGCCCGGGCGCGCAGGTCGGCGAGGATCGCGGTCTTCTCGTCGTCCGAGCGGGCGCGCAGCACCGAGCCGACGACTCGCAGGCGCTTCAGGAGCACCCGCCCGAGGTCGATCTCGGCCGCGCGGCCGCCGAGCAGGCCGATCAGCACGAGCCGGCCGCCGGTGGCGAGCGAGCGCAGGTTGCGGGCGAGGTAGTCCGCGCCGACCGGGTCGAGGATCACGTCCATGCCCGCGCCGTCGCTCCACTCGACGATCGCGTCCTCGAAGTCTGCCTCGTGGCGGTTCGCGCCGCCCCGGGCGCCGAGGTTGACGCAGGCGGCGATCTTGGCGGCCGATCCGGCGGTCACCCAGCAGGGGTTGCCCAGGGCGCGACAGAGCTGGACCGCGGCGGTGCCGACGCCGCTCGCGCCGGCGTGCAGCAAGACCCGCTCGCGGGGCTGGAGCCGGGCCTCGCGCCACAGGTTCAGGAACGCGGTGGTGAGCACCTCGGGCAGGGCCGCGGCCTGCTCGAAGCTCAGGCGCTCGGGGATGGGCAGCAGGTGCCCCGCGGGCATCACCGCCTGCTCCGCGTAGCCGCCGCCCGCGAGGAGGGCGCAGGCGCGGTCGCCCGGCGCCCACCCGGTGACGTCCGCGGCGACCTCGGTGACCTCGCCCGCCGCCTCCAGCCCGAGGATCGTGCTCTTCCCGGGCGGCGGCGGGTAGGCGCCGGCCGCTTGGAGCAGGTCGGCGCGGTTCACCGCCGTCGCGCGCACGCGCAGGCGCACGTGACCGGGCAGGAGCGCCGGATCAGGCGCGGAGGCCCAGTGCAGGCTGCCGTCGGTCACGTCGATCGCGTTCATCTCGCCTCGGGGGGCTACTGGCGCTTCAAGGTCCAGGCGGTCACCTCGCCGCGGGGCGCCCAGGTGCCCGCGGCCACGCCGTCGTGGACCGTGCCTTCGAGCACGAGGCTCGGGTAGGGGGTCTCGAGGCGGAGGGTGCCGCTCTCCCGATCGAAGGTCCCGTGGACCCGGATCGGCTGGGGCTCGGGCTCGATCAGGCGGAGCAGGGTGCCCTGGACCTCGGTGCCGGAGCTGGCGGTGAGCACGAGGCGGAGCCCGATGCCCGCGCTCTTCCCCTCCCAGATCGAGCCCACCAGGGACCCGGGAACGGGGGCCGGCCGTGGTGCGGGCGTGCTCGGCTGGACGACGGCGGACGCGGTCCGGGCCCGCGCGCCGTCGTGTGCGAGCTCCTCGCCCTGGCGCTGTCCGAGGTGCGACAGGGCGATCGCCGCCACCCCCCCCAGGGCCACGAGGAGCACGACGATGACGCTCACCAGGGCCCAGACGAGGACGGACTGGCCAGAGGACCGGTCGTCAGGACCTCGCGTCATGGGGGCAGGAGGCTGGGTGGGCGCCTCGGCGGGAGGGATCGGGGGACGGTTCACGAAGGGATCGGTGGGCTCGTCGTAGCCGATCTGCCGGGCGGTGATCGGCACCGGCTCCCCGGGGGGCTCGGGCGCCTGGCCGCGGGCGGGCTCTGGGGGCAGACGCGCCGCGGAGAACCCGATGGGATCGGTGTGCTCCTCGGGGTCGATCGCCGGGATCGCCGGGACCTCCGGCCCCACGAAGTCGTCCTCCTCTGGCCGCGCGGCGAAGGGGTCCGGAGGGGGCGCGGGCGACTCGGCGGCCGGCTCCTCGACCTCCTCGACCTCCTCGACTTCTTCGATGTCCTCCTCGTCGTCTCGAAGCGGCGGGGGGGCCGGCGTGTTCTCGGCTTCGGGCAGCAGGGTGATGCCCTGGTCGTCCTCGCGGGGGAGGTTCCGACCGCTCCGGAAGCGCTTCTTCTTGCTGCCGAGGGGGAAGTCGAGAGGCGCGTCGAGGGTGGTGTCGGGGTCGAAGTTTGGGGGCGGATTGGTGCGCAGCGGGGCCACGCCCGGCGTCATGAACGCCTTCATCGTCTGCCAGTCGCGCGCCTTGCCGCGCTCGGGGCGCCGGGGCCAGCTGGTGTGCGCGGTGCGGTCCCACCAGGCGTCCTCGCCCTCGTCGAGGAGCTCCCGGAGCGCGTGGCCGTGGTTCAAGAGGAACGCCGCTTCCCAGCCGCGCGCGTCGTCCCGGAAGTGCCACGCGGCCCAGCGCATGCGCTCCTCGAGGGCCTCGAGGGCTTCGTCACGATCGGTGCACCCCAGGTAGGCGAGGACGCTGGGGACCTCGATGCGTTCGAGGAACGCGTGGAGCTCGTCTCGGGTCATGGGGCCTCGGGATTGCCCTTGGAGTCGCCGTAGGCGGGCCACTCTATCACCGGATGCGGCGTTTCGGAGAGCCAGGAGACGGGCGAGGCAGAGCGCGCGGCTCGGGCCACCGCGAGCCGGGCGATGGGCAGGCAGGTGAGCACGAAGGACTCCGGGGCGACATGTTCGGATATCCGTTATGGCCGGGCGATGCTCGACGGGTCCCGGTCAACGCGCTGGCTCCGCGGTGCCCTGGCCTGTGCCGGTCTCGGCTTGCTCGCGGGTGCCCTCGAGATGGTCGGCCTCGCGGGCACGCTGCGGCTGGGGCTGGGCTTCGGCGCGTTCTTCGGGCTCGGCGTCCTCGACCTGCTCGCGATGGGGCTCGTGGGCCTGCTGGCCGGGTTGCTGGCCGGGGTGGTGCACCTCGCGGTGCGCGAGGAGTGGCCGTCGCGGGCGCTGGCGGTCCAGGCCGGTGGCGCCGCGGCGCTGCTGTGCGGGTGGTACCTGTGGGCGGCCGCGGCACACCTCCACGGCGGCGGCCGGGACGTCGGGGCGGCCCTGATGGCGGTGATGCCCTTCGCCTTGGGGGCGGTCGTCTACTTCAACGCCGCCTACTGGTGGCGCAAGGTGGAGCTGGGCAAGGAGTACCGGATGGGGTGGCTCCCGGTGGCCTCGGGGGTCGCGCTGCTCGTGACCGCGGGCGCGGCGGCGGCGCACGCGGAGCGGTACGCGGGCGGCACCGGGACCCTGAGCGGTGACCGCAGCGTCCTGCTCGTCACGGTCGACGGGCTCGGACACGACGATGTCTTCGGCCCGAACGCCCCGGCCGTCACCCTCGGCGATGGCGCCCTCCGCTACCACGACGTCGTCAGCCCGCTCCCGGCCATCCGGCCCGCCGCGGCCACGGTGCTCACCGGGCTGCACCCGCTCCGCCACGGGGTGATCACCGACGAGCGCACCCTCCCGCGCGGCCAGGGGACCGTGGCCACCGTGCTCGAGCACGAGGGCTACGCCACGGGCGCCTTCGTCTCGTCGAGCGACCTCGACGCGAGCAGCGGGCTCGCCCAGGGATTCCTCGTCTACGACGATGCGGTGCACGCCGGGCCGACCGGACTGTGGCACCTCTCTCCGGTGCGCCGTCTCCTCGCGCGGGGTGCCGCACACCGCGACGCCGCCGCGACCACCGATCGCACCCTCGCGTGGCTCGGCCGCCACCACGACGTGCCGTTCTTCGCCTGGGTCCACTACGACGACCCGGTGAGCGATGGCGCGGACGGCGTGGTCGCGGTGGCCGCCCAGGTGGCGCGCCTCGAGGCCGCGCTGACGGAGTGGGGGGTCGACCAGACCACCCTGCGCGTGGTGGTCGGCACCTACGGCCTGCGTCCCGGGGTCACCGGCGAGGCCGCCACCGAGGGGCTCTCCGACGCGGTCGTCGAGGTGCCGCTCCTCGCCCGGGCGCCCGGCGTCCCGGCGGTGGTCACCGACATCGAGCCCCAGGTGCGGCTGATGGACGTCGCGCCGACGCTGCTCGGGTACCTGAAGATCGAGGGCCTCGACCCGGTGGAGGGGGTGGACCTGCTCGGCTACGCCCTGCGCACGCGCAAGGCGCCCATGTGGTGCGCACTCGTCGGTCGCGATGGCCCGGACCCGGTCGCCGACGCGCTGATCGGTCTGCGGAACAACGGGATCAAGTACGTCCGGGACCTGCACACCGGCACCGAGCACCTGTACGACCTCGACGACGACCCGGACGAGACCACGGACGTGAGCGGGACCCACGGCGACACCCTGCAGCAGGCTCGCGGCCTCGTCGCGTCCGAGGCCACCGCCCTGAAGAAGTGGCTCGAGGAGGGGCGGTGAGGCGGTACACGGTCACCGCGCTGAACGCGGAGCTGGGGGCGCTGATCTCGGGGCGCTACCCGGCGATCGAGGTCGAGGGCGAGGTGGCACAGATCCAGGTGCCGTCCTCGGGGCACGCCTACCTCACGCTCCGCGACGCGCCCGAGCGCTACCGCCGGCAGACCGCGCAGCTGGCCTGCGTGTGCTGGGCGGACACCTGGGGCCGCCTGCGGCATCGCCCGCGCCAGGGCGAGCGCGTCGTGTGCCGCGGCAAGCTAGCGGTCTACGAGGCGCGCGGCGTCTATCAGCTCTACATCACCGCCATCGAGCCGGCGGGGCAGGGCGACCTGCAGAAGCGCATCGCCCAGCGCATCGCGCGCCTGCAGGCCGAGGGGCTCCTCGACCCGGGCCGCAAGCGGCCGCTCCCCGCCTTTCCGCGCTACGTCGGCGTCGCGACCTCCCGAACGGGGGCGGCGCTGCAGGACTTCCTGCGGGTGAGTCGCGAGCGGTTCCCCGCGGCGCGGATCCTCGTCGCGCCGTGCACCGTGCAGGGCGAGAGCGCGCCGCCGTCGGTGATCCGCGCGGTCGACCTGCTGCTCGAGGACGGCCGCGCCGAGGTGATCGTGGTCACGCGCGGCGGGGGCTCCAAGGAGGACCTGCTCCCCTTCCAGGACGAGCAGCTCGCCCGGTTCCTCGCGGCATCCCCGGTGCCGGTGCTCTCGGCCGTCGGCCACGAGATCGACACGACCATCGCCGACCTCGTCGCCGACGCGGTGGCGTCGACGCCGTCGGCCGCGGCGGTGCGGGCGCTCCCGGACGGCCAGGCGCTGCGGCAGCGGGTCGACGAGGCACAGATGGCCCTGGTTCGGACGGCGCGCCGGGGGGTGCGCCGGCGCGAAGAGCGGGTCGCGGCCCTCGAGCGGCGCCTGCGCCATCCGCGCGACCGCCTGCGCGAGATGGATCGGCGGGCGACGGCCCTCGCCGAGCGCCTGCACGCGGCGATGGCCCGACACCTCCGCCTGGCGCGTGCCGAGCTGGAGCGCAGCCAGGCGCGCCTCCCCGCGGCGACGCGTGGGGGGCTCGCGGCGCGGGTGGCCCATCTCGCCGGGCTGGAGGGGCGTCTGTCCGCCCTGTCGCCCCTGGCGGTCCTCGGGCGCGGCTATGCCATCGTGCGCGGTCCCGGGGGCGTGGTCACCGACCCGGCCCAGGTGCAACCCGGCGATCCCCTCTCGGTGCGGGTGGCCGGCGGCGGCTTCGAGGCCGAGGTCAGACCCCCGCCGACGTCCGAGCCGCCCCGATGAGCGTGCCCCAGAACGACTCGTAGAAGCCGTGGCGCAGCAGCCAGAACTGGAAGGCGAACAGGGCGATCACCACGACCACCGCGATGTAGATCGCCTGCTGCAACCGCTCGAGGCGCGGCTTGAACTCGGTGGACAGGTAGCCCGACTCGACCCGGTCCAGCTCCTTCTCGACCACGACCCAGGCGACCAGCACCAGCAACCCGCCGGGCGCGGCGGAGCAGGCCATGCCGAGGACCGTGGTGAGGAGCCCGCCGACCAGCAGCGCGGTGATCAACCGGGTGCGGGGCTCGGGCTGGCCTTGTCCGCCGCCGAACAGCTCGTCGAGCTCGTTGCTCATGGCGCGAACACCCCTTCCAGGGTCGCCAGCCGTTGCTGCTGGCGCTCGGGGTCGACGGCGAGGGCGCCGCGGCCGTCGTCGACGAGCACGCCGTCCTCGACGTAGGCACGCACCGCGTTGTCCACGGTCACCATCGATAGGGCCTCGGGGCGGGTGATCTCGCCGGTGGCGAGCCAGGTCTCGCGGTCGCCCTGCAGCGCGCTGCACAGCTCGCTGCGCGAGAGGTGGCGGGGACCGTAGCGATCGGCGTGACGCAGGACCAGGGCGTAGGCCTCGACGAAGTTTCGGAACAGGCTGTAGATCTCCCCGATCCGGACCGGATCCGCCACCGCCCAGGCGGGCTCGCCCTCGCCTTCGACGCGCGCGAGGGCCCCGTGCACCTCGAGGGAGCCGATGCCCTCGTGGAGCTGTGTGGTCGAGGGGCGGTCCGGGTCGAGGATGAACTCGCGCCGGAACAGCCACAGCAGGTCGGCGAAGGACAGGCGGAGGTCCTCGACGGTGAAGGGCCCGTCGGGGCGGGAGCGTAGGGCGACCGCGACGTAGCCGGCGGGAGCGAACCAGTGGAGCACCTGGTTCTTGTAGAACTCGAGGGTGATCCGCTTGTCCGGCGGGACCGCCCACACCCGCTCGCCGTCGACCTCCAGGGACTCGATCAGCTTGCCGCGGTGCAGCTCGGCCAGCGCCTGGGCGATCGCCTGGGAGTAGAGCTCCAAGGACGCGGCCTCCTCCGCCCCGGCGAAGTCGAGGAAGGCGCGCAGGCGGTCGCAGCGCGCGAGGAGCTCCGAGTGGCGCAGGCCGCGGCGGTGGTGTGCGAGCACCGAGAGCGCCACGAGGCTCGTGGGCAGGAGCACGGTGGCGCGGCCGATCCGGTACACCACGCGCTCCCCGACTGTCTGGAGGATCTCGCGGTGGTCGCCCCGATCGAGGGCGTCCCAGGGGGCGCGGCCGTCCCGGGCGTCGACGATGGGCGAGGTGCGGATCGGCTCGCCGACCCGTACGTAGGCGCGGCCGTAGCGGTGACGCAGGACCTTGCCCGCCTTGACGACCTGGCCGAGGGTCTCGGGCTTCTTCTTCTCGCCGGCGAGCTCGCGGGCGTAGGCGCCCGCCTCGGCCACCTGCTCGTAGGCGAAGGAGAGCGGCAGCAGGGTGACCTCGTGGTCGGTGGCGCGTACCGACGCGGCGTCGAGCACCATGCCGAGCACCCCGAGGCGCGGGGGCAGCAGCTTGCCGCTCCGGGAACGTCCGCCTTCGATGAAGAACTCCACGGGGTAGCCCAGGCGCAGGAGCTCCCGGAGGTAGCGGGAGAACACCGCCGGGAACACGCGGTCCCCGCTGAAGGAGCGCTTGATGAAGAACGCCCCGGCGCCGCGCATGAGGAAGGACACCGGCCAGATGGCGAGGTTCTCGCCCGCGACGACGTGCGGGACGATCAGGTCGTGGCTGTGGAAGACCCACGAGAGCAGCACGTAGTCGAAGTGCGACTTGTGGGAGGCCGACAGCACCACCGAGCCCTCGCGCATCGCGGTGCGGATCCGCTCGATGTCCTCCTCGCGAATGTCCACGCCGGCGAAGACCCGGGTCCACAGGGGACGCAGCAGGGCTCGGATCAGCAGGATCACCCACCACCGGAAGTGCGCCGCGATCCGCCGGTAGATCTTGACCATGTCGGCGCGGACCTGCTCGACCGAGCGACCGGTGGCGCGGGCCTCCTGGGCGGCGAGCACGCGCATCGGCGGGTTGTCGAGCACCACCCGCTCCATGTCGCCGTAGGGGAGCAGGGTCGGCCCCCGGATCAGGCGCGACTCGCGGCGGAGGTATCGGCGCAGCAGCAGGCGGAGCGCTCGCGGCCGACGGTCTTCCTGCACGCGCTCGGTGAACTCCTGCAGATCGACCGGGTCGCCGACCTGCACGAAGGCGTCCTTGCTGCGGGTGAGCAGGTCGCGGAGCCGGGTGAGCAGCCCGCGCCCGACCCGTGCCCCTCGGATGAACGCCCGCAGCGCGCCGCCGCGAGCCTCGGGCGCCATGTGCCAGGCGACGACGACCGGCAGGAGCTGGATCGGCTTGTCGGTGAGCTCCTGGGCGGCGAGGAGCGCGGCGAAGGCGTCGGGGTGCTCGCCGCGGGAGAATAGCCGGCGCAGGGGGCTCTGCTCGAGGAAGACCACGACCGGGGCACCGCTCGCGACGGTGCGCGCGAGCCACCCCGACGCGATGGGATCGGGCGCCGGCCCCCAGGAGAACAGCGCCTTGACCCGCCGCCCGACGTCGGCCCAGGCCTCGACGACGGGCTGCCAGTAGAAGGCGGTCACCCCGTGGGCCCACACCGACAGGGGCAGTCGCCGCTTGTTGAGGACCGTGTTCAGCGCCAGGTGATCGAGGGTGGAGCGCTCCAGCAGCACGTAGACGACCGGGCCGGTCTCGCTGGCCGCGCGCACCCGCTCGACGGAGTGGTCCTCCATGCGCAGCCGCCCGAGGAGCCGTCCGAGCCCGAGCAGCCGGTAGAACCACCCGAAGCGGCGCAGCATGTAGGCGCCGTACCGCACTGCTTCCGAGCGCGAGGCGGCGGCGGGCAGGGCGGACTCGGTGCGACGAGCGGTCACGGCGCTCCCGGAGTGAACCCCCGCACTCTAACGGGGCCTGCCCCCGCGGACCCGCCGCTCCGTGCGAGGATGGCCCTCGGGAGGCTCGTGCATGCACGTGGTGGTGGAAGTCCTGTTCGTCGTGGCGATCTCGGTGATCGGGATCGCCTTTCAGGCGTTCATGCTGCGCTTCGCGTCGTCCTTCACGCCGAAGACCATCGACTGGGGCCCCGCCGCGCTGACCGTGGTGATCGGCTCGGTCATCGCCTTCGCGCTCGAGGTCGGCGCGTCGTGGGCGCAGGTGAGTCCGCTGCTCGCGGGCATCGTCGGCTTGCTGGCGTGGACCGTGGTGGTCGCCCTGGTGAATGCCGCGCCGCCGGGGCGGGCCCTGGTCATCGCGTTGCTCATGGCCTTCATGAGCTGGCTGCTGGCGTTCATGCTCCTCGCGGCGTTGATCCTCGCCAATCCGAGCGGCGCCATCCTCTGAGGGCCGGCGCTACAGGTCGTGGAGGGCCTCGGCGACGACGTCGTGCCAGGTGCGCAGGCGCGGCGTGCGGGGGGCCTGGGCCTGGCGGCGGATCGCGTCGGCCCAGGCGAAGGGGTCGTCGGTACCCAGGACCTCGCCCGCGGACCCGGCGAGGAGCGTGTGGCAGTCCCCGGCGTCCCCCGCGACCACCGGCAGGCCGGCGGCCGAGTACTCGAGCACCTTGAGCGGGCAGAACCACGGCGGCGTGTCGGTCGCGTAGGGGGCGAGGCCCACGTCCATCGCCGCGAGGTGGTCGGGGAGCGCGGGCGGAGCGACCCGGCCGACGGCGACGATCCGGGGGTGATCGGGGACCGGGACCGGGCCGTCGCCGACGACCAGCGCGGTCGCGTCGGGCAGCGCCCTCAGGATCCCCGGGAGGCGCTCCACGCCATGCCAGGGCTTCAGGGTGCCGAGGAAGCCGACGACCAGCCCGGTCAGGCCCAGCCGCGCCCGGGTGGCGGAGCGGTCGCCGGGGCCTCGATCCTCGACGCCGTTCGGCACGTGCACGACGCGCTCGGGGGCGCACCCCGCGGCGGCGACCGCCCACCCGGCGAGCCAGTCCGAGACCGCGACCACCCGGTCCGCACCGCGCAGGGACGCCTTCTCCAGCACCTCGGCGAGCACCGCGTCGCGCAGATCCTCGAAGCGGGCGCGCTCCAGGGTGAGCGGGGCGTTCAGCTCCACGACGCGCGGGACCCCGTGGCGGGCGGCCAGGCGGAGGCCCGCGTCCGAGAACAGCCCATGCCGCTCCCACACGAGATCGGGGACGCCGTGGGCCGCGACTGCGCGTGCGACCAGGCGGCGCGCGTCCCACACCTCGCCCCGCTCGCGCCACCGTCGCGGCACCACCCCCCAACGGCGGGGCGGGGCGGTCACGACCGGCAGGTCGAGCGCGTCATCGACCGCGCCCCGATGGTCGTGCAGGCGCGGGACCGCCACCGTCACGTCCCCGACGGCCTGGAGCGCCCGCGCGATGCCGCGCAGGTGGGCCGAGGCGCCCGAGGGGCCGAGGAGCGGGATCCCCGCGGCCGTGGACAGCAGCAGGATCCGCGGGTGGCTCACCCCTTGCTGGCGTCCATCGCCTGCTGCAGGTCGGCGAGGAGGTCCTCGGCGTTCTCGATGCCCACCGACAGCCGGATCAGCCCGTCGTCGATCCCGAGCGCGCGCCGGGTGTCCGGGGGCACCGAGGCGTGGGTCATCGACACGGGGAGCTCGATCAGGCTCTCTACGGCGCCGAGCGACTCGGCGAGGGTGAACAGGCGGGTCGAGGCGACGAGCTTCTCGGCCCGGGTGAGGTCGGCGTCGAGGACGAAGCTGACCATGCCGCCGAAGCCGCTCATCTGCCGGCTCGCCACCGCGTAGCCCGGGTCGGACTCCCAGAAGGGGTAGTGGACCCGCTTCACCTCGGGGTGAGCGGCGAGCCAGGCGACGACCCGGTGCGCGTTGGCCTGGTGGCGCTCCATGCGCACGGCCAGGGTTTTCACGCCGCGCAGGGTGAGCCAGGTGTCCCAGGGGCCCGGGACCGCGCCCGCCGCGTTCTGCAGGAACCGGAGCTTCTCGGCCTGCTCCAGGGAGGCGGTGACGCAGATCCCCCCGACCACGTCGGAGTGGCCGTTGAGGTACTTGGTGGTGCTGTGGACCACGATATCGGCGCCGAGCTCCAGGGGCCGCTGAAAGATCGGGGTAGCGAAGGTGTTGTCGACTACCAGCGTCGCGTCCATCTGCTGGCACCGGGCCGCGACCGCGCGGATGTCGGTGACCTTGAGCAGCGGGTTGGTCGGGCTCTCGAGCCACACGAGATCGGTGCCCTCGGGGATCGCGTCGGCCGGGTCGACCCGGGCGAGATCGGCGAAGGCGAACTCGATCCCGAGGTTGGCGTAGACCTTGGTGAACAGGCGGTGGGTGCCGCCGTACACGTCGTCGCCGCACACTACCCGGGCCCCGCTGTGCAGGGTCTGGAGCACCGTCGAGGTGGCGGCGAGTCCGCTCGCGAAGGCGATCCCGTGGTCGCCGCCCTCGAGCGCGGCCACGCACCGCTCGAGCGCCTCGCGGGTCGGGTTCTGGGTGCGGCTGTACTCGTAGCCGGTGTGCTTGGCGGGCCAGGGCTGGGCGTAGGTCGAGGTCTGGAACACCGGCTGCATCACCGCGCCGGTGACAGGCT
>Ga0114931_10002101_pt1 | contig 25399 bp, 29 predicted proteins | sample 2SBtaG_FD_89579 | JGI IMG/M metagenome (GOLD analysis project Ga0114931, IMG submission 89579) | Deep subsurface microbial communities from Kolumbo volcano to uncover new lineages of life (NeLLi) - 2SBTROV14_V59a metaG | ecosystem: Environmental > Aquatic > Marine > Volcanic | place: Kolumbo... | reverse complement strand
TGCTACTGAAAAGACGATGATTAACAACATACAAAAATTGTTGTCTGATGAAAAAATTGAAAATGATTTTGAACCATCAATTGGTTGCTCAATCAAGTGGAAAGAAAATTAAACAATACTATCCGTGAAGTAGACAATAAACGGGGGGTAAAATACCCTAAAAACCAAACCCTAACAATGCAACGAAGCCTGCTATTGTTTAGAAAAAGTGTCAAATCTGATGCCACTTTCAAAGTCTACAAGCAGTATCTTGACCACTTTATGAAAAGGTCAGGCTATCCCAAGGAAAAATATGATGAACTCTCAAGGGTAGACAAAGACAAGGTTCAGCAGATGATTGAAGACTATATCATGGCTGAAACCTCAGATCCTACAAAATCTCCAAATTCAGGAGGGGTGAGAGTCTTTGCACTAAAGGCATTTTTTGAAATAAATGACTTTGAACTAAAGTGGAAAAAAATTCTAAGGCTCTTACCAAAGAAAGTGAAGAGAACTGGAAAACTAGCATACACAACACGGGACATTCAAGAGATGCTCAGTGTTGCAAAGAACATACGAACCAGAGCATTGATTTTGTTTCTGGCATCAACTGGTGTCAGAGTGGGTGCAATCATAGAACTAAAAATGAAACACCTCAAAGACATGCCACTAGGTTGCAAGGCATTTTGCATCTATGAAGGAAGTGTAGAAGAATACTGGACTTTTTGTTCTCCAGAATGTTCTGAAGAATTGGAAAAATACCATGCAAAAAGAAAACAAGAAGGCGAGGTATTCACACCAGAGACTCCAGTGTTTCTGGCGCAAAACCATAAGGGTACAGAATTGCTACCAATGAGTCAGTTTGCAGTATACACCTCCATAAGAAGAACTCTGATTCAAGCAGGAAAAAGAGATTCAAAGAACACTACCTATCGACGACATGAGAAAATGACTTTGCATGCGTTTCGAAAGAGATTCTTGACAATTCTCAAAAATACGCCAAATATCAAAATGGCAACTGCTGAAAGACTGGTAGGACATCTCACATACAAGGATGAGGAGAATCGTGCCGTGATGACAGATTCGTCTTACTATGTACCCATCTTGGAGGAATTGTTTGACCAGTACAAACTGGCAATTCAAAATCTGACAATAGATGATATGGTAAGAGTCAAGGTAAAAGAAACAGAACTGGAAGGAAGAACAAAGATAATCTCAGAGCAGGAGAAAAAGGCTCACAGCATGCAAAACAGGCTATTTTTGCTCTTGTTAGGACAACTGAAAAAGAATCCAGATGAGATTCCAGAAGGATTCACACAGGCAGATATTGATGAACTCAGGTATGAATTGGACAGTATTTCTGCCTAATTTTTCATTTTTTTCTATTTTTTTATAGATTTAGAATTATGTAGGTCTTGTTTGATATGAAATACAATGTCTGGAAATACAGTTTCAGGACGAAAGTGTCCACGCTGTGGAAAAAATTCCATAATTCTTGATGAAGAATTAGACGAACTATTTTGTAGTGATTGTGGATATGTGATTACTGAGAAATACGGAGTAGGATCAGGAGTAATATCAGATAAGTCAAGTAATGAAAAGACAAAAAGTTCATGGTCAAAAAATACATCAAACATTGGCTCGCAAACAATGTTTAATCCAACAAACAAAGATTCATCTGGAAAACAAATATCTGCAAATCAAGAATCTTTTGAAAGATTAAGAAAATTAGATAGTATAACTAAGACAAATTCTTCAGAGAAAAATCTTCAAAAAGCAATAAAGGAAATGAGCAAGTTGCAAGATAAATTAGTGTTATCAGATGTGATTATGGGTGAAGCTATACGGATGTATCAGAAAGTTATTGATAAAAAACTTACAAGAGGTTACTCAATCAACGCTCATGTAGGTTCATGCATTTATGCCTCATGTAAGATTACAGAAACACCAAGGACTATGAGCAGTATAGCCAACAGTTTGGGAATTAAGAAAATAGAAATTAGAAAATCCTACAAAATGATGGTAAAAAAATTAGAATTAAAAATGCCAATAACAGATCCTGTAAGATTTGTTGCTAAAATAGCAAGTGAGGTAGGGTTTGGTGAAAAAACAAGGCGAGAGGCAATCAAAATGATAGAACAAGCAAAGAAAACAGGCATATTTGTTGGAAAAGAACCACGAGGAATAGTGGCAGGAGCATTACATGTTGCAGGATTTAAAACAGAAGAGCCAAAAAGTGAAAAAACCATAGCAGAGGCATCAGGGATTACAGTAGGAACGTTAATTGAGAGATCCAAAGATTTTGAAAGAATTTCGTGCTGAAAAAGGGTAAAAAATCAATTTAGTTTGTTGTAAATTGCTTGAATAGACTCCCTATTTTCAAGCATATCAGTGATTTCTGAGAGAGATGATTTCATCAAAGAATGAAGTTCCTCATCATCATTAATAATTGAAAATACATTATTGCCACCTTCAGACAAGCGTCTAAAAGTTTCATCCAGTGCCGTTTGATCTTCTTTAGACAAGGTCATTGTTTGTTTTGATGTTTTTTTGTCAGGTTCAAAACGATATCGCATGATATAGTTTGTAGCTTCACGATTACTAAATCCAATGTGTAACAAATTAAAAAATAACAAAAATGTAAAACGTTCTGTAATATTATCATCAATTTTTTGATTATAATTTTCAAAAGTTTCAGACATACGTGGTTTGTTAGATTTTGGAATTTTTTGCATGACAAGTTCATCATAATTTCTAAAAATAATCACATCCATCATTTTTGTAGGGATTCTTATACTCTCAACTAAGTTACCAGCAAAAAAGATCTTCTTGTCACGTTGAAATTCAGTTTCAAAGTGCACATCTATTCTTTCTAGTGTGAGTTCCAATACATCATTGTAAATTTCTCCATATTGTTTACCCAATTCATCTTCATGCTTGTATAGCAATGGGAAGAAATCATGATCAAGAAATGGGAATGGATTTTTAATTCTTAGTTGCCATTTCATAAATGCCAAAATTCCAAGTCTAGTTATTTGATAATATTTATCAGCAGGTCTAACACCACTTTTATTATAACCATATAATCTAAGAAAATAATTATCTAAAAAATAGTCTTCAAATTTTCTAAATGTGTTTTTATCAATATCATATTTTTGCATTTCATTTTTTGAGATTCCTTTAGAAATATTGCCTGATTCATCGCGGTAACGAACAAGAAATGTGTAAATTATTTTTGCCTGTGTATCTGTCAAATCTAGCACGGTTATTTTTCGCCTCTTTTTCTAACCCTCTTCGAGGACTTTATAAAGAAATTATCATCATATGGCATGAATAGTTCAACTGAATCAGCATCAAAAATTGAGGCTAAATCATGCCATTGGTGTAAAGAAGAACTTCATGGATTACTTGCAGAATTTGTCCATTGTGTAAGATGTAATGAGAGAAGAATCATTGAAGGACTGAATCACACGTATGACCCATGCCCAGTCTGCATGACCGCCAAATCAAGAAGATTGGATTTCTTGAATCCAGACATTAAAAGAAATGGAGATGTAAGATATGATTGAGTGCAAGGGCAGTTGTAATCAAATCCATCATGAACCCACACTTGGATTTCATCATGGTCAGAGGTATTGCGGAGTATGTGCATACTATTGTACAACAATAGAACGATTCTGTACTTGTTGTCGTGGAATGTATAGAACAAAGAGACGTCACAACAAAAGACGACAAGGTGGAGTTTGGAGTGAAAAATAATTTGAATGGAGGAAAGTTAAAGATTGGTAGATGAAACTTCAAACAAAGAACATTACATAGAGTTATTGAGGAATAATGGATTCAACTGTTTTCCAATTCCAGAAAATCAAAAGGAAGCGGATTTTAGATACAAGGCTTCAAGAACAGTTCATAATCAAGTGATCAAAGAAAAAGAAAATTATGGATACATTCCAGTGATTGGCACGGGAACAGCAATAATTGATTTAGATAATAAGGAAAAATATCGTGCCTTTGCAGAACATATGATTTCTAAAGAATGTATGGTGGTTGAAACTCCTCACGGATGGCACATTCCAGTAAAGGGGATTGTCGGAAAAATATCCAAGATTGAATTATTTGATTTTGACTATCAGCCAAACAAAAAAATTATCGAGGTTCAAGGAGTTGATCATTATTGTGTAGGGCTTGGTTCTCAGATATTTGATAAAGAGTCACAAAAAATGATAACATATGAAAATAGAAGTACGAACAAGATCTGGGATGCCAAAGGTATTGATTTTCATCAATTTATCGATGAATTATGCATACAATGCAAGGTAGAGTCTAGAAAGAGAACTTCAAACAGCAGTCACAAAAATTTCAGAGACCGATTTCTGAAAGGGCTACCCCCTACAAAAGGAACCTCAAATGATTACTTCTTCAATGCGTCATTGCAATGCAATACTGATGATTTAACGCAAGAAGAAGCACTAGAGAAAATCAGAACAATTTATGATAAATGGGTGCAAACAGATGCATATTCTGAAAGACCATGGTCTAACATTGAAGCTAAAGTTGCAGATGTATATGATAATGATCGTAAAATAGAAACAGGCAGACCCAAAGGAAATCGTAATGGGTTTGACAGAACTGCAATAGCAGTTGAAATGATTTCAAACAGACGTCTGTATTCAGATGTAACAACTCATGAGATTTTTGAGAATTGTAATGGATTTTTGGAAAGAATAAATGATTCTTTGAAAAGAGAACTTCAGACCAAATATCCAGAAATGGAGCAAGCAGATTACACATCTATTCTCTTCAAACTAGAAGGACTAGCACAACCTATTCCAAAGACTAACAAGAATCTCAAAGTTTTCAAAAATGGAGTCTATGATTCCATATCCCATTGTATGATTGAAACAGAAGAGATTGCCGACATGGGATTTAAAAATTATAATTATCTTTTACCTACAAAAGAAAATGAACCAACAAAGTTCATAGAAATAATGTTTGACAATGTACCACAAAATGAACATCCGAGAATTAAAACTGGTTTAAAATCTGCTCTTAGTTGTTATCTTGATCCTAGAGTGTCATTAACCCACGGATTATCCAGAGTAGGGAAATCTACAGGGTTAGAAATTCTAGTTATTGTTCTTGGAGAATATGCATTAGCAGTTGAACTTGATCAATTACTAACTGATCATTTTATTCGTGCCAAAATCAAAGGTCTTACGTTTCTGTATATTCAAGATGTTCCTGAAGAGTGGAAGAATTTCTCACAAATTAAAACAATGACAGGAGAGCAGAGAAAAACAGAACGAGGGTTTTATCAAGACTCATCAACGTTTGATAATAAATTAAAAATTTGGGCTACTGGAAACTATGTTCCAAAAATACCTGAAAATGAGAAAAATGCCATGTATACAAGCAGGCTGTCATTAGTCCATAACGTAAGAAAGGAGCCATACACAGAAGATCCTACACTCATAGACAGAGTAGCCAAAGACGAAGGCGAGAAGATAGTCTCTTGGATACTAAATTTGCCTGATAATGAGTGCAAATATGAAGATAGTAAGAAGGTACGAAAAGAATGGGAGGAACTAGCAAGCCCAGAGATAGGGTATTTACAAGACTATTGGAAACTAACAGAAAATGGTTCATCTGTTCCTGTAATGAAAATCATTCATGAATATAGCAAAAAAACAGGCAGTACAATACACATTGATCAAATGATAAAGACTTTGCATGATCAAGGATTTATTGTAAAACAAAACGTAGTACAGAATATCAAAGCAAAGACCGAAGATGGTAAACAAACAAGAATGTAATTTCTTAAAATTAATGTACAAATGTACAAGCTATTAGAAAAATATGTTTAGTATTCATGTATTGTACATTAAAAATAATCCAAATCAAAAATATGTTAATTAACTTCTGTGACTAATTATTAAATAATAATGAAGTCACAACTAAACCAAATACTGATTGGGTATATGAAAGAGGATTACGTGGACTATACGACATTGGAAAATATTCCACGTTTCAAACAACATTTTTGTCAATTCCTTCAAGACTTGAAGCATGATTCAGATAATTTGGATGAAAGTTTTAGACGATGGTGTATTCAACTAAGTAAAGGTAGGGCATTCCCTGAAGCACGTAGAGTTGCAGTGTATGTACTTTGGTTCCATTGTAAACTGAAACAATATCATATTGCAAAATTGCTTAACATGTCAACTAGACAAATCAGAAGAGACATGCGAGAGATAGAAAAACAAATGAGAACATGGTACTAAGCGGACATTTTTCCAGTTATTTTGTTCCTACCCAATGTCCGCTTTTCAAAAATTTTTGAGATGTTATTATGCAATACTACATTATCCAAAATCACATCATCTAATTTTTAATGCTAAAATACGATCATGTGCAATCTGATACAGAATGAATCCTTCAATATACCATTGTTTGTTCTGTGGAAACGTGTATCATACATCATCACGTCTCAATAGAAACAAGTGTAGTAACTGTGGTCGGGGACTATCTAATGCATTGAAACTTAATTGGTTAATAAAATAAGTATGGATGAAATTGTTGATGTTGTAAATTATTATTCCTTATATACTATCTCTCATCTCTTTAAATATAATTATAACATATTTCATATAATGTTATACACATATTAATATAATATTATACATATCTACATACAATAGAGGAATAGAAATGAATGAAAGTACATTAAGAACAATCGATATTTTATCCAGAGGAATTGGGAAACCAGTTTCAATCAACAAACTAGTTGAAAAAATACATGAAAAATATGGAACTGCATACTACAGACAAGTTTACGATGAAATTAAAAAATTAAAAGAAAATAATGAGATAGGGATGATACGATCAGGTAGATCTACATCACCATTTCTAAATTTCAATAATCCATTATTAATTGACAAACTTTCACAAATAGAATTAGAACGTAAAATACGATTTTTGCAAGATAGAAAAGAATTAGAGTTAATAATTTTTGAATTGACAGAAAAATTAAGAAAGTTTGGATTAATCTCGAGTATGGGTATTATTAATCCAGAAAGGAATGCAAAACTAAATCGTATTGAGTTAATTATAATATTACGTAATTTTGAATCAGATAACGACTGGAAACCAACATTTACAATAAGAAAATTGATTGACACAATATCGGCATTACTTAATATTAGAATTGATCCATTATTCATACAAGAAAATAATTTTATCGAATTGTTAAAAGATGATAATGCAAATATTGCAAAAAATATACTTTCAAATAAAATTATAATTTCAAATCCCCAAAATTTTTGGATGATAATAAAATCAATGCTTGATAATAAGATTCAATTCTCTACCGACAACTATGAAATAAATCCTGCAAAAATAACTGAAGATGAATTAATGTATAATTTAGCCAAGTTTGGATATAAAGAATTTGGACATGCCATTACAAAAGAATCATCAATAAGAATAGAATACATCATCACCGCAATTCTTCTCAGAAAAGAAGTTAGAATGTTAGAAGCAATTCCTATTATTTTAGCTAAAACAGATACTGAAGTTAACTATAATTTGCTATTATTTTTATCACAAAAATATGGCACTACTTCAAAATTATTAGGAGTTCTAAATGCATTAAGGGAATACAAGCACATACACGGAGTCAAAATTGCAATAAGGAATCTTAAAGCATTGAAAACAGAAGAAATCAAAGCCAATTTTGATGATCTAGAACGAAAAATGAGGCTGTATCATGTCATTAGATAAGAGTCAATTAATCGAATTTTTAGAAGTCCTAGGCGAGGAATTATCTCGAGAAATCACGCTTGTAGCAGTAGGTGGAACCGCACTCACATTACTAGATTTAAAATCATCAACTATAGATGTAGATTTTACAATACCGCATGAAGATTATGAAGAATTTGCTAAAGCTGAAAAAGCCACACCCCATGGTTTTGAGATAGACAGATGGGAAGGAGGAATGGTTTTCAGTACAATGTTACCAGAAGATTATCTAACAAACAGTATTCCATTAAAAATAAATCTAGAAAATATCAAACTATATGCACTTCATCCTCTAGACATAGTAATTACAAAAATAGGGAGATTAAATGATAGGGATGTGCCAGATATAGAAATTTGTATAAAAAAACACAACATAACTAAAGAACAAATCAAACAAAGGGCATCACAAATTGGACTTGCAGGATCCGAAGAAGCATATGATGTAAATCTACAAATTGTTTTGAATACAGATTTTAACTAGAATAATGTTTTTTAAGAAAAAATTTCACACAATTAAAATTAGGAATTTTGAACCACTTACTGCCTCAAGTGATGCAGTAATTAGAAAAAATAAACTTAAAGAGGAAATTAAGAATAATATAAAAAATTTAGAAGAGATAAAAGAGTTTTGTAAAAATAAAAAATTATCCATAACTATACAATTTTACCTATATGATGGGAGTAAAGATGGAAATCCACAACCAGAAGGAAGAACAAAAAAAGATTTAGACAATTTATTGAAAATAGTTTTAGATGTGTTACCTGAAAAAATGGATTCTGAGGGTAAAAATGACGGTTTAGGATTAATCAAAAGAGATTATGATCATTTAGTATATGAGATAAAAACCACAAAAGAAATTGTTTCTAAAGAGAGTGAAGAAGGAATGAACATAATAATTTCTCAATGGAAATGAGTTACTAGTATTCTTTTCATCAAACAAATGTTTCATCATCATTTAAGATTTCCAATATATTTTCTCCTTCAGAGGTAATCTCAACCCATCTAGTTCGTCCAATTTTATTTTCCTTGATAAATTTCCAATTAGTTTTCAAGGGTTTAATTATATTTTTATCCAAACTTGTAAATCTTGCCTGTTCATAATTTTCTTCTTTGGAACCAATCTTAATAATTTCATTATCATCCAAAGCTTTTGCTAAATCGCTTTTTGTTATTCTATTATTATTTTCTTTTATTATTTGTAATGTTTGTATTAATTTTCTGTCAGGTGTTTTGATATCATATTGAGGTAAATCTATTATGTTCTCTAATCCAGTCGACATTTGTTCTCCATTGTAAGTAAAATATTTTTTTGGTTGTACATAATATGGAATTAAATTATTTTTTTCATTAAACATCATGCAAGCCATCGTACATGCAACAGCTTGAATTTTAGATCCAGATGAAACATTGACATAATATGTATTATCTTCACTTTCGTTCACAATGGTTCTCACACCTTTTATGGTACTGAATAAATCTAATCGATTCAATTTCATAATTTCAAATTCTATTCTTTCTTTTTTTAATTTAATTTTGATATCATCAAGGTACTGTTTTGCATCTTGTTGTTTATCATCATTATGAATCAAAATCCAAATCTTATCAGCTTTCATTTCTATTGCAGATAAAACAATTCTATCAGACTCAAATCCTAATGGTGCAATATGGATACGTAATCGTGCATATTTACTCATAATAGTATGTTCATTAAACATACTATGTTGATTGTATTTAATAGTTTATTTTTTCTGAATCGAGTCATGAAAGCACAATACTATCCAAGAATCATCAGAGAATTTGATGATGAAAAAGATGAAGAACCAATGATGTATGGGAAATATCAATGAAACTCTCAAAAATTAGTTTTACAGAATATGATTTTGATTGTATTTCTAACCTGTATTCTTATTACAATAACAAACAGAGGTATTTTGATTATGACATATGATGTAATGAGTTCATTAATTGATGATCTTAGTAAAACCTTAGAACAACAAGGTAATGGAACAGAAGCTCTGATTGATGAAAAATTTGAGAATATGGAATTGACCAAAGAAAATTTCCAAGAAATTAGATCTGATGATAAAATTAGAAAGATTGCATATGTAGATGGAGGAAATGTAGAACTTTTAGGAGCACCAAATTTTTCTATTCAATTAAATCGAACATATTTTTCTATTTTCAAAGGTAAAGACAGAGTAAAACTAAAAATACTCCAACCTAGAACCGAATTTTTTTCTTATAGTATATCAAAAATAGTTAATTCGGAAGGCAAACAAAATTTAATGTATGAAACAAAACTTTTTCCTTATCATGAAGATGATCTACAATACCTGCCAAAACAAAAACATCTCATAATTTCATCAATGGATAGAACTATAACGATAGGAAATAGAAGAGCAGAAATTAGTAGAACAATGTCCATTGCCAGAAGATTTGCAGAGTGGTCTTTGGCAAAAAGAATTTTAGATTCAGAACTATCAGAGAATGATGTAATTGTAATGGATGGTTCTTTACAAGAAGCTTTCAAACATGAACAAAATTATACAACACCATTGTATGAAAGTGCAAAAAAGAAAGGGGTTACTATTTGTGGACTATCAAAAACAAGTCTTTTGTTTACAAATTCTGGAGTATCATTATTAGGAACAGTTCAAAAATTATCAAGGGATATTAAATTTGGAAGATGGTACTACAAAATCCATACTTCTACAAAAGACCCCAGAGGTATAATTTTTGTAGTTAAATTACATCCAAATTCTAATCACATTTATCGTTTTGAAATTTTAAAGGAGCAATTTGATAAAATGAGTGATGATGATTTTAATAATTTATTATATTCATTGTCGGTAAACTCTACAGACTTGGCAATGGCAGGATATCCATATGGTTTAATCGATGCAGACACTTTTGCCAGAGTCAAATTTAATGAAATTAGTTACTATCGTGATTTGGCACTATCAGACATATCACGTAATCCAAAGTGGAAGGAGATATTGAATCACGTTACTACTATGCGTGTTCATGATGATCTAAATTTGGCGGTGGGATAAATGACTGAAGTAGATATAATCGGACAGATAATTGGCGGAAATGTTGGTCATATTCTGATAAGAGAAAAAGGAGGTAAACGTCTGGAACTTGGTGATCTACTAGTATCTAGAGAAAAAGATTCTTCATTAATTTTACAAGTTTTTAATTTGATGTATGGAAGTCAAATTCCTGCATCCACTAAGGAAATGATGTCTGGAATTAATTTAGAGAAAAAACCATTTGATTTGGAAATATTTGAACCTGAATTAAGAAATTATACATTAGCTGAAGTACGTGCACTTGCAAGAGTTGATACTACAAATGAAAAACTAAAAGTAACACTCCCAAAAATATTGCCTCCTGTTTTCAATACTGTTGATTTGATAACATCGGAAGACTTGAAATTTCTTTCAAAGACAGAATCATCATTTTATGTTGGAAATGTTAGAAGCGGTACAAAAGAAATTGATGTCGGGGTTTGGCTTCCTTCTAAAGATGTTTTTTCACATCATGTTTTGATTCCTGCAACTACAGGTAGAGGTAAAAGTAATTTAGTAAAAACAATTTTGTGGCACATACTTGATGATTCAAGTGTAAGTGCATTGGTTCTTGATGCACACAATGAGTATTATGGAATACAGAGTGCAGGATTAAAGGATCATAATGATGCACAAAATAATCTTGTTTATTATACTCCAAATAATCCCAAAGATGGAGCAAATTTCCTTACTGTAAATTTAAGAATATTAACTCCAGAACATTTCAAGGGAATAATCAAATTATCTGATGCACAAAATCATGCAATAAGAGCATATTTTAGAGATTTTGGAGAAGAATGGATTTCAGCAATAGTGCAAGATAGAACTCTTACTAATGCTAATCAATTTCAGCAAGGAACATTAGCAGTAGTTCAGAGAATTATTCAACTCACACTTGGGTTAGATTTAGATGAAGATAGAAACGTAATATGCCATAATCGAGTTTTTGACTCAGGTTCTCGTGGTACTGGAATTGCGGATGACATAGTTCGAGATATTGAGGCTGGAAAAGTAGTGATTTTGGATACTTCACAATTAGGAAGTGATGCTGAATTAATTATTGGAAATGTGATAGCAAGTAAGATTTTTCATAAATATCAATCATACAAAAACAGAGGTCAATTAGAAAACAAGCCAGTTGTTACCATAGTAATTGAAGAAGCTCCTCGTGTTATAGGAGAAGACGTACTAAAAACACGTGAGAATAATATTTACAGTACCATTGCAAAAGAAGGAAGGAAATTCAAAATCGGGTTAACTGCAATAACTCAGCTTACCAGTGTCATTCCACGGACAATTTTAGCAAACATGAATACAAAAATTATTCTTGGAAATGAGATGGTTTTGGAAAGACAGGCAATCATATCAAGTGCATCTCAAGATTTATCTGACGATGATAGAAATATTGCTAGTCTGGATAAAGGAGAAGCTATAGTATCTAGTATTTTTGTTCCATTTGCAATGCCAATAAAAATTCCTTTGTTTGAAGATCTAGTAAATAATCAAGAATCAAAAAAAAATATTAAGAAAAAGGTGTATTGATTGCATAAATTTGCACACATGTCAGATTGTCATTTAGGATTTCAGAAATCAAAACCGCTACAAGAAATTGAACAAAATATTTTTGAGAAAATATTAGATGAATGCATTGAAAAGAAAGTAGATTTTATTTTGATTTCAGGGGATCTTTTTCATATTAGTCTACCTGAATTTAGAGTTCAAAGATTTGCATTTAAAAAATTTAAAGAAGTTTACGACGCAGGCATTCCAATTTATGTCGTTTATGGAAGTCATGATTTTAATCCTGTAGGAAATTCTCTTATTGAACTACTTTCAGATGTAGGATATTTTACCAAAGTAACAAAAGAACAGGATGTTTCTGAGGGTAAAATCAGCCTAGAATTTTTTCAAGATCCATCAACCAAAGCAAAAATTGTTGGTCTTTCTGGATTAACATCTGGAAAGGATATTGAGTATTATAAAGATCTAAATCGAAAAGATTTAGAAAAAGAAAAAGGTTTTAAAATATTCCTTTTTCATGCAGGAATCGATGAATTAAAGACAAAGGATGATGCGATGATGGATTCAATGCCTGCATCACTACTTCCTAGAGGTTTTGATTATTACGCAGGGGGTCATCTTCACACTCATTCCTCAGAAAATTATGAAGGATATGGTATAATGATGTATTCAGGCACAATTTTTGATGGTCATAGTAGCGATATAGAAAAAAATGCAAGAGGAACTAAGCGAGGATATGTTTTAGTAGAATTTGACGATAAAATTAGAAATTGGGAGTTTATTCCAATTCATAATGCAAAATATGAGCTAATTGAAATTAATGCAAAAGGAAAATCAATAGCAACAGTAAATTCAGAAATATCTAAAAAAATTGAAGGGATTGATCCATCAGATAAAATTGTGATAATGAAAGTACGTGGAGAATTAATTTCAGGTAAAACTACTGAAATTGATTTTTCAAAAATTAAAGAAGAATTATTGAAAAATGGGGCAATAGATGTTAAGATAAATAATAAACAGTTTACTTCAAAAGAATATACCATTACTCCAGCAAGAGGTGAAGGAACAGAAGAAATCATCAATAATATTTTAAAAGAAAATATCGGTGACATTAAATTAAAACAAGAAGAATTGTTAGGAGAATCAGGTTTTAAAATTGCTCAAGAACTTTTGGAGGTGTTAGGAGAATCAAAGCCGTCAGATGAAAGTAAAAACGACTATCAGAGAAGAATACAAAAAAGTGCATTAAAAATTTTAAGGATTGAATCAAATGCTTCTTAATTCTATCACATTAGAGAATATTCGTAGTTACAAAAAAGAATCTATTACTTTTCCAAGAGGAATCACATTATTTGAAGGTGACATAGGTTCTGGAAAATCTACAGTGTTAATGGGTATTGAGTTTGCTTTGTTTGGATTAGGATCGATAAAAGGGGATGGGTTATTGAGTACAAAAGCAAAGGAAGGAAGTGTTAAATTAAATTTTGAAGTTAATGATACTCCATATGAAATAGTAAGAAAAGTAATTAAAAAAGGAAAGTCAGTCTTACAAGACAGTAAAAATTGTTATTTAATTGAAGATGATGTCAAAGAACTTCTTGCACCAAAAGAATTGAAACAAAGAGTATTACAAATTCTTAGATTTAACGAACCTAGTGAAGCACGCTCAGAAAGTAGAATTTATCGATATGCTGTTTTCACACCACAGGAAGAAATGAAGTTTGTTTTGGAAGATTATGATAAACGATTACAAACTATTAGAAAGGCATTCAATCTTGAAAAATATCAAATTGCAGTTGAAAATGCATCAGAACTTGTTCGAGATCTAGATAAAAATCTCATTGGATTGAGAGTAAAATTTGCCGATCTTCAAGAATTAGAGGAAAAAAAGAAGGAGGTTTCCAAGGATATCAAAAAAACGAAGGTAAGTATACTAAATTTAAAAAATCAAAGAAAAGAAGAAACTGAGAGAAAAACTGAATTTGAAAAGAAATATTCGAAATTACAAGAAAAGAAATCAAACAAAGATAAACAATCAGTTCAATTAGAAAATATCCATGATGGGATAAGTGAAGAAAGTGATAGATTGGAATCGTTGATTGAAGAACTTAACGATGACAATCTTGAACTTGAAGATATATCAAAAGAAATTCTTGAACTAAAACAGATAAAAAAACCAACTGAGAAATCACTCATCACAATTAATAAAGAAATAGAAAAATTTCGAGATTTGGAAAGTAGAATGAATGATGCTAAATCACGACATGCATCAGAGTTGAAAAATATTAAGGAATTTTCTAGTGGTTTAGGTAATTTTTTAAAATCACCAATATCATCATTAGAAAAAAATATGGAAAAATATAAAAAAAATATAAAAGATTGTGATGAAAAAATAGAAAAATTTGAACAGGGAAGAAGAAACAAGAGACATTCAAAATACAAAATGAAACTCAACTAGATGAAATTAAAGAAAAACTGTCAAATCTTGATGGTGTAGATACAAAATGTCCCATATGTGAAACAAAACTTTCTATCAAACATATGAAGGATTTAGAAAAAAAACATCAAAGAAAAATAATAGAAATTAAGAATAATTTAAAAAAGGCAAAAGATAAAATTTTAGAATTAATTCCCATGATTGAAAATATTAAATCTAATAAAATAAAGGATGAAGATAGTTTTGATGAAATAGAAAACGCATTACCATTACTAAATAAAATAAAAACTAAAACTTTTCAATTAAAAGAAATAGATAAAGAAATACAAAAAATTGAAAATCAAAACATTATTTCAGAAGAGAAGAATTTTCCTAACAAAGAGAAAGTGGACATTGTGTCATATCTAAATGCGTTAAAAGATGAACTTAGTAATTTTACTACTATTTCCAAACAAATCAAAGGCTTAACAAAGAATGAAGAGACGATTAAAAAAAGAATTTCAAAATCAATTAAGAAAAAAGGAAAACTGTCATCAAATCTAGAATCTTTGAAGAAAAAATACAAAAAAATGATGCAAGAAACAAAAAAATTTCAGACATTAGATCATGATATATCTGAAGCAGAATCCAAAAAAAGGAAAATTGATGAAGAAGTAATACGTCTAGAAAAATCACTTTCAGAAGAAAATACTAATTTGAATAATTCAAAACAAAGGTTAGAAGAAATTGTTCAAAATATTTCAAATTCAAATCAATCTAAAGAAAACTATGAAAAATATTCCAGATATCAGGAATGGATTCAACATTTCTTTATTTCAGCAGTCAAACAAATTGAAACCCAAGTTTTGTTGGATATTCAGCGTAGGTTCAATGAAACATACCAAAATTGGTATTCAATGTTAATTGAGGATCCATCTAAAGAATCACGAATTGATGAGGATTTTACACCTGTTTTATTTCAAGATGGTTATAATCAAGAGATTAGAAATTTGAGTGGGGGGGAGAAAACTAGTATTGCTTTAGCGTATAGGCTTACTCTAAATTCTATGATAAGACAAGAAACAGATAGTCTAAAATCAAATTTACTGATTCTAGATGAACCTACAGATGGTTTTAGCTCATCACAATTAACAAAGATTAGAACAGTTTTACAAGAACTTCATTCACAACAAATAATCATAGTTTCACATGAAAAAGAGTTAGAGACATATGTTGATAACATATTTCAGGTCAGAAAGGATGATGGGATTTCCAAAGTAACTAGACTTAACAATTAGATTTTGATTTAAACTGAATAAAAATACATTTAACAACTTTCAATTCTATATATCATCACTTGAATAATTCTGAGCAAATAAGAAAATTTGATCTAAATATTGAAGAAGTTTTGGAGAATTGGGAAATATATCATGCATTAAGAGAAATAATTGCAAATGCATTAGATGAACAAATTTTAACAAAAACAAAAGATATTGAAATTACAAAAAAAGGAAACAGTCTAAGAATTAGAGATTTTGGAAGATGGTTAAGGTATGAACACCTAACGCAAAATGAAAATCAAGAAAAATTAAGCAGTCTAGAAGGAGTAATTGGAAAATTTGGAGTAGGATTGAAAGATGCACTAGCTACTCTAAACAGGCATGAAATAGATGTAAAAATAAAGACAAAACATGGAGATATCTCTCTTGAAAAAATAAAAAAACATGATTTTGAGGACATTATAACATTACATGCAATAATTTCTAAACCAATAGAACCAGATTTTGTGGGAACCGAATTTTTGCTTGATGGTTGTAGTGATGATGAATTATTAAAAGCAAAGAATCTATTCCTAATTTTTTCTGGTGAAAAAGTGTTAGATGAAACTAAGTTTGGGGAAATACTTGAGAAAGAATCCACAGTTTCCAATATCTACATTAACGGGGTCAAAGTTGCTGAAGAAGAAAAGTTCCTATTTTCATATAACATTACATCAATGACTTCTGCAATGAGAAAATCATTAAACAGAGAAAGAACTAATGTTGGTAGAACAGCATACACTGAAAGAATAAAATCAATTCTTTTAGCAAGTAAAGATTCGGGTGTTGCAAAATATTTGGTGGAAGATTTAAGAAGATATGAACAAGGAACTCAACATGACGAATTAAATTATGATTCTGTTTCAGTTCATGCTTGTAAAATATTAAATTCAGAAAATAATGTTGTTTTTGTTACTCCACATACTCTTCATTATCAAAATGATCTCATAGATAAGGCAAAAAGAGATGGTTATGAATTGATGATAATCCCTGAAACAATCAATGAGAAAATTCATGATACAACAGATTTTCAAGGTAATACAATTCGAGATTTATCTCAATATCAATCGGAGTTCAATGAAAGTTTTGAATTTGATTTTATTCCGATTGAAGAATTAAGTGATTCTGAAAGAGAGGTGTTTCATCAAAAAGACAGGATTATGGGATTAATTGGAGGAAAACCAAAACAAATTCATGAAATAAAAATTTCAGAGACTATGCGATTGGATTCATCTGGATTTAATGCAGTAGGGTTATGGGAATCATTAGAAAAACGAATCATTATCAAAAGAAGTCAGTTATCTAATTTGGGCTTATTTGCGGAGACACTTCTTCATGAAACGGCACATGCAACAAGTGGTTATCCCGATGTATCACGAGATTTTGAACAAGAACTAACTGATTTTCTAGGTAAAACCGCATCTAAATCATTACATGTTAGTAAAAGTTAGAATTTAATTTTCATGAGTTTTTACAGAGTGACAGTTAGGACATAATCCTTCACAATTCCTTAATGAATTATTACTTCTATTTCCATCTCGGTGATGATATTCCCATCTTGGTGGAGGTCTTCCACATTTGTTGCATTTTCCATTCTGTCTAATTCGAATATCTTCTTTTTCTAATTCTGTCCAACCACGTCTAGGTACATTAGTAGGAGACTCATCATATCCATAACTACTTGATCCAGATTTTGAACTTGTTGCTTTAGCAATAACAGCAATTATGATTATCAAAATAATCACTCCAATTACAATTCCTCCTGTCTGACTATCATCAAGAATCACATTTCCTGTTTGAGAATCATACATGATCCCTGTATTAGGATCAACAATCTGATTTGTTTGAATATCACGACAGGCAAAATTACCTTGATTGTCTTTTCCCTGATAGGTGCCATCAGGACAGGTTTTTTTCACATTACTGATTTTTACACACTCAATACTTGCTCCTTTTACCACCGCTTTTGTTCCTGCAGGACAATGATCTTCTAGGCTTGATGATTGTCCAAAACTAGGTAAAATAGATACAACAGATAAACAAATGATTATGATAAGCATTACAGATTTCATATTATCCCTCTAAGATTGATTTTTCCTATCAATATCAATCCCACAAACATTCTTCAAATAATTTTTGTATCTTTCTTGTTGAATGTGACATTTTCCACACATATCGATTTTTGGAGTTCTATTCTCATGATCTAAATATTCTACAACATGATGTTTTGTAAGTTCAATTTTAGGAGTTCCACAAACCCCACATTTTCCAAGATTAACACTCATGAATTTTATGTATTAATTATGAACTTAAGCATTTTGGGAAATAAATTTTTAGAGTTAATCATCAGTATAAATTAGAAAGAAATATTCTAGATACGCTTAGTGTTATATTTTCTATAAATTTACATTACTATTTCTTATAATTCGTTGCATGTTTCTATAATTTCACACTAGAAATATCGATTAATTCTTTTGAAATATCTATACATTTTTGAGCTTCTTTTTGCGTAACCTTTTTTCCATTATGTAAGGAATTATTACGGATATTTTTTAATTCCATAAAATCAGAAAAACGTTCTTGTAATTTATCTTCAAGAGATTTAATCTTCATATTTGTTGTAATTTCATAGTCTGGTTTTTGAGTTTTAGAATATCTAGAAAATTCTTTTTTCCATTTTTGTGTGATATGTTTTTCGATTATGTACCAACCCATAATAAATGCCTGAAGAAATTCACTATTTTTCATATGAGTCATAGATTCTAACAAAATCCTAAGATCATCAGCCAGAGATTTATCTGTAAATATTTTAGATGCTTTTTTAAATATTTTTTTGATGTTTTCTTCATCAACATGTCTTGTTTCATATTCAATAGTCTTATCTGGAATTTCATCAAATAGTTGATCGCGTGAGGAGTTATATCTGAATGAACGACTAACAACATTATGCATTTTAGGATCGTATTCTATTTCAGATAATTCATGTTCTCTTACAATACGTGCGTCTAATCCATCAAGTATAGATACCATCATGATAGTATTCAAAATTTCAAGTGCTGTTGATATATCATCTGTGTATACTCCAATAAAACCATCCTTTTCAATTAATACAAAAATATCATCAAATGTTACATCAAACGGGTTTTTATCAAACAAAGAAAAATGAGTACTCTTTATACCATGAAATTTTTCATTTACAGTTCGCGTTGAATTTTCACCAATAATTATAGGAGGGAAAAAATATATCGCAAATCCTTTAGAATGCTTTACTACAGGTGAAGGTTTTTGTGGTATCTTTTGAACAACCGTTGAATCCTCAAGTTGTTTTTTTGTTTCATTAATTATACATTGAACTGATGCACGATAATCAAAATCGCCCATATTTCCATGATAATGGGTAATCTTGTAATCTTTTGAGGTATATGATCTAGTAAAACCTTGAAGTTTTTTCCAATCCATAAACAATGCATTTTTTGCAGTTTCAACGAAATCATGTAATCTTTCTGCAAGATAATGACTGTAATAACTGGAAGAATCAGAAGATGTAGAATTTTTATCATCAATAGGGATTTGCCATCTTGGATGATTCAAGATAGTTTGTATCTTATCTTGAAAAATAGTGCTATCATAAGACCCATTTATTATGACTTCACCATCAGGTCTATTTTCAAAATGAGTTACTACAATTAATTGCCATTCAGGTTGTTTTAACCAAAATACCTCAATTTGACATGGAGAACGATAATCATGTAAACTCAAAATATGTGTTTTTTCTTTTTCAGATAGTTTGGAAAATTCTTCTCTAAACAACTTTAGGAAATTTTCATACCATTCTTTGAGATGTTGTGCTTGGTTTTGTTCAGACATAGATTAGTTTTTTATCATACCTTTCCAGCTTTTTGTAGCTCTTCATACGCTTCTGTAATTTTCTTGGCTTTTGCCAATGCCCTTTCTTTATCTTCAGGGGATTTACTTTCAAATTTATCTGGATGGTAAAATTTGATCCATTCTCTGTATGCTTTTTTGATGTCTGAAGTAGTTGCATTTTCACTTATTTCAAGAATATCATAGAATTTTTTTAATGTTGATTTTGAGCCGTTAGTGTTTTCATTACTTCTATGTTGTCTTTCTCGTTCCTCTTTTGCATTACGTTCCTTTCTTTCTCTCTCTTCTCTTTCCCTTCGGTCTCTTTTATTAGCAGAACTATTTCCAGTATCTTGTAATGCGATTATTAGTTTACTCTGCTGTCCGATTGAATATTTCCAAAGTCGCTCAAATTTTATGTAGTCAACACCGACATTCTCACAGAAATCTTTTTGCTGTTCAGGACTCATTCCATCCCATTTCTTACTCTCCTCAGCATACAATGAAGAGGCTAAAGAAGTGTTTTCAGACGGATTGTTGAAAAGAAAATCGAAAAATCCATTACCGTCATAAAATTTGATATTGTTTTTAAGATCTTTTGTAATATTCTTTTTCTTAATTTTGTCAATACTCAAGATGAATATTTTTTCAATTTCCTTATCAGGTCTGCTGTAAAGTGAGATTTCGTCACTATTTACCCTATTCCAAAAATCAGACATCCATTTATCTGAGAAATCATGACGCTTCCTGTCAACATACGCAACGTAGTTGTATTTTTTCTCCCCACGTAGAAACCTCTTTTCTATTCTTGACAATCCCAGAAGAAAATCATTTGGAACAAGCGAATTTCTTCTTATTTTTTCAACTTGAAATTCGTTTAACGTAAATGAAAGATTGAGCAATATTTTGAACTCTTCGTCAGAAATTCCACGTGTGAATCCTTTTACTTCATCATATTTTGCCATAATTATCAGTTAATAATTTCATAACTGTACATTATTTTAAAACACCGAATTATAATTTCAGAAATGATTTTCAAAAAATGTTATTTCTGTCTTTTTTCACGATTTGTTTTTTGCCGATGACAATCCAAACAGAGAGCCTGACAGTTACTAGGATGATTATTTGAAGAATCTCCATCAATGTGATCATAATCATAACCAACAGATCGTCCATTTACAGTTCCAATCTTTTTTTGGCATTCATCATTATTACATCGCCCTCTCTGATTTTTCCAAGTTTCAGAGATAGTTTCAGATGAAAAGTGTTTACGTTCTTTAGATTTTGTATTGACAGTAGATTTTGTATGCTGATCTAGATTACAATCCATACATATCTCAAAGTCTCCTCTCCAAGTTCGATGGTAAGTGTATGTAGCATCATATTCATACTGAATCATCTCCCTTCTACCATATTTTTCAAAAGTATCATGACATCCACATCCACAATTACATTGCATGATAACCTTCTTTCCAAATAGACCAAACAAACCCATGATATTTCATAATAATTTCAAAGTATAAATTTTATTTTCAATATTTTATAAAATCAAAGATATGCTTAAGTTCATACGTGTATAGATCATTTGTTGGGGTTTTTTGATGCTTTCAAAAAAAGTAGAAAACAAGTAAACCGAGAAAATCAAGAACAGGGTAAAGCAGGAGAAAAGAGAATCAAAGAAGAATATGAGTTTTCGGGATACAAAGTTAAACGGACTGGAAAAGGTCATGATCTAAAAGCAGAAAAAAAAGATTGGTTTACTGGAAAGAAAGAAACAAAATACATTGAAGTTAAAACTGGAAATTCAAAACTATCTAAACTTCAAAAGAAAAAACGTGGTCAATTAGGTAAAAAATATGTGGTAGAGCGTCTTGAACCTACCACATTTGGATTAGTATCAAACAATCGTGAGTCTGACAAACCCAAGAAAAGAAAGAAAAAAGATAGTTCAAGTTCTTTTGGATTTGGAAATGTCAGTTTCTGGGGATCTGATTCAGACACAAAAAAGAAAACCAAGAAAAAAACTACTGCAAAAAAGAAAACATCAAAAAAGAAGTCTGATAGTATTTGGGGTTCTAGTAGTTCCATGGATTCAATATTTGGTTCTACACCAACCAAAAAGAAAACTACCAAAAGAAAAACAACAAAGAAAAAAACCCCAAAAAAGAAAACTACCGATATTTGGGGCTCAACTAGTTCAAGAAAGAAGAGTACAGGAATATGGTAGAATGGTTATAATTTATGGAATTTCAGAAGCCACAAAAGAATTTCTAAAAAGAATGCCAAAAGATGTAAAGTCTCTTGATGATATTGATAAAATTCATCAAAAATTAACTCAAGAATATGACGATTTAGAAAATAAAGGGTTGGTTGCCAAATTTAACAGATGGAGTAAAAAAAGACAAATAAAAAAAATTGAAGAAAACCAAGGTTCTGCGGAACATAAAGGTGCCAGAGGTGAGGTTTTGGCATTAGAAAAACTATCAGAATTATCTGATGATTTTCATGTTTTTTGTGGAGTTAACAAAGAGCTGAAAAATTATGTTACTTATAGACGAAAACGAAATCTAAAATCTGCTCAAATGGACTTTGTTGTGGTATCTAGACGAGGTGTAGCAGTAATTGAGGTAAAAAACTGGAGTTCATTTTATTACAAGAATCATTATGGTATTGCTCCACATGAACAAGTTGACCGAGCTGGTAGAGTGTTATGGATTTCAATTCAATCTTCTTGGTTTAGTCCAAAGAAACCTCCTGTGAATAGTGTACTATTATCAATACAAGGAAACATTGGATATGATAATAATTATGGATATGTTTCTGTAAAAAACTTGAATAATATCAATTATTTTTTGCAAAAAAAAGAAGAACAATTTTCAGAAAAAGAAGTAGGCAGATTAATTGGTAGAATTAAGGGTGATATTACAAAATGATTTTACTATAATTGATGACTCTCAAAAAAGCAATCAAAATTCTGGATTGGCTTATTGAGCAAGAAACAACTAGGGCAGAAGGATTTGTAGATCCAAAACATTCATGGAATCAAGGCTTCGACTGTATGAAAGATTTGGCAAAATCTCTTTCAGATTCTATCCAAAATGAGGTGGAAGTACTTCAAATGCTCAGAAAAGAACTAGTTCCTAACTGTAAACATCCAAAGAAAATGCAGGATGTGGATTCAAATGGAAATCGATATTGTATGAATTGCAATATGGATCTCTAATTTTTTCTTAGGTTTCAGTAAATTGCATAAAGTATGACTATATTATATACATAATTTCTATCTAGAACAGTAAACCTATTAGTTTTATCACAAAGGGAACTTTATGGCAAAAGATGATGATATCTGGGGGTTAATTGGAGGAATTGCATTAGGTGCTATCGGATTAGCGGTTCTTTCAAATCTATCAAATCCAAAATGTCCTGAATGCAAAGGTTCTATCAAGAAAGGAATCTCAGTTTGTCCTCATTGTGGTGCCTATTTGGAGTGGAAATAATGTCTGATGAACCGTCATTTTCACTTATTTCGAGAATATTCAATTCTTCAAATTCACGTAGAGGAACAGCAATTCATCAAGGAATTGTGGCAGTGGTATTGTTAGTTGTACATACTATTCAACTCTATTCCAGTACTGATTTGAATAGTAATTTCATTAATTTTTCAAACGGAGTAACATATTATGCCATTGTCAGTTTGTTTGCTACAGCATACATAATCGTAAGTAGACCATTTATCACTCCCGAAGTAAAATATTCAAAATGCAACTTTTGTGGCAAACCAATGAGAACTACTAAACTACAATGCGATAGTTGTAAGAGTAATTCCAATATGGGAGAATCTTGATTTTAATCCCATAAACTACATTTCAATCAAATCCTTTTATCATCTCTAACCACGAAAATATTATGGAAAATCCATCTGGGGTTGACTCTTCATTAGACATTGCCATTCGTCTTGCACGAATGAGAGACGGAAACACAGGTCAGGCTGAAGAAATTCAGTCACTAATGGACATATTGCGAGGCTCAGAAAATCTATTGAATATTACTAATGATACGGTTTGGGCACTAATTACAAAAAAGAAGAGAATGTCACAAACTGAGAAACGAATCTTATTTGAGGAATCATTCAAAATTCTGACTGAATCCTTAGAACGATTTGTGGACGCAAAAACAAAGAGAATTGAAAAATTCATCAAATATTTTCAAATTCTAAATGAGTCAGTTTCAGAAGAAATTGAGAAATTAAAGAATTTTGAAAAAGAATGGGACGAGATTAAAAGGGAACTAAGTAAGTTTGATTTAGATTATTTTCTAAATATGTCAGGTGATGATTCTTTCAACAAATCAAATCAATTCAGAAACAATATTGTGCAAACATCATTACCCATACTTCAAAGACTAACTGAATTAGAAAACCAGATGCAGAAAAGAGTGATCAGCATGATTGCTTTTATGGCTAAAGAAAATAAGCCTATAGATACAAATGATCTCTACAAATTACTTACAGCAGAACCATAACATAATTAACAATATCTTATTTTTGTAGACGTAAAAATTCGGTTGATGATTATTGTTGTTGTATAGCAAAAGGGGAGAGGGGGACGACGTGTTTAAGCTAAATTCTTATTAATATTGAACACAAACTAAAAAATTGAGATAGTGGTTACGAAAGGACACTACACTTTGTCCAATAGTAGTAACCCACTATTTCGCCATATGTTATTGATAACAATAATCTAGATTTTAAATCTTTGATTTTAAAAATATGAATTTTGTTTATTTTACGCCTGATTTTCAAGTGTTGTTGAATCCATTATTGCATAAGGTCGCCTTCATGTTCGCCGTGCCATGTAACAAACCAAATGTGTTCTTCCTCATGACCCTCTGGCAATATACATCGATATCTTTGATTTTCAACAGGGTTGAATATAGAATCACATCGATGAGGGTTATTCTCCTCATTATTCACCATACGAGTTGTACGAAGTCATTTAAGATAAAAATTTCCTTGTTTTGACAACTAAGTTATTACTTTCCTATTTTATGATTAGGTATGCAAAAACATCACGCAACAGGATTAGGGGGATTAGGAATTGGTTCCGTAGGTGGGCTGGTAGGTGCATTGTATATGATTAATTCATCTTTGACACAAATAGCAACTACTTGTAGTCAATTACTTGGGGCAATACCCACTCCTTAATTTTTTCAACCGAAAGGAACATGTAGAATTCTCAACCGATTATACACCAGCACCATATTCGAATCTTTAATTATCAATAGTTCTTAGAACACATCATGAGTGACGAATTTACTAGTCACTTTGCGGATACAAAATTAAACTTAAATGACTCCTGCCTAGAGATTTGTTCGTGGGCTCGTAGCTCAGCTTGGCTGGAGCGTTCGACTGATAATCGAAAGGTCATGTGTT
>Ga0114931_10002100_pt1 | contig 25400 bp, 24 predicted proteins | sample 2SBtaG_FD_89579 | JGI IMG/M metagenome (GOLD analysis project Ga0114931, IMG submission 89579) | Deep subsurface microbial communities from Kolumbo volcano to uncover new lineages of life (NeLLi) - 2SBTROV14_V59a metaG | ecosystem: Environmental > Aquatic > Marine > Volcanic | place: Kolumbo... | reverse complement strand
TGCGCCGAGGGGCGCGCGGATATGCGCAACCTGCTGGGCGGCAAGGGCGCCAATCTGGCGGAGATGAGCCATCTTGGTCTGCCGGTGCCGCCGGGTTTTACAATTACCACTGGGGTTTGCGCCGCCTTTTATGACAATAACCGTCAGTATCCGGATGGGCTTCAGGCCCAGGTGAAAAAAGCCCTGGCGGATATCGGCATGCAAGTCGGCAGAGTGTTCGGCGATCCCAAAAATCCGCTGCTTGTCTCGGTGCGTTCCGGCGCGCGGGCGTCCATGCCCGGTATGATGGACACGGTGTTGAATTTGGGTCTGAATGATGAGACGGTGGAGGGACTGGCCGATCTCTCCGGTGACGCGCGCTTCGCCTGGGATTCCTATCGCCGCTTCATTCAGATGTATGCCGATGTGGTTTTGGGCGTTGATCACGCGCATTTTGAAGAAATCCTCGACGAATACAAAGACAGTCAGGAATATTTCCGCGACACCGATCTCACCGCCGATGACTGGAAAAAGGTGGTGGCGTCTTATGCGGAACGCGTGCAGGCGGAGCGCGGTAAGCCGTTTCCGCAAGACGTGCATGAGCAGCTCTGGGGCGCCATCGGTGCGGTGTTCGGCTCCTGGCGTAATGCGCGGGCCGAGACCTATCGCCGCCTGCACAATATCCCTGAAAGCTGGGGCACGGCGGTCACGGTGCAGGCCATGGTGTTCGGCAATATGGGCGAGGACAGCGCCACCGGGGTGGCATTCACGCGTAACCCTTCAACCGGTGAGAACAAAGTTTATGGTGAATATCTGATCAACGCGCAGGGCGAGGACGTGGTGGCCGGTATCCGCACGCCGCAGACACTGACCCTTGAAGCACGGGAAGAATCGGGCTCCACCAAACCCTCCCTGGAAGAAACCCTGCCCGAGGTCTTTGCCTTGCTCAAAGACGTGTTCCGGCGCCTGGAGGCCCATTACCGCGACATGCAGGATATTGAGTTTACGGTGGAACGCGGCAAATTGTGGATGCTGCAAACCCGCAACGGCAAACGCACCGCCAGGGCGGGGCTGAAAATAGCCGTGGATATGGTGCATGAACGGCTTATCACCGAAAGAGAAGCGCTCTTGAGGCTTGATCCGGCAGCGCTGGACCAGCTCTTGCACCCCATGCTGGACCCGGCGGCGCCGCGCCATGTGATCGCCAAAGGCCTGCCCGCATCGCCGGGGGCAGCAAGCGGCGAAGTGGTGTTCTCCGCAGATGACGCTGAAGACCTCAAAGCCAAAGGGCACAAAGTCATTCTTGTACGGATTGAAACAAGTCCGGAAGATATTCATGGTATGAACGCGGCGGAAGCCATTCTCACCGCGCGCGGCGGCATGACCAGCCATGCGGCTGTGGTGGCGCGTGGTATGGGGCGGCCTTGCGTCTCCGGAGCGGGATCGCTGCGCATCGATTACGCCAAAGAAAAATTCTCCGTGGCGGGCGTGGAAATCAAAAAAGGTGACATCATCACGGTCGATGGCGGCGCCGGTGAGGTGATTTCAGGAGAAGTGGCCACCATTAAGCCGGAACTGTCGGGTGATTTCGCCCGCGTCATGGAATGGGCCGATGCGGCGCGGCGCTTGGAAATACGCACCAATGCCGAAACGCCGGAGGACGTGGCTGTGGCGCGGGATTTTGGGGCGGAAGGCATTGGGTTGTGCCGCACGGAACACATGTTTTTTGACGCCGACCGCATCATCGCCGTGCGCGAAATGATCCTGGCGGAAGACAGGCCCGCGCGCGTGGCGGCCCTGAACAAACTCCTACCCATGCAGCGGGAAGATTTTGTGAAGATTTTCAAAGTCATGGCCGGACTGCCTGTCACTATACGGCTGCTCGATCCGCCTTTGCATGAATTCCTGCCTAAAACGCCGGGGGAAATCGAAGAAATTGCCAAAGCTTCCGGCATGGATGATGAGAAACTCCGGAGACGGACGGCTCAATTGCATGAGACGAATCCCATGCTCGGTCATCGCGGCTGCCGCCTTGGCATCAGTCATCCTGAAATCTATGAAATGCAGGCGCGGGCGATTTTCGAAGCCGCGTTGCAGGTCGAACAAGAGACGGGCGTTGCGGCGCAGCCCGAAGTGATGATTCCTCTTGTGGCCATGTCGGATGAATTGCACATTCTGAAGGAAAAAATTATCGCCGTGGCGGCTGAGGTGAAACAGGAAACCGGCTTGGCGTTCGATTATCTTATCGGTACCATGATCGAGCTGCCGCGCGCGGCGCTGGCGGCAGGGGAGATAGCGGCGCACGCGGAATTTTTCAGCTTCGGCACCAATGATTTGACGCAAACGACGTTTGGCATCAGCCGCGACGATTCCGCGCAGTTCATGAACGATTACATCCGCGCCGGTGTGTTCGAGCAGGATCCCTTCGTCACCCTCGACAGGGAAGGCGTGGGCGAACTGGTGAAAATCGCCGCCCAGCGCGGCCGTACCGCCCGGGCTGGTCTAAAACTCGGCATATGCGGCGAACACGGCGGCGACCCCGCCTCCATCGCCTTTTGCCATGAGGTCGGCCTCGATTACGTGTCGTGCTCGCCCTACCGCGTTCCCATCGCCCGCCTCGCCGCCGCCCAGGCCGCCTTGGCGGAGAAGGGGTGAGGCCCGTTTGCATCACTGAAGGGTATTTCCCGTCCATGGTTAAATGCGGCGTCACGTCCGATTGACGGCGGTCTTGCGGGGATGGTAAGAGTCCCGTTAAGAACTTCAGTATAATGAAGTTAAGTTAATACTGTAGTTTTATGAAACATTTCCCAAGCCGGTTGCCTTGAAAGGGCGTGGATCTGGCATATCTGAGTCCGATGGCGCCGGAATGAGCGCGGATAGTGGTGACTCGCCCTGGTGGCGCGAATCTGGCATGAGTCAGACTTCAAGTGACGGATGAGCCCTTGTGGCCGGTATGGTTAAGCCGCTTTTAAGCATAAATCAGGCTAATATCGCATGATGAAGACAAAAAAACAGGCTGACACAAGCGACATCGCCGCCATCGCGGCGGTGATTGTGGCGCTGTGCGGTATTTTTCTCATGCTGAACGCACCGGCGGATCAGGCGCGCGCCCGCGCTGTGGCGGCCCCGGCCCCGGCCCTGAGGATGAGCGCACAGGCACCGGTGGTGCTGGCCTCTTTCACGAAGACGGCGGACTTGCCCGTCTCGCGGCCCGCTCTCCTACCCGCCGCAAAATCTTATCAAAAAGAGCTCACCTGTCTCACCCAGGCGATTTATTATGAAGCGCGCAGCGAAACCTATGCCGGGCGTCTGGGGGTGGCGGAAGTGGTGTTGAACCGCGTCTCTGACCGGCGCTATCCCAATTCGGTTTGCGCTGTGGTGTTTCAGGGGCCCCAGGACGTGAGCAAAAAAGGCGGCTGCCAGTTTTCCTTCACCTGTGACGGCGCGCTGGCCACCGCGCCCACAGGCAAAGCCTGGAATGATGCGGGCCGTGTGGCGGCCCAGGCCATGCTGGGCTTTGGCCGCGACCTGACTCAGGACGCACTGAATTACCATGCAGATTATGTCGTCCCCAAATGGGCCAGCAAGATGAGGCGCACGGTCCAGATTGGCCGTCATATCTTTTACCGCTTCGCCGGTTAACCTTTAATCCGTAGGCGCATAATCGAGCCCGAAGTCGAGGCAGGGCGCGCTATGCGTGATCCACCCCACTGAGATGAGGTCAACGCCTGTGGCGGCGATGGCTGGCGCGGTGTCAACCGTGACACGGCCCGAAGCTTCGCTGATCACGCGGCCATCGATGATTTTAACGGCTTCTGCCAATTCATCCGTCGTCATGTTGTCAAGCAAAATCGCATCAACGGGGTGGACGAGGGCCTGATGTAATTGCGCCAGGTCATCCACTTCCACTTCGACAGAGACCATGTGTCCGGCTTGTGCCAAAGCCGCTTCGATCGCCGGATCAATGCCGCCGGCTATGGCGATGTGATTGTCTTTAATCAGGATACCGTCATAAAGACCAAACCGGTGATTGACGCCGCCTCCGGTACGCACGGCATGTTTTTCAAAAATTCGCAAACCCGGCGTGGTTTTGCGTGTGCAGCAGATCTTCGCCCGGTGGCCGGCAACAGCCGTGACAATGGCTTGTGTGGTGCTGGCGATGCCGGAGAGATGGCCCAGAAAATTTAGTGCCACGCGTTCGGCGCCTAAAATCGCGCGCGCATTGCCCTCGACATCGAGCACCGCAGTGCCAGGCGTCACATCCGCGCCATCGTCCAGGTGGCACGTGACACGGATGGCTGGATCAGACAGAGCAAACGCCGCTTCTGCCAGGCCAAGTCCGGCGATGCAGCCCGTCTCCCGCGCGATGATCTGGGCGTGGGCTGTCGCGTGGGCGGGCAGAACCGCGGCGCTGGTGATGTCTCCGGCATCGCCCATGTCTTCCGCCAGTGCCAGAGTCACCGCTTGGTTGATGCGGGCGGGGGGCAAGGAAGGCAGAGCGCTGGAGGGCATGGGACTTACGCCACCAGCGTGACGTCTGCGGCGGGTTGGTTCGTGCGGAATTTGGGGCCCGTGGCGGCCCGTGGAGGCAGGTCGATCATGCGCTGGACAGCGCGGCGCGCGCCTGCAGCGATGGCGGGATCAATAACGATTTCATGGGTCATGGTCTGTAACGCGTGCAGAATATTGTCCAACGTGATGCGCTTCATGTGTGGGCACAGATTGCACGGTCTGATGAATTCGACATCGGGGTTTTCCACCGCCACATTATCGCTCATGGAACACTCGGTGATCAGCACGACGCTTTTGGGCTGGTGCTCTTTGACGTAGCGGCTCATGTCTGAGGTAGACCCGGCAAAATCGGATGCCGCCATCACCTCGGGTGGACATTCGGGATGCGTCAGCACTTGAATGCCAGGATTAGCCTCGCGCAATTCGACGATATCCTCAACGGTGAACTTTTCATGCACTTCGCAGCGCCCGGCCCAGGAGATGATTTCAACATCGGTCATGGTGGCGACGTTTTTGGCGAGATATTCATCGGGCAACAGAATGACGCGCGGCGCATTCAGGGATTCCACAACCTGCACGGCATTGGACGAGGTGCAGCAGATGTCGCACTCCGCTTTCACGTCGGCGGAGGTGTTGACATAGGTCACCACAGGTACGCCCGGATAGCGTTTTTTCAGCTTAACAACGTCTGCACCGGTGATGGAATCGGCCAGTGAACATCCCGCGCGCGTATCGGGGATCAGGACTGTTTTGTCTGGACACAGAATTTTGGATGTCTCGGCCATGAAGTGAACCCCGGCCTGAACGATGACGTCGGCATCGGCCTCGGCCGCGCGTCGAGCGAGCATCAGCGAATCGCCGGTAAAATCGGCCACGCAATTGTAGATTTCCGGCGTCATATAGGAATGGCCGAGGATGATGGCGCCGCGCTGTTTTTTCAGCGTGTTGATGGCGTGGATCGCCGGCGCATAGGCGGCCCACTCGAATTTGGGAATGATCCCGGCGACTTTTTCATAAAGCGGCGCCGTGGCGCGCGCGATCTCCGGAGTGTAGGCAAGCGGCTCTTTGGGACTCTCAAGCAGGGGAGAAAGGTCACTTTTCAATGCTTTTTCCCGCTCTTTCAGACCATTCATCAGATTTACCGTCATCACCCTCACTCCTAGTTATGCTCATTATGAGTATATATAGGGTCAATAAAAGCGCCCTTCAAGGGCTGTATCCACGCTTATGCTACAGATGAGCATTACTGTCAAGCAAGGGGTCACAGTGTCGCGGGGGGGGGCTATTTGCAGGCAGATTGCATTTGCTTAGCAGACCTGCGGCGTCTCGCCTCGCAACACGGCGGCGAACATGTCGGCGTCGACATTGCCGCCGCTTAAAATCACGCCGACTTGCCTGCCCGCTATCGACTCCCGCTCTTGCAGCACGGCGGACAGCGGGGCCGCACCCGCGCCTTCGGCCACATTATGCGTGCACTGAAAATAAAGTCGCATGGCATGGGCAATTTCGTCATCGCTCACCGTGACGACACGCGCCGCGCCTTTTGAGTAAATCGCAAAAGCCTCTTCCACCGGAACGCGCACCGCCATGCCGTCTGCGAAAGTCGCGGCCGTATCAGTCGATATCAATCGGTTCTCAACGAATGAAAGTTTTGCTGCGGGTGCTTGCGCTGCAACCACGCCGACGATTTTTGTGGCCAGACCCAATGCGTCGCGCGCACTGATGAGTCCGCAAATGCCCGAGCCGCATCCAATGGGAACGTATACCGTGTCGAGATCGGGCGCAGCGGTGAAAAGCTCCAGAGCATAAGACGCCACGCCGCGTATGATTTCGCGGTGAAAGGGGGGAACCATAAAAAGGTTTTCTTCCCTCGACAAGCGTGCGGCCTCAAGGCGCGCCTCATCAAAATCATTGCCGAATTCAATCACTTCAGCGCCAAAGGCGCGCATGGCGGTGTTCTTTTCGGCCGAATTGCCATGGGGCACAAGGATCTTCGCTTTGAGCCCGGCAGCGCTTGCGGCGCGCGCCTGGGCCTGACCGTGATTGCCGCGCGTGGCGGTGATGATCCCGCAAACGTCCGGGTGCTCCCGCCTCAGCCAATCCATAAAAGTGATCCCGCCGCGCATTTTAAACGCGCCGATGGGGGTGTGGTTCTCATGCTTCACCCAAACGGTGGCGTCTGCTTTTTCGCAGATTTGCGGCCAGATATACTGCGGCGTGGGCAGCATGTGCGCATGAACAAGCCGGGTTGCCGATTCAAGATCGTTCCTGGTGAACAATGGCATGGGAGAGGTCCTCAAGGTTTGCGGAGGGTTGAGAAGAGGCTCAAATCATAGACTACCGCCGTGTCACCGGTGGCACGCGCAGGCCGGGGGCAGGGCGTTCTGACAGAACTTCCCGGCGGAAGCGGAACTGCTCGGCCGGGCGGCCACCGGTTTTTGTGGTGCGTTTGCCGGTGCCCTCCACCAGACCTTCCCGTTCGACCAGACGGCGGAAATTCTGTTTGTGCAGGCGCACGCCGGAGATCGCCTCGACGGTGCGCTGTAAGTGCAGCAGCGTGAAAGCGGGCGGCATTAATTCGAACACCACGGGCCGGTATTTCAGCTTGCCGCGCAGACGCCCCATGCCGGTGGCGAGGATGCGCCGGTGGTCAAAACTCATGCCCCGCGGGCCTTTGAGAGGTGTGTGCAGCTCTGGATCGGAGGGGCCGCGATGGGCTTCCGCCACAAGGCCCGCTTCGAACAGCAATTCATAGCGCTCCAGCACTTTCTCCTCATCCCACAGCGCCGCGCCGAGTCCAAAGCAGGTTCTGGCGCGCGCGGCGCGGGCGCGGCGGCTGGCGGTATTGGGCGCGGCGGCGGCCCATGTTTTCAGTGCCGGATCAATGTCTTGCGCGATCATCCGGGGCGGGCTTTCGCGCCAGTCCTCCCACGGCAGATAGCGGTACCAGCTCTGCCAGACATTATCAGGCGCCCGCAATCCCGGCGCGTTGCGGGTTAGCGCCAGATATCCGATAGACAGACTGTGCGCCTGACCGGAGGGGGCAGGGACACCCGGCCCCGGCGTTTCTCGGCCGCGATCACCAAAAGTATAAAGCTGCTCCACATACCCCAAATCCAAATAGGTCTGGGCCTCGACCCACGCACGCAGACCGGTTTCCAGTGTGGGATGCAGCGCCGGTTCAAACGGTCCAGACGGCAAGGCGTCAGAACTGTCCTCGTCTTCCCCCAGGCCTTGGCGCACCACCAGCACGCACGGCGTGTCCTTGTGCACGGTGACGATGACCGCGTTCAGCCCCACCACGATGTCATGGGTCTGGGCGGGGGGCGCAGTGCGCCGGTTCTGTTTGGGTAAAGAGGGCTTTGCCATGATTCAGGAAGCATACACCCCTTATTCCGGTGCCTGCAGGGGCAACAGATCAGCTTCCGCGGCAAGATTGCGAAACCGCCGCAAGAACCGCTTCTTGGCTTCTCCTGTCGAAACCGGCGTGAGGGCCACGTTGAGGAGGGCGGTGCGGCGCGGAGTTCCGAATATCCGTCCTGCTTCCTGCGGCGAAAAGCCGGCCAATTGCACCGCTTCGAAATAGGCGCTGGCGATATCGGCGCGTTTGATCACCTGCGCAATGCCGGCGGGCAGACAGGCGGGCAGGCCAAAACGCAGATGAATGGCGCTTTCAAGCTTGCGTTCGAACGCCTTGTAGTCGAGTCCGACGGCGGTCTTGAACGGGCTGATGAGATCGCCGATGACATATTCCGGCGCATCATGGAGCAGGGCGGCCAACTTCCATCGAGGGGGCCAGAGGGGGCGATACCCGGCGCAGAGGTCGACCACAAAAAGGGAATGCTGCGCCACGCTGAAAGGGTGCGTGCCTGACGTCTGACCGTTCCACCGCGCCAGCCGCGCCAGGCCATGAGCGATGTCTTCAATCTCGATGTCAAGCGGCGAGGGCGCCAGAAGATCAAGCCGCCGCCCGCTCAGCATGCGCTGCCACGCCCGCGGCGGTCTCGCGGCGGCGCGCCGGGAGCGGTGTCCGGTTTTTTCTTGTGACGCCATGGGGGTGATCATATTCTTGATTTGGATCAATGTTGATCTGGAATCTGGTTCTTACTGTTTTATATAGTGTAGAGTGGTATCTGTCCTCCCCATTTCCGGCGGCGGCTGATTTATTATTATTGAAAGAGAGAATGACCATGGCCTATCGCAAGATTCTTGTTCCCTTTAGCGGCAGCGATCGCAACGCCGGCATGCTTTCCACCAGTTTCAGCGTTGCCAAGAAGTTCAATGCGTTCTGTCAGGTATTGTTCATACGGCCGGAGCCGTATCAGGCGCTGCCCTATCTGGGTGACGGCAGTCCCGGCCTGGTGATGCCGGAAGTGATTGAAAGCATGAACAGGGCGGCTGAAAATGCTTGCGCCACCATCCGCAAGGCCATGGCCCAGGCGGCGCGCGACAATGACGTGGAAATTGTCGAGAATATACCCCCGGCCGGCCGCGCCACTGCGCGTTTTGATAGCCAGGATGGCGATGCCGGAGACATCGCCGCGCGGGCCTCCTGGCTCAGTGATCTGGCAGTTTTTGTCACCGGTTCAGACACTTCGCTGGGACTTTCCCGGGCGTTGATCGAAGTGTTGCTCAGTGCGGGGCGCCCTGTTCTAATTCTGCCGCGCGCTGAATATTCCGGCTCTGTTGGCCGAAACGTGACCATGGCATGGGACGGCAGCGTAGAAGCTTCGAACGCGGTGAAAGGGGCGTTGCCGTTTTTGAAGCAGGCTGAGAGCGTTAAAACGCTGAGCGCGCAGACTCACATCAGCGAAAAAGGCATCAAAAGCGACGTGGCTCATGTTTTGGGAGAATATCTTGCGCTTCATTCCATCGCGCACGCGGAAAGCATCGTTGATTCTGAGGGCAAGCCCATTGGCGAAGCGATCCTCAAGCAGGCAACAGTCGAGGGCAGCGATCTTCTGGTCATGGGCGCTTATGGCCACAGCCGCGTGCGGGAGATGATTCTCGGCGGGGTGTCGCAATACATTCTCGACCACACAACCATTCCGGTTCTGATGGCGCATTAGAAACGATTCAATCTGAGGGAGGTACTTTCATGACCTTAAAAGAAGTCCGCCTGGAGCTTGCCCGCACTTCAGAGTTTCCAGAAGGGAGCGCCAATCATGGCTATGAGTTTAATGCACCGCTTGATGACGATGGTCACATCAGCAAGGAAGAATGGAACAGTCATGCGCAAGATTGCACCGTCCGGCGCTTCTGGGGCGATGAAGAAGAGGAGCACGGCCGGTTGATCCATTTCGGCGACCGTTGGATGTTTCACTACACGGGCATGGACGAAGCCGACGATGATTCCCTGTTCCATATGGGAGACCACGTTTTCAAGCCGGGGGAATATGTTTCTATCACCGAACACGACGGCGTGCAGCAAACATTCAAAGTCGTCAGTGTGAAGCCTTCCCCTTTGGACTAAGCCCACGCTCCGCTCTGGTCAGGGGCACGCCGATGGATTATGGACGCTCATGATCAGGATTGCCGGCCATATATCCATAGACCCTGCCGAGATTGAAGAGACGTTCATCCGCGCCTCCGGGCCGGGCGGGCAGAATGTCAACAAAGTGTCGAGCGCCGTGCAAGTACGTTTCGACGCGTTGGGCTCGCCGTCACTGCCGGGATTTGTCAAGGCGCGGCTCACGCGCCTCGCGGGCCGGCGCATGACACGCCGAGGCGTGCTGGTGATCACGGCCAACAGGTTTCGCTCCCAGGCGCAAAATCGCGCCGATGCTCGGACTCGGCTTATCGCCCTGCTGCGCGACGCCGCCAACCGCCCGGTGTTGCGCAAAACCACAAAAACGCCCTACTGGGCCAGGGAAGCCCGCTTGCGCATCAAAGCCCGGCGCGGCGCTTTGAAGAAATTGCGCCGTGTGCGGAGGGATGAGGAATAGAGGGTATGCTGCTGAATTTTTCTCATCACCCCGACTCTTCCCCACCCGTCATCCCGCACTTGATGCGGTATCCAGCGCACGCCTGTTCAATGCGTGCAAAAAATGAGTCTTTACGGAAATCCATGGATTGCCGGATCAAGTCCGGCAATGACGATATGGTGGGGGAAATGAGGCGAAGAAAAAAGGTTGATCTAAATCCCCTTACAGCGCCTCTTGAAATCGCATCGGCGCGCCTTTTGCCGAACCCAGAATTTCGTCCTCCCACATGACCGTCCGGCCACGGATGAGTGTGCCTTTGGGCCAGCCCGTGGTCTCCATCCCCGCAAAGGGCGTCCAGCCGCAGCGGCTGGCGATCCAGGCGTCTTCGATTGTGCGCCGGGCTTTCATGTCCACAATCGTGAAATCCGCGTCATAACCGGCCGCGATGCGTCCCTTGCGCGCCAGCCCGAAGATCCGCCCGGGGCCGTGGGAGGTGAGATCGACAAAGCGCTCCAGCGAAAGCTTTCCGGACGCCACATGGGTCAGCATCACCGGCACCAGGGTTTGCACGCCGGGCATGCCGGATGGCGAGGCAGGATACTCTTTGGCTTTTTCTTCGAGTGTATGGGGCGCGTGATCGGAACCGATGACATCGACCACGCCGTTTTGCAGTCCTTCCCAGAGGCCCTGGCTATGGGCTTGCCCCCGCAAGGGCGGGTTCATCTGCGCCCGCGTGCCAAGGCGCGCGTAGCATTCGGGCGCGGTGAGGGTGAGGTGCTGGGGCGTCACCTCAACGCTGGCGATGTCCTTGTGGTCCACCAGCAGGTCCATCTCTTGCGCCGTGGAGACATGGAGCACATGCACCCGCTTGCCCGCAGTCCGCGCGAGGCGCAGGAGGCGCTGTGTTGAGCGGAGCGCGGTTTCTGGGTCGCGCCAGACTTCATGCGTCTCCACCCGGCCCGGCGCGGCCAGAGCGCGGCGTGCGTTGAGCCGTGCTTCGTCTTCGGAGTGAAAGGCGGCGCGGCGCGTGATGGTGTTCAGCACGCACGCCAGAGCGTCCTCTTCGGCCACCAGAAGCGAACCGGTGGAGGAGCCCATAAACACCTTGACGCCGCAGCACCCGGCCATGCGTTCCATTTCGGCCAATTCGGAGGTGTTCTCCCCCGTCGCCCCGGCGTAAAAGGCAAAATCGCAGAACATGCGCCCGGTCGCTGCCGTAATTTTGGCCGTGAGGGAAGTGGCGTCAATGATGGGCGGAGCGTTGTTGGGCATGTCAAACACGGCCGTGACCCCGCCCAGGACGGCGGCACGGCTGCCGCTTTCCAGATCTTCCTTGTGGGCGTTGCCGGGTTCGCGGAAATGCACCTGGCTGTCGATGACGCCGGGCAGAACATGAAGCCCTGCGGCGTCGATGGTCTGGTCCGTCCCGGCGCGCGCAAGATCCCCTAAAGTCACGATGCGGCCGTCCCGCACGCCGATATCGCGGGCGCCCGTGCCATCATGATTGACCACAATGCCGCCTCGGATCACCAAATCGTAATTTTCCGCCACGCGAGAAGCCCTCCTTTGTTATCTGTTGAGGTATAGGGGTGTGGGGGAGGGGGCGCAACCGGCGGCCCGGCTTGAATGGCACGGCCAAGCGCCTTAAGTCTTGAGCCACATTTGGAAGGAATGAGTGACATGCCAGAAACAGTGTCAGGCGCCGCGCTGCTTGAAGACCGGGGGACCTTGCGGATCGCAGGAGAAGAGTCCCGCGGGTTTCTGCAAGGACTCATCAGTAATGACATGAGCCGCGTCAGCCCGCACCAAGCGCTTTATGGCGCGCTGCTGACGCCGCAGGGCAAATTCCTCTATGATTTTTTTATCATAGAGAGCGCGGATGCGTTTCTTCTGGAGTGTGCGGGCGCCACGCGGCGGGATTTTCTGAAGCGCCTGATGATGTACAAACTGCGCGCGCAGATCGATCTGGAGGATGTCACGGATGCTTGTCTGTCTGTGGCCCTGATGGGTGCGGCGGCGGCGGACTTTGCCGGAAACAGGGCACAGCCGGGGCAGGCATGGGAGGCGCTGGGCGGCATCGCCTTCATCGACCCACGTCTCAGCGCTCTGGGGGTGCGCCTCCTTGTGCCACGGGACACCGCGCGGGACAAATTGCGCAAAGCCGGTTTGACCCTTCTCGATGCCGGCGCTTATAACGCCCACCGTCTGGCGCTCGGCGTGCCGGAGGGCGGCGTGGACATCCTCTATGACAAAGCCTTTCTGCTGGAGAGCGATTTTGATGAATTGCACGGCGTCGATCATCACAAGGGCTGCTATATCGGCCAGGAGACAACTTCGCGCACCAAACGCAAAGGAATCATGCGCAAACGCTTGCTCCCAGTTGATGTGGATGGCCCCTTGCCCGCACCCGGTACAGACATTCTCGCGGGTGGCTCGGCGATGGGCACGGTCTTGAGCGGCCAGGGCACGCGCGCCATGGCGCTCATCCGGCTGGAGCGGGCGGACAAGGCCAGAAAAGACGGCCTCGTGCTCAAAGCTGGCGCGGCTACGCTTCAGATTGATGTGCCGGACTGGATTGCGCTGTGACGGAAGAAATCACCCGCTGTGCCTGGCCCGGCGCTGATCCTCTCTATCAGGCCTATCACGACGAAGAATGGGGCGTGCCGGAATGGGACCCTCAAGCGCTGTTTGAAAAACTCATTCTTGACGGCTTTCAGGCCGGGCTGTCCTGGATCACCATCCTGCGCAAGCGCGCCAATTTCCGGGCCGCCTTTCATGGCTTTGATCCAGAAAAAATCGCCTGCTACGGCAAACGCGACGTCACCCGCCTGCTCAAAGATGCCGGTATTGTGCGCCACCGCGGCAAAATTGAAGCGACGATCGGCAATGCCCGCGCGTTTCTTGAAATTCAAAACGGACCGCGCGATTTTTCAGAATATCTCTGGGGTTTTGTAGATGGCCAACCCCGGCAGAACACCTGGACGCGCCACAGTCAAATCCCCACACAAACGCCTGAAAGCCAGGCCATGTCCAAAGATCTGAAGGTCAGGGGATTCAGGTTTTGCGGCCCAACCATCTGTTATGCTTTCATGCAGGCGGTGGGCATGGTCAACGACCACACCACGGACTGTTTTCGCCACGCGGCTCTGCTCAAATCCCCATGATCGGGCCTGTATGCGACAGTTTTGTAACAAATTGTGACCCCATTCTCACGTCATTGTGGTGATGAAAGCGCCCCCGGCCACTCGACGGCCCCGGATCGCAGAGGTTAATGTTAAGTTCATATTTAGGGGGAATCCAAGCAACTGACCTGCACGAGCACTTTGTTTTTGTCAAGAGCACCGTGTTTTCGAAAAGTGTTTTGGAGTCGGGACCGTTGTTTGGCAAGAAGCACATACAGATGGTGAAAGTTGTCTTTGCAGTGAATAAATTTTTGAGAACATACGTGTTGGCCCTCACCGCCCTTGCCATGACTTTTGGTTTGGGTCCAAGTCAGGCGCAACCCCGGCATTATACACTGACGGTTGTGGTCACGCATATGCTCCCAGCCGCAGGCCACGTGAAAGTCGCCGTCTTCAATTCCAGATCAACTTTCCTCAAATCCCCTTATATTAAAAAGCAGACACAAGCTGGACAAGATGGCCAGACCATTGTGAATTTTGAAAATATTCCAGCGGGCGATTATGCTGTCAGCGTCATCCTTGATGAAAATGATGATGGCAAGCTCGACCGAAACTTTATCGGCAAGCCGCGCGAGCCTTTCGGGTTTTCTAACAATGTTCATGTCAAATTCGCGCCGCCCGCTTTCGACAAGGCGAAGTTTACAGTGGATGAGCAGGACCAGACCATCGTGATTGATCTGAATTCGTGAACCACCAGGGGGGTGTGTGACTAAAATCGTCATCAGCGGAACCGGGCTTTACACACCAGAACATGCCATCAGCAATGAGGAGCTGGTCGCCTCCTTCAACACTTACGTCGAAAATTACAATGCCGCGCACAAAACCGATATCAACGCGGGGGTGTGTGAGGCCATGTTGCCGTCGAGTACGGAATTTATTGAAAAAGCTTCCGGCATCAAATCGCGCTATGTGATGAACAAGGAGGGTATTCTTGATCCCGCCCACATGACCCCGGATATCCCTGAACGCGCGGATGACGAGCTCTCCGTCCTTGCTGAAATGGCTGTGCTGGCCGCCGGAGACGCCATGAAAGCCGCCAACAAAAAGGCCGATGATATCGACGCGGTGATTGTCGCCTGCTCCAATCTGCAACGCGCTTACCCGGCCATTGCGGTGGAAGTGCAAGACGCGCTCGGCATAGAGGGTTTTGGTTTTGACATGAATGTCGCCTGCTCATCGGCCACATTCGGCATTCAGGCCGCCGCCGATATGATTCGCAACAAGAGCGCGCGCGCCATTCTGGTGATCAACCCGGAAATCTGTTCCGGTCATCTCAATTTTCGCGATCGCGACAGCCATTTTATATTTGGCGATGTCGCTACGGCCCTGCTTCTGGAAAGCGCCGGGACGGCCATTACTCCTGGCGCCTTCGAAATCCTAGGCACCAGGCTCAAAACAAAGTTCTCGAACAACATCCGCAATAATTTTGGTTTTCTCAATCGCGCGGCGCCTGAAGGCATTGGCGCTGAAGACAAATTGTTCATGCAAGAAGGCCGCAAAGTGTTTAAAGACGTGGTGCCGATGGTTTCGAACCTCATTCTTGACCATCTCAAGCAAGCTGACATTGCGCCCAGCCAGTTGCGCCGGCTGTGGCTGCACCAGGCCAATATTCACATGAATGATTTTATCGGCCGCAAAGTATTGGGCCACGACCCCGAACCTCAAGAAGCTCCCAATATTCTCGATGAATATGCCAACACGTCTTCCGCCGGGTCGATCATCGCTTTTCATAAGCACAAGGCAGACTTCAAACCTGGTGACATCGGTCTCATCTGCTCATTCGGCGCAGGATATTCCGCCGGTTCCATCATTGTACGGAAGATGTGATTAAAAGCTGTAATTTTCTTCATACCCCGCTACTGCTTGCCTATTGGTCACCCCGCTGCTTGATCGCGGGGTCCATCTGAAATTGAGGTAAAATATGGATTCCGCGGTCAAGCCACGGAATGACGGAGGGAGAGAAGTAAATGTTCTTTCAATGGCGATCTAGAGTCGATTTCGTTAAAATCAGAAGAGTTTTAATGCAGCGTGATGTCTATGTCGGCATAGCGCAGTTCCTGCGGTGTGATGATGCCGGAAGCGGCGACTTGCACGGAGTGTAAGGGCCCATCAAGATTGGCCCGCCAGAAATCCAAAAACTTGATCAGTACCGGAAATTTAGGCGCCAGATCCAGTTCCTGCCAGATATAGGTTTGTAGCACCGCATGATGATCCGGCATATGATAGAGAATTTCCGCCGTGGTCAGTCGATAGCCCCGCGTCGCGAGGTCAAGCTTGCTGCACCCGGCTTTGAAACTTTTTTTCAACGACATGCCAACTCCTTTACGCAACGTTTTTGCAGTTTCTTCACCCTTGATAGTCTGGGCAAAGAGTCTCAATAAAATGTTAGAATAGAGAAAGGCTGTCGTCACCTATGTCTTTGATAAATGGGCATATTTTATCAGCGCTCTCTTGCGGTGAGTGCTGAAATTGGCATAATGAACGCACTTTGAACGATAATCGCAAGGCCAGGGAAGGCACGGATATTCATGACCGATAAATTTCGCGCACTGCTGATTGAAAAACATGGGGAGGGAAGAGAGGCGCCCCAAAGCGTGCGGCTCGCCGAACTCAACCAGGATGATTTGATGCCGGGCGATGTGGTGGTCGATGTCGATCACTCCACCGTGAATTACAAAGACGGTCTGGCGATCACGGGCGCTTCGCCGGTCGTGCGCCGGTTTCCCATGATTCCCGGGATTGATTTAGCCGGGACGGTGCGGCATTCGGATCATGCCGATTACAATCCAGGCGATCAGGTTGTGCTCAATGGCTGGGGTGTGGGGGAGACGCATATGGGCGGCCATGCCGAACGGGCGCGGGTGAAGGGCGATTGGCTGGTGCCGTTGCCGGGCGGCATGACCAGCGCTGACGCCATGGCCATCGGTACGGCCGGCTACACCGCCATGCTGTGTGTGTTGGAGCTGGAGCGCCATGAGATCAATCCCCAGCGCGGCCCGGTTCTGGTGACCGGTGCGGCAGGCGGCGTAGGGTCTGTCGCCATCGCTCTGCTATCAAATCTTGGGTATCGCGTCATCGCCTCCACCGGACGCGCGTCGGAAAGCGCTTATCTGAAACATCTTGGGGCGGACGAAATCATAGACCGTGAGGAACTCTCCGAAAAAGGAAAACCACTGGCAAAGCCGCGCTGGGCCGGGGCGATTGACACGGTCGGCAGCACGACGCTTGCCAATGTATTGGCGGCGACGGAGTATGGCGGTGCGGTGGCGGCGTGTGGACTGGCGGGCGGCGGCGATCTTCCTGCGAGCGTGATGCCGTTTATCCTTCGTGGCGTGACCCTGGCGGGCGTCGATTCGGTGATGGCGCCCAAAGACAAGCGTTTATTGGCTTGGGGCCGCCTGGCCGATGATCTCGACCGGGCAAAACTGCACGCCATGTCTCAGGAGATCGGACTTGGTCATGTGGTCCAAGCGGCGGAAAATATTCTCAAAGGGAAAATTCGGGGACGGATGGTCGTCGATGTCAAAGCATAAAGGACACATACATGAGTGACCGGATGACAGGGGCTGAATCTCTGCTGCACGCCTTGATCGCCAGCGGTGTGGAGGTGTGTTTCACCAATCCGGGCACGTCGGAAATGCATATGGTGGCGGCCATAGATCGGGTGGAAGGGGTGCGGCCGGTTCTGTGCCTTTTTGAAGGCGTGGCAACCGGCGCGGCGGACGGCTATGCGCGCATGAAAGGCGCGCCCGCCTGCACGCTCCTGCATTTGGGGCCGGGCATGGCAAACGGCATCGCCAATTTGCACAACGCGTCGCGCGCCCATGTGCCGATCGTCAATATTGTTGGTGATCACGCCACCACGCACGCCAAACTTGATGCGCCCTTGGCGTCAGACATTGCGGGCTATGCAAAACCATTTTCCGACTGGCTTAAAACCGCGACCAGCGCGGACACGCTTTCCCGCGATGGCGCTGAGGCCGTGGCGGCGGCGCGCACCCCACCAGGCGGCATCGCGACGCTGATCATTCCGGCAGATTGTGCATGGGAGGAGGCGCACGCTGTGGCGCACCCTGTGCCGGTGCCCTGCCGTCCGCCGGTGAGCGCACAGGCGCTGGGCGCGGTGGCGGATGCGCTGAAGTCCGCGCGGCACCCCGCAATCCTAATGACCGGCGCGGCTTTGATGGAGCGCGGTCTCGCCGCCGCCGGGCGTCTGGCTCAGGCGTTTAACGCCAAGCTTTATTGCGACACCTTCAACACCCGTATCCAGCGCGGCGCGGGGCGCGTGCCGATTCATGTTCTGCCCTATTTTGGCGAAATGGCGTTAGAAGAATTGAGCGCTGTTGATAAACTCATCCTGGTGGAGACGAAAGCGCCCGTGGCTTTTTTTGCTTATCCCAATAAGCCGAGTACCTTTGCACCGCCTGGTTGTGACTGCGTGACATTGGCCGCGCCCGGCGAAGATGCGGTGAGCGCGCTTGAGGCGCTGGCCGATGATCTGTCGCCCGGCACACGCGCGGAAACGATGGCGCTGGCACTCCCGGATTTGGCCAGTGGAGACCTCAATGCCGACAGTCTGGGGCGGGCTTTTGCGCACCATCTGCCTGAAGGCGCCATCGTTTCCGATGAGGGAATTACGGCGGGCATGGCGGCGGCGATCTATTGTGCGTTCACACGGCCACATGACTGGCTGCAACTCACCGGCGGGGCGATTGGCGACGGCCTGCCCATGGGCACCGGGGCGGCGGTGGCGTGCCCCGATCGCAAAGTGGTGTGCCTTCAGGGCGACGGCAGCGCCATGTACACGGTGCAGGCGCTGTGGACTCAGGCACGCGAAGCGTTGGACGTCACCACCGTCATTCTCGCCAATCACACATATGATGTGCTTAAAATCGAATTCGATCGCGTCGGCGTTGGTGCGCCAGGACCACGCGCCCTCAGCATGACCGGGATCGGCGCACCCGACATTGATTGGGTTCACCTGGCAACCGGCATGGGCGTCGAGGGTTTTAAAGCGCGCACGGCAGAGGAATTTTACAAAATCTTTGCTGCTTGCATGCAGCAAAAAGGGCCACACCTCATCGAAGCGGTGATTCCGGGGCTGTGATATTTGAGATATTGAGTCTGATGCCCTAACGGCTCATTCACGCATGAGATACCAGCGCCGCCCCAACCAGACTGACCAAGAAGAGCACGGCGGCCGCCAATACGATGGAGGGGCCGGTCGGGCTGTCCCACAGCAGGGACGCGCCCAATCCTGCGATGACGGAGAGGGCGCCGATAAAGACGGCACCGCCGGCCATGCTCTCGGGGCTGCGGGCGAAAGGGCGCGCAGCGGCAGGTGGGATGATGAGCAGCGCCGTGATCAGCAGAATGCCGACGACTTGCATGGCAATGGCGACGGTCACCGCCATCAGCATCATGAAAATCAGTCTTAACCGGGCACTGGGCACGCCTTCCGCGCGGGCCAGGTCTTCATGGATGGTGGTGCGCAACAGGCCCGGCCAGATCCAGGCAAGAGCGCTCAAACACAGTGCCGCGCCGGCGTAAATCCAGACGACATCGCCCCAGCCCACCGACAGAATGTCGCCGAAGAGATAGCCCATGAGATCGACGCGCAGCCAGGCGATCATGGAAATGGCAAGGATGCCCAGCGCCAGCGCCGTGTGCGAGAGGATGCCGAGCGCCGTGTCGGTTGATAGCGTTCCCTTGTTTTGCAGCGCCACGAGAACAAGCGCGAAGCCAAGACAGACAACCAGAATGGTGGCATTGAGATTGGTGCCGAGCGCAATGCCGAGCGCCACACCCAGCAGAGCGCTGTGGGCAAGGGAATCGCCAAAATAAGCCATGCGCCGCCACACCACAAAACAGCCCAGCGGCCCCGCAGTCAGCGCCACTCCCAGGCCCGCCAGTCCCGCGCGGATGAGAAATTCATCAATCATCAGGGTGTGTCTCCCCGGCGCCCTCAATGTCGCCATGCGCTGTGTGCTGATGATTATGGACGTGAAGGTACGGCGCCAGAACGGAAGCTGCCTGCGCGCCAAAAAGATTCGTGAATTCGGGATGCCGGGTGACATGGGAGGGTGCGCCCGAGCAACAGATATGGCCATTGAGGCAGATAACATGATCGGTCGCCGCCATCACCATGTGAAGATCGTGCGAGACCAGGAGAATGCCGCAACCCAATTCATCGCGGATATCCTGGATCAGTTGATAGAGATCGGCCTCGCCGGTGACGTCGAGACCGGCTGCCGGTTCATCGAGGACAAGGAGCTGAGGTTTGCGCAACAGCGCCCGGGCCAGAAGAACACGCTGTGTTTCGCCGCCTGAAAGATCCGTCATCAGGCGATGCTGCAGATTGCCCAGATTTAAGTCTGCAAGCTGGGACTTTGCCGCTTCTGCCGTGGCGCGCGTGCCGATGCGGACGAATCGCTCCGGCGTGAGCGGGATAGTGGGGTCCAGGGCGAAGGATTGCGGCACATAACCGATGGTGCTGCCGCTTTTGCACAAAAGAGCGCCTGAAGTAGGTTCACTGAGCTTCAGAACAAGGCGAACCAGGGTGGTTTTGCCCGCGCCATTGGGTCCGATCACCGAAACAATTTCCCCCGGACTGATGGTGATATCCACGTTATTCAGAAGTGTCGTGCTGCCGATGATTTTTGTCAGAGCCTCTCCCTTGATCAGGTAGGGCGGCCTGTCGGGCAAGGGGGCGGAAGGGGACATGGCGGACTTTCAGCCGGAAATGGGCGGGAGGCGGTTATATCATCTTTGGCGGGACGGGCGAGAGCCGTAAAATAAGGCGGCCCTCGTGAGAATCACAAGGGCCGCCTTTGTCCCAGGCCGGAACGGATACTACGCGGGACTGGGTTCGCACCCGCCGGCAAGGGCCGTCATCGAACGGTTTGGCGTTATAGCTAGGACCTTGAGAGCCAAAGTGCCGCGCCGCCGATGACAGGTATCCTGGCAGGTCCCGCCTGAACCCTGGATGAACCAGGTTGATAGGGAAGGTTTAGACAAGGCGCCTGAAACAAGCTATTTGTTCCCTAATCCTCGTCTTTTGGCGCAATTTTGCTGCGCAGCCAGTGGCCAAAATGATTGCCTTCCAGCTCAAGGGCATAGAGGTAATCGTCTTTCCGGCGCTCGGTTGCCGGATCGCCGAACAACGCTGCACGCGTGACGAAAGGGCTATCAGGGTCTAACTCTTTGATTTTACGGGCGGGATTGCCTGCGACAATCGTATGGGGCGGCACCGATTGACTCACCACGGCTCCGGCGCCCACCACAGCATTGCGGCCGATCGTGATGCCTTTCAACAGCACAGCGCCATAACCGATCCAGACGTTATCCTCAATCACCACAGGCGTTGATGTGTCGGGCAACGTGGTGCGATCATACAGGCCGTGCCAATCGGAATCAGAGATATACACGTGTCCGGCCAGCATGCAATTGTCAGCAATGGTGATCGACGTGGCTGCGATAATCTGACAGCCAGGCGAGATCAGAACATTGTCGCCAATTGAAATTATCCCCGTGATCCCATTTTGTGTCCAAGCGCACAGCCGTGTTGTGGTTCTTTTTTCGCAAATGAGATGCAAATGATTGCCTATGTGGATGTTACCGCCGCTGATTTCAACATTCCACGGCTTCTTGACGTGCGTGCCGACGCCGATATGATCAAACTGTGGAATAAGGAATCGCCGCGCCCACCACGATTCATAGCGGGCATGAATTTGTCGAAGCCAGAAAGGCCGGTGGTCGCGCCGCATGAAGTCCTCTTGGATTAGGCTTGCCGACCTCTCATATGAACCATCATGGGAAACACTTGCAACACTTGCTGTGAACATGAGTGAGGCTCTCGCCGCGCTTGTGCCGCACATCCGGCGGTGCCGAGCGTGCGCTCCACATCTGCCCCACGCGCCCCGCCCCGTCCTGCAAGTGTCATCCACGGCGCGTTTGTGCATTGCCGGCCAGGCGCCCGGCGCGCGCGTGCATAAATCCGGCAAGCCATTTACCGATCCCAGCGGCACGCGCTTGCGCAACTGGATGGGCGTGGATGAAGACATATTTTACGATGCCGCGCGTATTGCCATCGTGCCCATGGGGTTTTGTTTTCCAGGACTGAATGAGAAGGGCAGTGATTTGCCACCCCGCAAAGAGTGCGCAGAAACATGGCATGGACGCCTTTTTGAAGTTTTGCCTCAGATAGAGACGATCCTTCTTGTCGGGGGCTATGCGCAAAAATGGCATCTCGGCACGCGCGTCAAAGACACACTGACTCAAACGGTTGCGGCGTGGGCCGAGTATGGGCCTGAATTTATCCCAGTGCCGCATCCATCCTGGCGCAACAATGCCTGGCTGAAAAAGAATCCCTGGTTTGTGAGTGCCGTCCTGCCGGTACTGCGTGAGCGCGTGGCGGAGCTGGTTTTATGAAATGCATCATCATGTTGATCATGGCGCTCACATTGTCGGCCTGTGCCAGTCCCTATGTACAGGGGAAGAGTGCGGATATAGGGCCGGCCCATCTTGACGGCGCCGCTTTTGTCACCCGTGATGGTTTGCGTCTTGCGCTGCAGGTCTGGCAGGCGGAAAGACCCAGAGCCGTGGTGATTGGTCTGCACGGGATGAATGAATACGCCAATGCCTTCACCATGCCGGGCTCCTGGTGGGCCGCACGCGGAATCACACTTTATGCTTATGATCAAAGAGGTTTTGGCCGGTCTCCAAATCGTGGACTGTGGGCTGGGACGGAGGCCATGACACAGGATGCGCAAGACATGGTGTCCTTGGTGCGCGCCCGCCATCCCCACGTCCCGATCTATCTGATGGGGGTCAGCATGGGTGGTGCGGTGGCGCTTTCAAGTCTGGCCCGCCATCCTGACATGAAGATCGATGGGCTGATACTCGTCGCCCCGGCAGTTTGGGGCTGGTCCGTTCTCAACCCGTTTTACAAGGTCAGCCTCTGGGTTGCGGCGCACACTTTTCCTGGAAAAACATTTGCAGGTTCGGGACTCAAAATCATGCCTTCAGACAATATCGAGATGCTTCGCGCCAACTATTATGATGATTTCGTGATCAAGGGAACCCGCACTGATGCAATATATGGTCTTGTCGGCTTAATGGATGAAGGTTATTCATCCGTAGACAAAGTAAAAGTACGGACTTTATTTTTGTACGGAGCGAAAGACGAAATTATTCCTCGCAAGCCTGTTAAAAAGGCTGCGGCGCGTCTAAGCGGTCCCAAACGTATCGTGGTTTATCAAAACGGCTATCATATGCTGCTACGCGATTTGCAGGCAAAAACGGTCTGGCGTGATATTTCCGCGTGGATAGAAGACCCGCAAAGCCCGTTACCCTCAGGGGAGGAAAAGCCCAGTTTTGGGGCAAACTGATTCGCTAATATTTAAGCTAATATTAACAGAGATTTGCTTTTATTGATTCGGGTCTATCTCCGGATGTTACGCTTGTTAATCTCACAAACAAAAAAACATAAAGCTGTGAATCATCTTTTAGCAAAACCGCTGGAGCAAATTGTTCCCAAAGATTTTAAGGGCAGGTTTTCTGCCTGGTGGGAAGGTGTGGACTATGTGCCGTCTCCCCACGATCCTTCTGAAGAAGGAATTCATTCCGATGAACCGGGTGAAGACCCGTTTGATGGTGTCTCTGAAGCCCTTGTCGCCATGGCCTTTGCGCAAGGCCTGTGGGGGGAAGGGTATCTGGGACCCGGCGACGCCACTCATTATACGGACCTGATTAAAAACCTTTCTCTCTCTAACGAAAAGAGTCTGTGCGTGCTGGGGTCAGGTCTGGCGGGTGCCGCGCGTGAAATCGTTCGGGAAACAGATGTTTGGGTGACCTGTTATGAAAGCCGGAAGATTGCTGTGGAAGAATCCCACCGGCAATGCATGATCCAGGGTATGGGAAAAAAGATTAAGATCAATGCCTATGATCCGGAGACAGTGGAACTTCCTGAAGAAAAATTTAACAGCATCGTCTCTTTTGAGGAATTTCTGTTTGTGCAGAACAAAGCCCGTTTGATTGAGGGGGCAAGCACCGCCCTTAAATTTACCGGCTCTCTGCTGCTTACAGACTATATTGTTCTGAAAGATGATCTGAGTTCAGAGTCTCTCGCGGCGATGTTTCCTCGACTCTGGGGAGACGCGAAACTTTGGAAGGTCGATCAATACAAAGCCTGTTTCGAGGAGTCGGGATTGACACCGCGCGTCTCGGAAGACGTCACGGCCCGGTATGTGAAGATGATCGAGCAGGGCTGGTCGCAGTGGCGGCGGCTTCTTGACACATTGAAAGGCAGGGACATGTCGTCCGCCCAGGAGGCGGCCATCCTGCGCATGATTGGCACGCAGGCAGCGGTGTGGGCGAACAGGCTCGAAGCCCTGAATGCCGGTGATATTGGCGTTTACCGGCTGCTGGCCCTCAAGCCCTCCGCCCCTGTGCGTTAATCCGCACCCATTCGAATCGACAGGGCCGATCTGGAAGCCACGGCCGGAATCGAACCGGCGTACACGGATTTGCAGTCCGCTGCGTCACCACTCCGCCACGTGGCCATTCCATCAGATCCGGGCGTTGAGTAAAGTGTGGTATGCAAGCGCCCGGCTATAGCACCGGGAAAGCCCGGCGACAATGGCATCCATGAAAGCAAATGCGCCTGTTTCAGGCACGGTTAAGTCTTGCCGGTGCTGATTGTGTTTCGAACGCCCGCCTTGTATAAGCGCTGGATCTTCTCACGACAGCGGTAAAGGAGCCGTCATTTCATGGTCGATTTTGCAGCCGCCCGGGCGAATATGGTCGAATGTCAGGTGCGCCCCAATGATGTGACGGATTATCGGATTCAGTGGGCGATGGGGCAGACCCCCCGGGAGAAGTTTTTGCCCCGGGACAGGCAGTCTCTGGCCTATATGGGGGAGCATGTTTGTGTGGGCGAAGGCCGTTATCTGCTTGAGCCCCGGTGTTTTTCTAAATTGCTTCAAGCGGCGGCCATCGATTCCCAGGAGGTGGTACTGGATGTTGGCTGCGCGACGGGGTATTCTTCAGCCATTCTGGCACAACTGGCCGGCGCTGTGGTCGGCTTGGAATGCGACGCGGCACTGGCCAAATCGGCCGGTGAAATTCTAGCCGAGCTGGGGATTGATAATGCGGCCATTATGACCGGAGACCTGACGCGCGGCTGTCCTGACGAAGGGACGTTTGACGTCATTTTTCTGAATGGTGCGGTTGAAATCTTGCCTGAAATCCTGCTGACTCAACTCAAGGAGGGAGGAAGGTTGGCCACCGTCATGGCAAAGCCCGAAGGCGATCATGCCTACCTTTTTATAAAACATCACCATGGCGGGCGGGAATTCATTGATAAACGCGTGGTTTTTGATGCCAGCGCCCCTCTGCTGCCGGGATTTGAGAAAAGAGAAGAATTTGTTTTTTAGCGCTACCCAGGGCCTGACAGTGCATGATATCTGTTCTAATTCGGGCAAAAGACGCTGCATGGATGAATTTCCGTCTGTTTAAGAAATTCATAATAATTGTGGTTAAAGTCGGTTAATGAATGGCGCTCACTCAGGCGCTTCAGGAAGACGGGGATTGCAGGATAATGAGGTTTTGGCACACTAACCACTTCAGGGCTTTGTCTCTCGCAGGGTGTATGGCTCTTACTGCAGGTTTTTCGACCACAGCTTTCGCTGAGACTTTGGAAGACGCTCTCGTCGCAGCTTACACCACCAATCCCTCGCTCATGGCGGAACGGGCGCGCCTACGCGCCACGGATGAAACGGCGTCTCAGGCGCGGGCGGGCTGG
>Ga0114931_10002099_pt1 | contig 25424 bp, 20 predicted proteins | sample 2SBtaG_FD_89579 | JGI IMG/M metagenome (GOLD analysis project Ga0114931, IMG submission 89579) | Deep subsurface microbial communities from Kolumbo volcano to uncover new lineages of life (NeLLi) - 2SBTROV14_V59a metaG | ecosystem: Environmental > Aquatic > Marine > Volcanic | place: Kolumbo... | reverse complement strand
TTCCGTCATCCCGGCGAATGCCGGGATCCAGTGTTTTCAATGCCTTGGATTCCGGCATACGCCGGAATACCCAAAACGCTACGCGGGGCAGGCTCTGACGAATTATTCAGAGCTCCCCTAAAGGTGGAACCGGCTGAACTGCTCGGCCATTAGCACCGCATCCTGCGTATAGCCCAGCTCGCCCAGACACGGCACGGTCAGGCGCTCGCGCAGCGCGGCGACAGTCTCATCCGCCGCTTCGCAATCGGGATCGAGGCGGTTGGCAACCCAGCCGGCGAAAACCACGTCCGTGCGGTCAATAGCCGCTGCCGTCAACAGGGCGTGATTGAGACAACCGAGGCGCACACCAACAACCAGCACGACCGGCAGCGCCATGGCCTGCGCCACGTCGGCCATGGTCCGGGTTTCATCAACCGGAACCAGCCAGCCACCCACGCCTTCGACAACCGCCCGATCGGCCGCCTGCGCCACGCTGTCCAGCGCCGCCTGGATAACCGGCAGCTCAATCTGAACCCCTTGCGCCCGAGCCGCCAGGTGCGGCGCAATCGGCCGCTCGAAGGCATAAGGATTGACTTGTCGATAGGGGACGGTGAACGACGCCTGTGCCTGCAGCTTCAAGGCGTCGTCGTTGACCAGGCCGGCTGCCGTGATGCGACAACCGCTGGCAACCGGCTTCATCGCCGTCACCACGTGCCCTTGCGACTGCAGGTGTTGCATCAGCCCCAGACTGACACAGGTTTTACCCACCCCGGTGTCGGTACCGGTGACAAAGTAACCGCGCGTCACGACCGCCTCAGGGCGTCGAGTGGAACGCTCCGCACATCGCGGGCCTCCGTTCCCCAGGCATGACCGTTAACGATCTCATAACTGGCCGGCAGCACGCCCCCTTGCCGGAAGCCTTCGTAGGCCTGCACCAGCGTCTGCAGGTGCGACTTGCCGGTCAGACCGCGCGGCCGGCCGGCGGTGACGTTATGGGCGCCGATCTGTTTGAGTTCGCGCATCAGTTGCCAGACGTCGGGGTAAGTCACGGTAAGGCGTTCCACGTCCATAACTGGGTCGGCAAAGCGCGCCCGCACCAGTGCATCGCCGACATCGTGCATATCCTGGAAGGCATTCACATGATTATAGCCATCGACCCGCGCCCAGCTGTCGCGCAACTCGTGCAGGGTATCCGGCCCGAAGCTGGTAAACAGCAACAGGCCGCCGGGACGCAACACCCGCTGCAGTTCGCCGAAGACTGTGTCGAGTTCCACACACCACTGCAACATCAGGTTGGAAAACACCAGATCAATACTGTTGTCGGCCAGCGGCAGGCGTTCGGCGTCGCCACACACGCAACGCGGCTTACGCAACCAGCGGCCGCGCCGGCGTGCCTGCGTTAACATCGGTGCGGCGATATCCACTGCCAGCACTTGTGCCGAGGTGTACCGCGCCATCAGGCCGGGAATGCACTGCCCGGTGCCGCAACCGAGATCGAGCACCCGCCGTGGCTCGATTTTCATCAGTTCCAGGCGCTGTAACAGTCGCTGCGCTATTTCCCGTTGCAGCACGGCTGCCTGATCGTAGCTGGCCGCAGCCTGCTCGAAGCTGCGCCGCGCCAGCTGCTTATCCGGCATGCGGTCAGCCGGCTGCATGCTGATTGACTCCGTCTGTCTGTGTCAGCCAAGCCATCACCGCGGCCGTACAGGCCTCGGGATGCGACAGGAAAGGTGCATGCCCGGCGCCTTTGACAACCACGTGGCGACCCGGCACCTGCCCGCGAAGCGTTGTCGGCACCAGGGTATCGCGCTCACCGAACAACCAGTACGACGGCACGTTCAGCGTGGGCAATAGCGCGCGCAGATCGCTGTTGTGCAGCAAGCGCAAACCGGCGCTCAAGGCTGCAGCCTGCGGTCGCGGGCGCTGCGCCAGATGCGCCCGCAAACAGCGCAAGCTATCACCACTGCGATCCGCGCCACGGACCTGCAAGGCCAGAAAACGCCCCAGTGTGCGGTCAACATCGTCGCTCAACTGCGCGGCGAACTGATCGAACACGGCGGCCTCAATGCCATACGGCCAATCGGCCCTCGTGACAAACCGCGGCGTACTCGCCACCTGCACCAGCCCACGCACCCGATCGGGATAACAGCACGCCAGATTCAACGTCACCAAGCCACCCAGCGACCAGCCTAACCACCAGGCTTCGCCGGGTATCGCTTCGGCCAATGCGCCGGACCAGTCCTCCAGGCGCTCACCCACGTCGAACTCGCTGTCACCGTGCCCCGGCAGATCGACGAGATGCACCCGAAACCGCGCAGTCAGACTATTTGCCCAGTCGGCCCAAATAGCGGCGTGCATACCCCAGCCGTGAACCATCACCAGGTCAGGGCCACGCCCGCGGACTTCAGTGTGCAGCATGTTCATAGGCCTGGTAAGTGTCGGCCAGCGCCTCCAGCAAGGTATCGATCTGTTCACTGTTGTGACGCGCGCACAGCGTCACGCGCAACCGTGCCGCCCCCGGCGGCACGGTTGGCGGTCGGATCGCGGTCACCAGCACCCCGCGCCGGCGCAACGCCTCGCTTAGCGACAGGGCCGCACCGGCTTCACCCACCAGCAACGGCTGAATGGCGCTATCCGCCGCCATCAAAGGCAATTCGAGTTGCGCCGCGCCCTGGCGAAACTGCGCGATATTGGCCAACAACTGCGCGCGCCGCTCATCGCCCTCGCGCACTAACTGCAAAGCGGTGCGCGTCGCCCAGGCCAGGGCCGGTGGCGCCGCCGTTGTGTAGATAAAAGTGCGCGCCTGCTGGATCAGCGTTTCGATTAATGCTGTGCTACCCGCCACAAACGCTCCGCCGGTCCCCAGCGCCTTACCCAACGTTGCCATTAGCACCAGGTTATCGTCACCAGGGCCAAGTTGATTGGCGCAATAGTCACGTCCCTGATCGCCGAGCACACCCAAACCGTGGGCATTATCGACCAGCAACCAGGCCGCCTGTTGTTGTGCCAACCGCTGTAGTTCAAGCAGTGGCGCGCAATCGCCGTCCATACTGAAAACACTGTCGGTTGCCAGCAAGCGCTGTCGCGCCTGATTGTCTCCCAACTTACGCTGCAGCGCCGTCATATCGTTATGCGCATAGCGCACCAGTCTGGCATCGCTCAATCGGGCCGCGTCGAGCAATGAAGCGTGATTGAGGCGGTCTTCGAAAACCGCGTCGCCACGCCCGGTCAACGCCGACACCACCCCCATGTTGGCCATGTAACCGGTGGAAAACAACAAAGCGCGCGGGCGCCCGACGAAATCGGCCAGCTCCTCTTCGAGCGCCTGATGCGCAAAACTGTGACCGGTAATCAGGTGGGCGGCGCCGCTGCCCACGCCGAAGCGGTCGGCACCTTCTTTCAGTGCCGCGATAACGCGGGGATGGTTGGCCAGGCCCAGGTAGTCGTTACTGCAAAACGACAAATACGCGCGGCCGCCGATTCGCACCACGACATCCTGCGGCCCCTCGAGTGTCTGCCGCGTGCGATACAGCTGTTGTTGCTTGCGCGCCGACAGCGCTGCGGCCAGATCCTGCATGACGTCAAACTGCGGTCAAGCCAAGGCGCTCGAACAGTTGGCGATCCTGCCCCGCATCCGGGTTAGGCGTGGTCAGCAATTTTTCACCGTAGAAAATCGAGTTGGCGCCGGCCAGGAAACACAGCGCCTGCAGTTCGTCGCTCATCGACTCGCGGCCGGCGGACAGCCGCACGTGCGATTGCGGCATGAGGATGCGCGCCACCGCGATCGTACGTACGAACTCGAAAGGGTCGAAGTCGCCCTGGTCGGCCAGCGGCGTACCTTCGACGCGCACCAGCAGATTGACCGGCACGCTCTCGGGATGCGGCTTCTGGCAAGCCAATTGCTGTAGCAGCGACGCCCGGTCGCGGCGCGTTTCACCCATACCGACGATTCCGCCACAACAGACATTGATACCGGCCTCGCGGACGTGCTGCAGCGTATCCAGGCGGTCGTCGTAGGTGCGCGTACTGATAATGTCAGCGTAAAATTCCGGCGAGGTATCGAGGTTATGGTTGTAGTAGTCCAGCCCGGCCGCTTTCAGTTGCTGCGACTGCTGCGCATCGAGCATCCCCAGCGTCACACAGGTTTCGAGGCCTTCCGCACGCACCCGCTCGACCATTTCCAACACGCGCTCAAAGTTGCGGCCGCGGGGGTTTCGCCAGGCGGCCCCCATGCAGAAGCGGCTGGCGCCGGCCTGTTTGGCCGCGCGCGCCGCCTCGATGACCGCCTCCACATCCATCAGCTTTTCAGCTTCAACCGCGGCTTCGTGATGGACGCTTTGCGGGCAGTAGCCGCAGTCTTCCGGGCAACCGCCGGTCTTGATACTCAGCAGCGTGCTGACCTGTACGGCGTTGGCGTCGAAATGTTCGCGGTGCACAGTCTGGGCCCGGAACAGCAGATCGTTAAACGGCAGCCCGAAGAGGGCTTGAATGTCTTCCAGCGTCCAGTCGAAACGTAGGCTGTTGGCCGGCGACGAAGCGCGGGGTTCAGTGGCTGTTGAGGTCATGAGTTTCTACCGGTATTTGTACATCGTCCCAGCGCTCGCGCCGGATACGGATTAAGTCGACAATCGACCAGGGAATCAGGATCGCCGCGGCCAGGAGCCAGGCCGCGAGGTAATAGGACCAGCCGCCGCCGGGGATAAACGTCGCCGCGGCAACAAAGAACCCGGCGATACCGTAAAAGCGGTACGCCGCCTGCTGAGTGTAGTGTCCGACCCGGGGGTTGGGGTGGTGGCGATTCATAGCGTACACCAGCATCGACAGACCCAGCCACAACATGCCAAGCGGGATGGGGACAATCACCGCAATGATATTGCCATAGTTAAATACCGCCGCCGCAGACTGGGCCTTGCGCCCGGACAACGGCCGGACGCCGACACCGACGGCTTCGGAAAACTCTGATTCGGACATGAACTTCAATCGGTTACACTACGGGCAGGAGCCGAACTATGCGGTGCACGCGTACCGCTGTCAACCAAGGAGGGTGGCAAATGGTTTACAAGTGGTTAAATAAGCTACGTTCCAGTCTTTTCCCGTCCCGCTGCCGGCTGTGCCTGGCGCCCGGCCACGACGACCTGGAACTCTGCCTGGCCTGTCGGGCCGACCTGCCCTGGTTAATAACCTATTGCCGGCGCTGTGCTTTACCATTACCCGCGCACACCGACAGCCGGCTTTGCACCACCTGCCTGGCGAAGCCGCCGACGCTGGACGCTTGTCACGCCCTGTTCAGCTACCAGCCGCCGGTGGACCAGTGGATACAGGCGCTGAAATTCAACCGCGACCTGACCGTCGCGCGGCTGCTGGGGGAGCTACTCGTGGCACAACCATTCGTTTCAGGGCCGCCGACGGCGTCACTCTTACCGGTGCCGTTGCACCCCGGCCGCCTGCGGCGACGCGGTTATAACCAGGCGCTTGAAATCGCCCGGCCCCTGTTGCGCCGCGGCTGGCAAATCAGCCCTTGCGGCTGTCGCCGCACAAAACACACCGAAGCCCAGTCGGCCCTGCCGGCCGGGCTTCGGCAACGGAACATGAAAGGTGCCTTTGCCGTTCCTTCAAATTTGGAAGGTCAAACCGTCCTGCTGATCGATGATGTCATGACCACCGGCGCCACGCTGAACGAACTGGCCCGCACGCTGAAAGCCGCGGGGGCCGAGCGGGTAGACGCCTGGGTGATTGCACGAGCACTGAAACGGCCTCTAGGCTAACGGCTCAAAAACAACCAGATTATCCACCGACGTCGTATTGCCCAAACCATGCCCCGGGAACAAACCCTCAAAACCGGCCCGATCGCCGTTCAGCGCCATAAAGTTTAACAGCAGGGTATTTACCAGCAGGTTGACGTTATTAGCAGCCGGGGAACTGGCGGTATCCACTGAACCGTCAGCGCGGAACCAGCCGATCTGCTGGCGTTGCAGCTGAGTGATGAGGCCATCGTTGATAATCTGCGGTGGCGTACCGGGGTTGTATACCAGGAAGAACGAGGCCGCCGTTGAAGAGTTATCACCGGTCCAGACACCCTTGCCGCGCCCATTAACCGAATTGTCAATGGTGCCGTTGGAAGCCAGCGAGCCATCGCTGAAGACATAAATCATCAGTGGTTGGGCACGAATGGCGGCATAGGCAAGGCAGGCGCCGATACAGCGACCGGCACGCAGGTCGCGCAGCTCGCCGGTGGATCGGTCGCCGGTGTGGTAATCGTAACCGCCCATGGCGATAGTGCCGGCACCCGAATGACCATCGACAATCATTTTCATCACCGAGGCGGTTTTCTGGAATTCGCGGCTGTTACCCTGGCCGTCACTGCCGTCGAATTCGGCCTGGTTGAAGATACCCGTGGAGCCGACGATAGCGGTGTCGTTGGCCGGGTCGACGTCGACACCGGCAAAGCGATCGGCGATATCGGCGGCGTTGAGATAACCGCAGCGCACCAGGTCTTTCACCACCAGGTCGGCGCCGTTGTTGATCATGGCGTCCAGGCCGGTGTTGGCACGGAACAGTTTCTTGTCGCTGATGCGAGCCATCGATTCCATCACTGGCACCACGTCGTTGGGACCGAGGATAGCCGTCAGGTTGCCGGTATCCACCAGGCCGGTCACGTCGTTGGGTCGGTCGACCTTGGTGGGCCGGATTTTCGGATCGATCAGCATGGCCGGCGCCATGGAGTTGCCGCCGGAATCCGAATTGCGCGAGCCGATCAACGTCACCACATCACCGCCGGCACCAGCACGAGCGATGCCGTACATGGGGTTATGCGGATTATTGCCGGTGTCGTTATCGGATCGAGCCGGGATCACCGCACCATTGACATTACCCAGTGCCGGACCAGCCCGTTCCAGGATGCCGCGCAGGAAGGCACTGTCAGAGTGAAAGGCCAGCCCCAGCGTGGTGTCGGTGAAATCACCATTACTGGTTGCCGTCGGCGTGGCTTCCGTCAGGCCGGGAATCTGGTCGCCCGGCAGCCCCAGTTTGCTGTAACCGGCGGTGCTGAGCACATCCATCTGACTGTCACGGCCGACGAGCACATTCGAACCGGCGATGTTGGCGCCTCCGGCCAGGTCAAAACAGATGAACGGTATCTTACCGACACCGCCACTACCGCCCAGACTGCAGCCGATACTACCGGCCAGGGTGGTCAGATCACCGGACAACGCCGCCTGCGCCTGGCGGGGATTGGCAAACAGGCTGAAGATCGACGCGCCCATCACCATGCCGGACCCGGAAATAAAACCCTGGCGGAGAAAATTACGTCGCGTCACCGGCCGGGGATGATCGGCGTGCCGCAGCGGCGCATTGGGATGAAGTGCTTTTGTTTTATTGCGTTTCATGACAGGTTTCTCCTATTGCACCAGCATCGCGGCACTGCCCAGCACCGCACCGCACATACCTTAACAACCGCCCGGGTACGCGCCTGGTCGCAGGCCCCGCAAGCGGCGCCTGTGGTCATGCGATGGAACAGACTGTTGGTATTCATTTCGGCGCCAGCGGCGTTATAGCCGATGAGTTCGATCTTGACATCCTCCAGGACCGGCGCATCACTTAAATCCAGCCCGGTACCCGGCAATCCAACCATTTTATCGAACAACGCATTCACTACCTGGTTCTTGGCAGCGGAATCACCGCTACCAAAGGCCGTGGCCACGTCCGAGGTAAAGCCGAAGGCGCCGAAGAAATTACTACGCAATGTCGCATCTTCGACCAGGTCGCTGCAGTATTCCAACGCCAGCTGGGTAATCGACATCTGCTGCGCCGCCAGGAAGCCCTGAATGGTTTCCACCGCCGGCAGGGCCTGGCGCATGGTCTGAAAGCTGGGCTCGACATTGACCGGATCGACACCCGTCACGGTGGCCATGGCGGCATTGATTTCATCAAAAGTCCGCAAACCGATTTGCGATACCGCGCCCGGATTCGGTAACGGAACCGGCGTGGTATTAGGATTATCCACCACAACGTTAGTGGCGGTTCCCAGGGTTTCGAACGTCAGATAGAACTCATCGGCACTGGCGCCGCTGGTACCGTTTTCCAGCGCAATGACGGTACCCAGGCTCGACAACAATTGGCCGGTTGCCGGATCGTAATTGGCCGACGTCACACTGGTGTCCAGATTAGCGTAAGCCTGACCGACCGGCGCCAGCTTGCTATTGATACCGATTCTCAGACCTTTAACGGGAATGCTCGTCGGGGTGACACTGGGATCCAAATTGATAAAGGTGGGATTAGTGAACAGATAACTGTAACTGTCATACTGTTCGACCTGCATCATGACATAGCTGTTGGCCGGCACACCCCCAATACCGCCGACACCGAACAACAGGAAGAATTTAGCGCCGACACCGGCATCGAAATTCTGCTGGATCTGCGCCGGCGTCAGAGCGCGGTTATGAATGGCAACCAGACGGAGAACGCCTTTCCACAAACGGTCATTGGATACCTCATTACCCAGCACAAATGCAAAGCTGTCGTCCCAATCAGTGAGGTTACCGGCCGCCGTAGCATCGACGTCACCGGTAAACACGCCATTGACGTAAATGCGCCGGCCATTGATCGGGTCAAACGTCACTACCACGTGCTGCAAAGTCGCCTGCAAATCCTCGTCGGCATCCGCCGTCGAATGTGCCGGCTCGCCGTTGCCGTCGGTGGTGCTCGAACGCTGCAGAAAATCATAGTTGTACTGCGTCTGTCCGAGCGTAAAGTTACGCGCACTCACACCGGCCGAATAGCTGACAATGCGTGCCGGACCTTCCTGTACCACGTTGCCCGGCACGACCCAGGCTTCGATACTGTATTCACCGGTCGCCTTGATCAGGTCGTGCAGCTTCTTGCTGTTCGTAGTCGAGCCTTGCGCCTTGCCGTCGTTGATCTGGATGCCGTAACCACCGACCCAGTCAACATCACCACTGATGGTCAGGTTCAGCTCGGGCGTAATGCCACTCAAATCAAGAATGGTGCTACCTGTGCCGGTACGGAATTCATACAGGGCGATAACATCGTTTTCGTAACGATTGCCACCGGCCGCCGCGACACCGTCCTGCATCGTCAACGCATTACTGAACACCGTCGGCGCCTGCACCTGGTTGACGGTGATGGAGCCCGACAAAGCAATGATAGCGTTTTCCATGTCGGTAGCATCGCTGGCGCATTGACTCCAGCAGTTATGGAATTCGTCGCGCAAACGTACGACCAGGCGTGACAAAGACGGATCGTTCAAATTGATCTTTGATTCAGCCGCGGTATAAGCATCGGCCAGAACCGGGCTGGCGAAAAACGGCGCCTGTGGTGTCGGCGAGGTATCCACGTGACATCCGGAACAATTGGTCGTCAACAAAGGCCAGACCGTCGTCGCAAACGTCGTGGTATTCACATCGGTCGGGAAGGTCTTGGTAGCGCCCGGTGTTTTCGCGGCCGGCGCAACCAACAGGATCTGGCGACCGCCGGTACCGGCGCCTGCCGCCCAGGCTTCTATGTAAGAGGTGATCGCCGTGGCGCAAGCCGCCGCATCGGGCAACCAACAATTATGTCCGCCCGCCGCCTTGGTCACCAGACGGGAGTTGGCCGGGTTATCCAGGTCGATGAGCGGTGTCGCGGCCGCGTAAGCCATGTTGACATCGTCCGAACGCGCGAACATCGGCGATTGCCCCACATCGGGGTTGTGACAGGCGCCGCAACGACTGGTGTCGCGTAAACGTTCCCAAACATTCACCTGAAAGGCCCGTATATCGTCAGTCTGCGCGTTGGGCCCGGTATAGCTCGAAGAATTCACCGTACCGCTGTTATTGATGACCGGATTGCTTTCTGTCGAAGCTCCGCAGCCACAACCGTGTAACAGCACAGAGGATAGCAGCAGCGCCAGACTGCGCAACAACGTGATGCGCCCGACCGGGTGACTGGAAAAAAAGAAGCGAACAATTGTTTTACTCATAACGGTATCTCCCCAACTTCTCTTTCTCAGTTACCCATGCAGGCTTGAGCTGCATTGGCAAACAGATCTTTCATATTGAAGTTCGATGCGAATCCGCTGGCGGCCAGCAAGCTGGTGAGATCCGACTCGGACGGGTCAGACAAGCACACGGTGCGGTAGACCTTGATCCCCTGGCAACGCGCAAACGCCTGGCTGCCCGCGAGTTCCTGGCCCAGCGACTTGGCCCCGATGCCGCTTCCCGGCAGACCGGGATCCCAACCGAGGTTGGCGTTCTGACCACTGCGCCAGTAATTGTCCCAGTTGTCGTTCGGCGTGACATAACCGGGCCGGAAATTGTCAGCGTTGATCAGGTACTTCGGCTGCACTGAACCCGGTGTGTATACCAGTTGGCCACCGGCCTCGTCGTATTCATAATAAGCGAAGGCCTGCACCATGGGATCCATACCGCTATGGCAGCCGACACAACTATTCATGAAAATTCGGCTGTCGCCCCCCGGGCTACGGCTGACATCCTGACGGATGCGATCCGGTGGCCGAGTAATATCTTTCAGCGGCTCCAGGTCTGTGCACAAGTGGTTTATGAGAGTAAAGCGGAACATCGCACGGTTCGTGCCAGCGGAAAAGAAAGCCGCCGCGGCCGCCCGCGAGGTAATCACACCGGCGGTTGCATTGGCCGGAAGGCCGTTCAAGGTCGACTGCAGATTACTCTGCAACACGGCTGGATCACTCAAATCGTAGTGCAGGTCTTCCAGATTCTGATAGTGATTATTGTTGGCGGGCGAATAAGCCGCTACGCCCGACAGACCCGCGGCACCTTTGTACAGGATGTCGCCGTACAAGACTTGATCGAACGGCACATCATCGCGAGTCATGCCGATCACGGTGGCGCTGTAGTCATTCAGCGGATCGAACAACGATTGCGCCTCGTTAGTCCAGGGCGTAGCGAAGTTTTTCAGGGTGACATTATAAAAATTAAAGGCCCGCGGATTCTTTGTCCGGTCGATCGCCAGCTGAGCTGCGGCCACACCGCCGTTATTGATAAGCTCCTGCTCCATCGCATCCAGCACGGTTTCCGAGGGCTCTACGCCGGTCAAGCGGTCGTGGATACGCTTGGCCTGTCGCCGTTCGGTATCGCCGGCGAACGCATTCGCCGTCAGCGCAACGGTCAGCACCCCTGCCAGACAGCAACGCACCCCTGCTCCAACCCGATTCCCCCAAGCCCCGTCATTCTGTGTGTACGTCTTGGTCATTGGACGCCTCATCTCTTTGTTTTGGTCATGGCACCAGCCGGTTGCAAAAACCAGTCCAGCCGCTGTCACCGCGTGTTGGAGGTGACCTTAAATCAGCCGAGCGGCCAATTCCGTGAACCAGTCCACACAATATCGGCATACACCTAAGTTTTTGAATACAGGGCCCTGTCGGATCCGGTGGCATTTGGTCGCTTTTGTGAACCGCTTCGCAGATCCGGGCCGGCCGCGCCCCTATAGTCGGCTGCATAAAGTTGCCGGTTTACCGTCACCGCGGCACAAACTGTCGGCCGGTGGCGACAAATAAACAGGGTGGGGTTCCATATATAAGGAGTAAACGGCGACCCAGAGCGACAAATGCTCGGCAGGCCCGATCTTTGCTTAAGCGTTTGTTCTGAAGGGGATAAAAACTGAAATGGTTGCGCTTTTTGATATGAGCTCCAACAACAACGCGTTGGCCCGGCCCACGGGTGAGCCGTCGCAAGGCCTAAAACTGCTGGGATCCTGGGCAGCGGCGCTCTATTGCCTGCTGCTGAGCGCCTGTGGCGGCGGAGCCGGAACCGGTGGCGGCAGTGGCGGCCTGGACCCCTTGGTCGAAGATTTCGGTATCGCCTATGTGCGACAACCGGTACCTGACATGGACACCGAAGACGTGCGCGACCCCATGGCTTTCAACCCCGGTGGCGACCTGATCTTTCGCGATCTCGCCTCACCTGGCGCCAGCGAACGCAATGTCACCTTCCGGGTCACCGGCGGACTGGGCGACGTACGTGACGTTGAACCCTCCTACGATGGCACCAAGCTCCTGTTTTCTTTACGCTTACCGCTGATTCAAGGGGCCGCTCCGGAAGACCAGCCAACCTGGAACCTGTGGGAATACGAAATCGTCACCGACACGCTCACCCGCGTGATCGCATCCGACATCATCGCCAAAGACGGCCAGGATATTGCCCCGCATTACCTGCCTGACGGGCGCATCATCTTCTCGTCAACGCGGCAACGTACCGCCAAAGCCCTGCTCACCGACGAAGGTAAACCACAGTTTTCAGCATTGGAGGAAGACGAACGCGGGCCGGCCTTTGTACTGCATATTATCGATGCGCGTAACGGCCCGGTGCAGACTAGCGACATCCAACAGGTGTCGTTCAATCAAAGCCACGACCTCGATCCCACCGTCCTCGCCGACGGCGAAGTCATGTTCTCACGCTGGGACAACATGGGTGGCCGCAACGGTATTCACCTGTACAAAATGTACCCGGATGGCACCAATTTGCGGCTGGTCTATGGCGCAAACAGCCATGACACCGGCAGCAACGGCGCGACCGTCGAATTTACCGAAGTACGCGAGACCCTCGACGGTGGCATCAGCGCCCTGATCAAGCAGGGCACCGGTAGTTTTCAGGGCGGCGATATTATCAACATCGACGTCGCCGACTATGTCGATAACCAGCAGCCGACTGCCGCGAACAGCGGCGTACTGACCGGCCCGGCCCAGGTGTCCGAAGCCTTCGGTGTTGTGCGCACCGATGGCATGCCCTCCCCCGGCGGCCGCTTCAACAGCTACTTCCCCTTGTGGGATGGCACCGGCCGGATCTTGATTACCTGGAGCCAGTGCCGCCTGCTGATCAATGGCGGCATTCTGCCCTGCACCAATCAGTTGCTGGCGGACCCGAATGCCGTCGAAGCTCCGCCGCTGTACAGCGTCTACCTGTACGACCCGAGCAGCCAGACTCAGATACCGATATTCATTCCACAGGAAGGCGTACTGTACCGCGATGTGGTCGCTGCCCAGCCGCGCCCACTACCGACGATCCACTTTGACCAGCAGGGCCCGGTGACGGCCGGTTATGATTTCGACCCCGCCCTGGTGAGTGAATCCGTCGGCATTCTCAATATTCGTAGCGTCTACGATTTCGACGGCAGCTATAACGCGCTTGGCGGCAGCAAAGCGGACATCGCGACGCTGGCCGACCCCCAGGCCAGTGTCGCCGACGACCGCCCCGCGCGGTTCCTACACATCGTCAAGGCGGTAAGCATTCCAGACCGGAATCTGGTGAATTTAAATGGCAACGACTTCGGTCGCAGCCGGCAACAACTGATGCGCGAGATTATCGGTTACGCCCCCATCGAACCGGACGGCTCGGTACGCGTCAAGGTTCCCGCCAATATACCCTTTGCCATCAGCGTCCTGGATAAAGACGGCAAACGGATAACCAGTCGCCACCAGAACTGGCTGCAACTGCGCCCCGGCGAAGTCATGAACTGTTCCGGCTGTCATACCGCCAACAGCGGTACGTCGCACGGCCGCGTCGATGCCTTCAATAGTCTCTACAATGGCGCACCCTTTGATGGCTACGTGTTCCCGAACACCGAAACCTTCTTCGCCAACACCGGAGAATCCATGGCCGAATCGCGGACTCGCATAGACCCCGCCAGTTTGAAGCTCAGCGTGGATATTCACTACAGCGATGTATGGACCAACGAGGCAGCCGCCGCCCGCCTGAGGGACACCGCCTTCGACTACAATTATGCCGACCTCGATCCGAGTCTCACGGCGCCGGTGAGCAGCAACTGCCAGACCAACTGGGACAAAATCTGCCGCACCATCATCAACTACGAAACCCATATCCACCCACCGTGGAACCTGCCACGCGGCGCTGCAGGTGTCGACACCTGCACCAATTGCCACACCGATGCCGACAACATGATGAACCCCAAGGTGCCGGACGGGCAGCTCGATCTGACCGACGGTGTCGATGCAAATAGCAATCAGTTCACTTCGTACCGTGAATTGTTATTTACCGATAATGCACAGAGCCTGGCGGCCAATGGACAGTTGCAGGAACAGGTGCAAGCCACAGACGCCGGTGGCAACCCGCTATTACAGCAGGCCACTGACGCCAACGGCAACCTCCTGTTCAAACAATTGACCGACGGCAGTGGCAATCCGTTGTTCATTCAGGCGACCGAGAACGATATTCCGCTGCTCGATGCCAACGGTAACCCGGCCCTGGTTCCCCTGCATACACCGGCGACTGACGGTGCCGGTAATCCCATACTCGTGCAGGATACCGACATCAATAACAACTTATTATTTGATGTCGGCGGCAACCCGATCATGATTCAGGCCTTTAGAGAGGGTACTGACATCAATGGCAATCCGCTACTCATACAGGACTTCCAAGCGGCTGGCGCCCCCTTGGTTGACATGAGCGGAAACCCGATACTCAGACAAGCCATTGATGCCACCGGCACGCCAATGCTCGACGCCGGCGGTAATCCGGTCTTCATACCGGATGTTATCCCCTACATGGAACCGGTACTCATCACTGTTAACGTGCCCCCAGTCATTTCTACGAATGGCGCTTTGTCCAGCAATCGTTTTTTCGACATGTTCAGCAACGCCGCCGACCCCCGCAATGCGGTGACCAACCACGTTGGCTTTTTAAGTGCTGAAGAACTCAAGTTGTTGGCCGAATGGGCGGATATCGGTGCACAGTACTACAACAACCCATTCGACGTACCGCCGTAAACACTGCGACAAAAATGGAATTGACAATCACACAACAAGGACGCCACAACCCCGTGAACCGGTTCGCGCGCGCTGCCAAGCGCTTGCTTGTCTTGCTTCTGGCCTGCCTGATGCTGACCACCCAGGCGGCCCATGCCGGGGTGTTCGGCGGCCTGTTCGGTGACGACCAACCCCTGGAAGTACAGGTGGCCGATCCGTACATCGAGCTGCACACCGGCGCCGGACGCGGCTACCCCATTTTCTACGTCGAGGAACGCGGCGCCTGGATCGAGATCCTGAAACGCAAAACCGACTGGTTCAAGGTAAGAACCGGCAAAGGCAAGCAAGGCTGGGTGGCACGGGAACAGCTGGAACGCACCCTGACACCGGCGGGCGAAGAAATGCAAATCGCCGACGCCACCAAAAAGGAATTTGCCTTCCACCGCTGGGAAATTGGCGCCATGGGCGGCGACTTTGAAAATGCCGACATCGTCACCGTGTATGGCGGCTTCTTCTTCACGCCCAAACTGTCGGTAGAGCTCTCGGCCTCCAAAATATTCCCCGAATTTTCCAGCGGCGAGATGGCCGACATCAGCATCAATATGCACCCCTTCCCGGAGTGGCGCTTCTCACCCTTTTTCTCAATCGGTACCGGCTTGGTCCACTCCAACCCGGACACTACCCTGGTGCAGGAATCAGACCGCACCGACCAGCTGGCTCACGCCGGGCTGGGAATACGCGTTTACCTGGCGCGACGCTTTATTTTCCGCGCCCAGTACAAGAACTACATCATCTTTCAGAGCACGGACGACAATCAGGAGATTGACGAATGGAAAGCAGGATTTGCCGTATTTTTCTGAGCAGCGGCGCACTCGCCGTCCTGTTGCTGAGCGCCTTGCTGCAACCGGCATCGGCCGCCGATGAACCCGAACAGGTGGTGCGGCCGGAAATCGAACGCCGCGACATCAAGGAAGCCGACATCGATACCGAAGATTTCGAAATCGGCGCCTTTTTCGGCGTTATGAACGTCGAGGACTTTGGTACCAACCCGGTCTACGGTGCGCGCCTCACCTACCACGTTACCGAAGACGTGCTCGTGGAGGCCGCCTACGGTCGTACGGACACCGACGAAACCAGCTTTGAGCGACTCAGTGGCTCAGCGCCCTTACTCAAGGACAAGGACCGTGAACTGGACTATTACAACCTGTCGTTTGCCTTCAACCTGCTGCCGGGGGAGTCGTTCATCGGCAGCAAATGGGCATTTACCACCGACTTTTTTGTTATCGGCGGCGTGGGCAGTACCAGCTTTGCCGGTGAAGACGAATTCACCTGGAATGTCGGCTTTGGTTACAAGGCGTTGGTCAACGACTGGCTGGCACTGCGGGTCGACGCCCGCGACCATGTTTTCGACGTCAACCTGCTGGGCGACAAACAGACCAACCATAACCTTGAGTTTACCGGGGCCTGTCGATCTTTTTCTGAGCAGAGTTTGGTGAATACGCCATTGCGGCCACCGAAGCGCTACCCAAACTGTGAGCCGGCTCACGTTTATAAGGCGCCAGTCGGCCGATATGCGGCAGGAAACGATGCCTTGTAAGCACCCAGAACACCGGGGCAACTACTGGAGAAAATAGATGAACGTATTGACACTGACATTGAGAAAAGGCTTGATCGCCATAGGGATAGCTGTGCTGCTGGCCAGCCTGAACGCCACTGCGGATGTCGACACGGGTGTGGCGCCCGACTTTACGCTGAAAAGCAACGATGGCGCCAACCTGCGCCTCAGCGAATTCCGCGGCGAAGTCGTCATGATTAATTTCTGGGCATCCTGGTGCGGGCCCTGCCGCCAGGAAATGCCCCTGCTGGATGAGCTCTATACCCAATATCAGCCCCTGGGATTCACTATCCTGGGTGTCAATGTCGAGCAAGATTCAACCCAGGCCAAACGGATGCTCAAAGATATACCGGTAAATTTCCCGGTACTGTTCGACAACCAGAGTGAAGTCAGCAAACTGTACAAAGTTGTAGCCATGCCAAGCACTGTCCTGGTCGACCGCGACGGCAATGTCCGTTACCTGCATCAGGGCTATAAACCGGGTTTTGAAGAGGCTTATCAGCAGCAGGTTCGCGCACTGATCAGGGAATAAATGTGAAACGCACTAGACAGCTTTTACTGCCACTGGGTTTACTGCTGCTAAGCGGATGCAGCACCCCGGAACCTTGGGTTAAACCCTACGAACGGGCGCATCTCGCCGATCCGATCATGAGCTTCGGCCGTGATCCTGTTTCCGACAACTATTTCGGCCATGTCTACCAGGTCAGGGAAGGCGCCCGCGGAGCGGAAGGCGGACATGGAGGCGGTTGTGGCTGTAACTGATCATCTTTGGCGGAAACACAGTTTCAGTTCGAACAGAGAGGCATCCAGGTCCGTAGCGCTCATCGTGCCGGCCTTGTTACTGACGGCTGCGTCGGTCTACGCCGGCGTACTCCCTGAAGACCGCGCCGATGTCCTGTATCACTCTTACGACGGCGGTGGCGTTGAAGTCACCGGTCCGTCCTACCTGGTCCGCAAAGGGGACAACAAAAACTTTTCCGCCAGTGTCAATTACTATATCGACAGTATCAGCAGCGCCTCCGTCGATGTCATCTCCCAGGGCAGCCCCTACAGCGAGCAACGCACCCAATGGACGGGTACACTCGACTACTTGCATGCTGACACCAGCATGACAGCCAGCTATACGAACAGCGATGAGAGCGACTACCAATCCGACACCTACAATTTCAGCATCAGCCAAAGCATGTTCGGCGACCTGACAACGGTCTCTATCGGCTACGCGCGCGGCTTCGACGACGTGTTCAACAATTTTAACCCGGCTTTCAGCGAAGATGCCGATCACCAGAACTACCATCTGTCGCTGACACAGATTTTAACCAAAAACCTGATACTCAGCCTGAACTACGACGCCGCAACCGATGAAGGTTACCTGCAGAACCCTTATCGCCATGTGCTGGTGCTGAATGACCCGAACGACCCGTCGGCCGGCGCCAACTTCAGCACCCCCGAGCGCTACCCCAACACCCGCACCAGCAATGCCGCTTCGGCCAGTTTTCTTTACTACCTGCCCTACCGGGCATCACTGAAACTCTTTTATCGTTATTACACCGACGACTGGGAAATCGACGCCCATACCGCCGAGCTTGTGTATACCCACCCGCTGCGCGACCGCTGGATCTTTGATATGGGCTTCCGCTACTATCAACAAACCGACGCGGATTTCTATGCCGACCTGTTCGACCGTCCCGACCAGCAGAACTTCGTGGCGCGCGACAAGGAACTCAGCGAGTTCAAGGACTACAGCGTCGGCATGGGGCTGTCATACAATCTGTTTAAACAAGGCTGGGGCTATATTGACAAGGCGACACTCAACCTCAGATACAATCACATCTGGTTCAAGTACGATAACTTTTCCGATGTCAACGGCGGGCTTATTCCGCCGCAGGCGCCGAAATACGACTTCGATGCCGACATCATCCAGTTGTTCGGCTCGATCTGGTACTAAGCCCTTGGCGCCGTGGTGGCGCGGACACCTTCACCTATTACCATTTTTTCTGGCCCTGCTGTGCCCGATGTACAGCGCTTCGGCAAAATGGCTGCACGAAGATGCCGACATCATGGGTACGCGCATTACCGTGGAACTGTTCCACAAAAATGCTGCTATCGCCCGCCAGGGTGTGGATGCCGTACTGGCGGAAATGCGGCGCATCGACCGCGACATGAGCCCCTGGATCGAGGGCAGCGAATTGGTTCGCTTGAACCGCGAAGCGGCCGGCCATCCGGTAGGTGTCAGCGACGAACTCTTCACCTTGATCAAAACGTCGCTACACTTTTCCGATTTGACCCACGGCGCATTTGATATCACCTTCGCCAGCGTCGGTTTTCTCTACGATTACCGCAAAGGCATCCATCCCGACGAACGCCGGCGCCGTGAAGCCACCGAATTAATCAACTATCACAACCTGGTGCTCGATGACAGCACCCACAGTATCGCCTACGGTAAGCCCGGCGTACGCATCGACCTGGGCGGTATCGCCAAGGGCCACGCCGTGGACCGCTGCATCGGCCTGCTGCAAGCGCTCGGCATCAAACAGGCGCTGGTTACGGCCGGCGGCGACAGCCGCATGATCGGTGATCGCTGGGGGCGGCCGTGGAATATCGGCGTACGCGACCCACGCGACGAAAAAAAAGTCGTCGCCGTAATTCCGCTGGAAAATGTTGCCGTATCGACCTCAGGCGACTACCAGCGCTATTTTGAAGAGAACGGCATCCGCTATCACCACATCATCAACCCCAAATCCGGCGATTCGGCGCGCGAGCTGCATAGCGTGACCATTATCGGACCCGATGCCACCACCACCGACGCCCTGTCTACCAGTGTGTTTGTCCTCGGCCTGAAAAAGGGTCTGGCGCTGGTCAACAGACTGCCCGGTATCGACGCTATCCTGGTCGACGCCCACGGGCAATTACACTATTCCGAGGAGTTGCTGCCCGCCAGAAAACCGGGCAACAGCGTCAAATCGCCGACAGAAACACCCGCCCCCCAACCGTAGTTGCCACACTGTACACGCCCGCGTTAATGCTTCCCCCCCAGCTGTCGCTATCTCACCACAGTCTCAGCCGGCCTCACGGCCTAAACCCGGCCCGGCACGCGCCCGTCGCCTGATTGTTAGAGCATGGCATAGAGATTGCCTTGATTCTTTGAGCAAAAATGGAAAATCGGCACCTGCCGGCGCCCGTATCACCCGATTTGTGATGCGCTTCACGATCCCGCTGTGACCGGGATCCCGGAAGCTGGACGCGTCTGCCGGTGATACTAGGCCGTGGTGCACCCACCCCATAACGCCGCAGGAGGGCGTATGCGCAGGTTAATCAGTGGATTACTGGCCGGACTTTTAGTCTGGCCTTTGCTATTACCGGCAGAACCCGCCGCCAGCGGCGAAACCGGTCTCAAGGATAACGTCCAGACGTTAAAGAAACAGGTCCTGGAACTTAACCGCGACCTGTTCATGCTGGAAGAAGATCTGCTGTTCCCGTCCAACACGCAGGTTTCGGTATTTGTCTCCCTGGACGTCGGCGATTTTTTTCAGCTCGATTCGGTGCAAGTCAAAATCGACGGTAAGGAAGTCGCCGATTACCTCTACACCCAGCGGGAACTCGACGCCCTGGTTCGCGGCGGCGTGCAGCGCATCCATGTCGGCAATCTGCGTACCGGCGAGCACGAACTGGTCGCCTTCTTTACCGGCAAGGGCCCGCATGGCAGGGACTACAAACGCGGCGCCACCACCAAGATCAAAAAAGGGCTCGGTCCCAAGTATGTCGAGCTCAAGATCGTCGATCAAACCAAAAATTATCAGCCCGAGTTTGACATCAAGGAATGGTAATGGGCCGGCGGAGTCTGCTGCTGCTTCTAACCTGGCTGACATGCGTCACCGCCAATAGTTTTGCCGCGTCCGATAAACCGCAGCAGGTACTCGACCTGCACTACGGTGAAGTCCTGTTCCACTTTTACCAGAAAGACTATTTCACCGCGATCACCCACCTGATGGTGGCGCAGGAAGAGGGTCTACTGCAACACCATCGTCACGAGTCAGAGCTGCTGTTGGGTGGCCTGCAACTGTCCTACGGCATGCTCGACGCGGCGGAATCGCAGTTTCATCGACTGCTCGACAGCGATACAGACAGTGCCTTACACGACCGGGTCTGGTACTACCTGACTAAAATCAATTATCAGCGTGGCCACTATCAGAAAGCCTACACAGATCTGCAAAGCATCGGCAAACCACGCGATAAGGCCCTGCGGGCCGAACTAGCCCTGCTCAACGCCAATATCAACATGGGCCTGGGTAACAATGCCAAGGCCGCCGAAGCCCTGAAAAAAGTCCGCGCCCCCGAAGGCTGGGAAGAGTATCTCAAAATCAACCGCGGCATCGCCCTGTTGCGCGCCGGTGACATCGAAGCCGGCCGGCGGGTACTGGATAAGCTCGGCAAGAAACGTGCATCCACCAAGGAATTGCGGGCTCTGCGCGACCGTGCCAACCTCGGACTGGGCTACGAACTACTGCGCGCCGGCGACCCGGAAAAAGCACGCGAATACCTCAACCGGGTACGCCTGCAAGGGCCTTTTGTCCAGGCCGCCCTGCTGGGCGCCGGCTGGGCCGACGCCGAACGGGGTGACTACGAAAGCGCACTGACCCCTTGGATGAAGCTGTGGCAGGTCGCGGGCCATCAACCCGCGGCACAGGAAGCCCACCTGGCATTGCCTTACGCCCTGGCGCAGATGGGCGACGGGAAACGCGCCGTGTATTACTACGAACAGGCGCTTGGTTACTACGACGCCGAACAGCAGCAAATCGAACAGGCTATCGAAGCCGCCAACAGCGGCACACTGATTTCCCTGCTAAGCCAGGCCGACACCGGCACCTCCGGCGGCTGGCTGAACGACAACCCGACATTGGAAGGTGTGCCATCCGGTCGTTACCTGGTTGACCTCCTGTCCGGCAACCACTTTCAGGAAGGCCTCAAGGATTATCGCGACCTCGGCTACCTGGCTACCTTGTTGCAACAATGGCTGAGCAATATCGAACTCTATTACGACATGGTCGACGCGCGCCGCCTGGCTTACCAGCAGCGCGCCCCGCGGATACGTGAACGCCTGGAAAAACAGGAGGCACGCGACCTGCAATCGCGCTGGCAGCGCTACGAGGCACAGCTTGATGCCGCCGGCCAGGCCAATGATCCGCTGCAACTCGCGACCGGCAAGGAAAAACAGCAGTGGGCACTGCTGGAAAAAGTCCGGCAAAAACTGACCGCCCTACCCGACGAGCCCCGCTACAACACGATGCGCGCCAAAGCCGACTGGCTGCGCGGCGTACTCTATTGGCAGATGCAGTCGGACTATAAGATCCGTCTCTGGGAAATACGCAAGCAACTCGCCAAACTCGAGCCATCGCTACTCGATACTGTTGAAAAACACCAGCACATCGATAGTGCCCTGGAAAGTGCCAAGGCGGGCTTCGATGGTTACGACGCGCGCATCGAAGCCATGCGGGCACGTATACTGGCGCTGCTGCCGCGCATCGAAGCTGCGCGTGGTAATAAGGGACAAAACCTGCAACACCTGGCGCTCGACGAACTCGAAACCCGCAAACGACGCCTGATCAGCTACCGCAGCCAGGCCCGCTACGCGCTGGCGCGCAGTTATGACCAATTGGCACGAACCGCCAAGGATCAGCCATGAAAAAGTGTCTGCTGACATGGGTCTTTGCGTTGCCATTGGCGGGTTGCATACCGGCGATAACCCTCAACGACCACAACCAGCAGACCGTCGGCTCATTGCGGCTGGGCGACTTACCGCCGGTTGAACCCTCTGAACCGGATAAAAGCCGCGACACCGCCATTCGCCACTACCAGAAGTTTCTCGAAGAATCGCCCGACAGCCGCAACGTGCCGGAAGCCCTGCGGCGGCTGGCCGACCTCGAGCTGGAAGTCGAACAGGAAGCCTTGAACGAAGGTAAAGTACCGCCGGGCGAATCCAAATCCGCCAAACTCTACACCGAACTGCTACAGCGTTTTCCCGACTTCCAGAATAACGACAGCGCGCTGTACCAACTGGCGCGTGCCCGTGAGCTGAGCGGCGAGATCGAACCCGCCATGGGAGCGCTTACCGACTACACCACAAAATTCAAGCACGGCGACAAGTACGACGAAGCACAGTTCCGCCGCGGTGAATACCTGTTTGTACACCGTAATTACCGACAAGCGGAGCAAGCTTACCAAGCGGTGCTGGACCAGGGCGAAGATTCAACCTATCACCAGCAGGCGCTCTACAAGCTCGGTTGGGCGCGCTTCAAGCAAAACCACTACCGTGCGGCATTGGACGCCTATATGCGACTGCTGGATGAAACCATTGGTCAACTCGACAGCGCCGAACTACCATCCACCCTCAGCCGCACCGACCGGGAGCGCATTGATGATACGCTGCGCGCGGTCAGCTTGAGCTTTTCCTACCTCGGTGATAACAGCTTAGTCCGTGATTATTACGCCCGCCAGGGTGCACGCGCCTACGAACCGCTGATTTACGCCAAGCTGGCGGCTCTGCATTTAAGCAAAGAACGCTACACCGACGCCGCCGAGACCTATGGCCTGTTTGCCAAAGTTCACCCCCAGCACCGAGAAGCGCCGCTGTTTCAGTCACGCGTTATCGACGTCTACAAAAAGGCCGGCTTCAGCGAACGCGTGCTGCAGGAAAAACAAGCCTATATCGAGCGCTACGAACCGGCGTCGGCCTACTGGCAGCAGCACGATCCGGCGCTGTCACCCGACGTACTGAGCCAGGTACAGCGCCACCTGCGTGACGTAGCGCGCCATTTTCATGCCGTGGCGCAGGCCGAGGATAAGCCCAAAGCCTACGAAGAAGCCGGTCGCTGGTATCAACTTTACCTGCGCTCATTTCCAAAAGCCGAGCTGGCGCCTTATATGAATTTTCTTTACGCCGAGTTGCTGACCAGTGCCGGACAACACGGCCTGGCAGCGGTCCAGTACGAACGCACGGCCTATGATTATGCGCCGCACGACAAAGCGGCTGAAGCGGGTTACGCCGCCCTGCTGGCCTACGACAAACATGAACCGGTACTGCACGGGCGTGAAAAAGCGAACTGGCACCGCACCGGTATTGCCAGCGCCCTGCGCTTCGCAGAAACCTTCCCGAAACATAAGCAGGCACTGCCGGTGCGCACTCGGGCCGCGCAGCAACTGTACGCCCTCAAGGACTACCCCGCCGCCATTGCCGCCGCCCGGCCGATTGTCGACCAGGCACAGGCGCCACCGAAATTGCAGCTGTCGGCCTGGACGGTTATTGCCCATGCCGAGTTCGATCAGGCTGACTTCCAAAGAGCCGAACTCGCCTACCGGGAAGTACTCGCCCGTACGGCGCGCAACGATAAACAGCGCCGCAAACTCGAAGAAAAACTGGCTGCCAGCATTTACAAACAGGGCGAACAGGAAAAAGCCGCCGGCAACCTGGCCGGTGCGGCCGAGCACTTCCTGCGCATTGCCAACGCCGTCCCCGCGTCCAGTATCAATGTGACTGCCCAGTATGACGCGGCGGCGGCCTATATTGCGTTGAAACAATGGCCCAAGGCCATCCACATTCTGGAAAAATGGCGGCGCGATAATCCAAAAAACACCCTCCAGGGCGACGTTACCCGCAAACTGGCGGTTCTCTACCAAGCCAACAAGCAGCCGCTGCGCGCCGCGGGTGAGTTCGCACGTCTGTCCGATAATGAAAAAGATCCGGCATTGCGGCGCGAAGCCACCCTGACCACCGCTACGCTGTACCAACAGGCAGGGCGGGATACACAAGCCATCGCCTCCTACAAGCGATTTGTCAAACGTTATCCACACCCGGTCGAAGCTGCCATGGAGGCGCGCTATCAACTCGTGCTGCTCTACACGAAGGGCGGCCAGAGCCGCAAAACGCGTTTCTGGCAGGAGCAACTGATCAAGGCGGATCGCAAGGCTGGCACACAGCGCACGGACCGTACCCGTTTCCTCGCCGCCCATGCACAACTGGCCCTGGTGTCTGATGACTACCAGGCATACCGAACGGTACAACTGAAGGAACCGCTAAAGAGAAATTTAAAGCGCAAGAAAAAATACATGCAGGCCGCTATCAAGGGTTACAAAGCAGCGGCCGCTTACGAGGTGGCGGAGGTGACCACCGAATCGGCATACCGCATCGGTGAAATCTACAACGATTTCAGTCGTGCGCTGCTGGCCTCGGAACGCCCACGCAATCTGAACGCCGAAGAGTTGGAACAGTACGGCATTCTATTGGAAGAACAGGCTTATCCCTTCGAGGAAAAAGCCATAGCCATACACGAAACCAATGCCCAGCGGATAACCGCGGGTGTGTATGACACTTGGGTGCGTAACAGCATGGACCGACTGGCCGAACTGCTACCGGTACGCTACGCCAAACCAGAAAAAGGTGAGAATTTTGTTGCCGCACTACAATAAAAACCTGCTGATCGGTTTACTTGCCGTGTTACTGCTCAACGGCTGCAGTGGCATGCTGTCGCGCGATGTTGAGACCGACAAGCAGGCGCAGGCCCTGCCACAGGACTATGAAAAGGCGCTGGTACTGATGCGTAGCGGTGACTATGACGCGGCCATTCCAGTACTGCGGGACTTTAGTACAAAAAACCCTGAACTGGCAGGCCCCTACATCAACCTGGGGATTGCCTACCAGTTCGCCGGCGACAAAGAAGCCGCCATGACCGCATTGAACCAAGCGGTTGAATTAAACCCCAACAATGCCGTCGCCCACCTGCAACGCGGCATTCTGTTACGCGAGCAGGGTAACTTTGAAGGTGCACTCGCGGCTTATAACCAGGCGCTCAAACTACAGCCTGACTACGCCCTGGCGCACCGCAACATCGGCATCCTCTATGACCTGTATCTGCAACAACCCGGCCAGGCGCTGAGCCACTACCAGCGCTACCTGGAACTGGTCAGCCAACCGGACAAAACCGTCAACAGCTGGGTGGTCGACCTGCGGCGACGCACCGGCTCAGCCCAGGCGAGGGCGGCGCAATGACTCACTCGCGCCAATTAGAGCCACTCAAGCCGTCATTCCGGCGCAGGCCGGAATCC
>Ga0114931_10002098_pt1 | contig 25434 bp, 27 predicted proteins | sample 2SBtaG_FD_89579 | JGI IMG/M metagenome (GOLD analysis project Ga0114931, IMG submission 89579) | Deep subsurface microbial communities from Kolumbo volcano to uncover new lineages of life (NeLLi) - 2SBTROV14_V59a metaG | ecosystem: Environmental > Aquatic > Marine > Volcanic | place: Kolumbo... | reverse complement strand
GGTACGTCTTTCTTGCCGGCGCTTATTGTTCCGATACCACTAATTGCGCGCACTCAGTCAAAGGCCTGCAGCGGACTGGCAAAGCAGCTTAAGTCTTTCATTGTCAGTGATGAGGCCGCTTAGCCCAAGCTTCGGTATACCTTGGCCGGCCAGCCCGAATAAGCGCTGAGGAGTAAAACGGCGACGTCAACTTCGCGACCGTCACCGTTCGTCCGGACGCCGGAGCATGCACAAATTTCTGCCCCCCAATGTACAGTCCGACATGCGACATCTTGCCTTCAATACTGAAGAACAACAGGTCGCCCACCTGAAGGTCTTCTCTCCGGACCGTCGACGTGGCCGACCAAAGCTGACGGGTCGTACGTGGTACCACCATCCCTGCTCGCCCGTAAGAAAACTGCACCAGCCCACTGCAGTCAAAACCGCTCGGCGTCGCGCCACCGTATGCATAGGGCTTGCCCACCTGCCGCAACGCAACAGCTGCCGCTTTTTCTCCAGGCGTTTGTAAGCCGACAACCGATCCCCTGGCAGGATGACGGTCTGACTGATTAACGAGCGCCGCCGTTGAGCACGCCGACACCATGCCCAACATAGTGATTGTTAAGGAAAACATCCTAATTTTGCGAGCTGTCTGCGTTATCATCTGAGTCACTTTGGGTGCGACATCCTTTAACCATACCCGACAAGGCATTAATACTGTATGAACTGCATCTCAGGACCGTTATTGGTGATCTGCCTGCTCGCTTGCGCTTTGTCTAGTGCCTCTGCCTCGGAAACCACTGCGGCACATGCCGCCGCACGATACTCGGTTCACTACACGATTGTGCCAAGCCCTCAGGATGGCGTAGTGGGGGTTGAGATGGCCGTGCGACAAACACGCGGACAGCTCAGGGAGTTGTCGTTCGCGCTCGCAGGTACACGCACATCCGATTTCAAAGCCGATGGTGACCTGCTCGTTGGAACGGACATCGTACGGTGGCGGCCTGGACGGACAGGCGGCAGCCTGCGCTGGCGAACCCGGATACGGCATCAACGAGGTAACGACGGCTACGATGCGTGGCTGGATGAGAACTGGGGTATTTTTCGCGCAGAAGATATCATTCCGAGAGCACATACACGGACACTAAAGGGTGCACGCAGTGAGACCAGCCTGTCTTTTCAACTGCCCGGTGACTGGAGTGCTATTTCGGAATATTCGACGCTCAATAGTCGAATCGAGGTCGAGATTCCTGGCAGGCGATTCGACCAGCCTCGTGGCTGGATAGCGATGGGTATGCTTGGGGTTCGGCGCGAAACCATCGCGGGAACGCGAATTTCGATCGTAGCGCCGGAGGGTCAGGCGGTTCGACGCATGGACATGCTGGCACTGTTGAACTGGACTCTCCCGGAACTGATATCGGTACTGCCAGATTCAATCCCACGTCTCACGATTATTAGCGCCGGTGATCCGATGTGGCACGGTGGATTATCGGCACCCGCCTCCGTATTTATTCACGCGGACCGTCCGTTGATCAGCGAGAATGCGACCAGCACCCTGGTGCACGAAGTTGTCCACGTCGCAATGGATGTAACAGCTGTAAACGGGTTTGACTGGATTGTCGAAGGTCTGGCCGAGTATTACAGCCTGGAGTTACTGCAGCGCGGCGGTGCAATAACGGCCCGTCGCTACCGGCGCGCTCTGGAGCGGCAAGCCGAGTGGGCCGGCAACGCTGACAAACTCTGCGCCGTGAGATCCACAGGCGCAACCACCGCCTTCGCCGTTGTGATCTTTCGTAGTCTGGATGAGGAAATCAGGAGAAAAACCGGCGCAATATTCAGTCTTGATGACGTCATCACCCAATTAGCGGGAAGTCGATCACACCTGACACTGCAAACACTTGAGAACATAGTGGTGGATATACTGCAGGGACCATCCGACACGCTGCAACTTGAAAATCTGCCCGGCTGCCAAAACTTCCAGTCAATACCGGAGGCTTAAAAAATCTCAATGGACGGAAATCATGACCTTGGACTGATCCTGCGATCACGCACGCCGATCGTTATCATCGAAACCAAGGACGAGGCACGCGTGCTCGAAATGCTGAAGTCCATTGCATTGCAACGTTCCAGTACGAGTTACCTGCCGCTATTTCGCTGGACGATTACCGATGGCCTGCAAAGACTCGACATTTCGCTCGAGCCGCAGGCCATCAATTCCGAGCCGACGGACGTTCTCAAGCATATTCGTGCTGTCTCAAAACCGGGCTTGTATGTACTGCTGGACTTCCACCCCTATCTGGACAACCCGGTACACGTACGATTGCTCAAAGACATCTGCATCAGGTACCAGGAAATCGAACGGCAAGTCGTCCTGATCAGCCACAAAGTCACGGTGCCGAGTGAAATAGACGGTTTTTGCGCGCGCTTCGAAATGGCGCTTCCGAACGAGCAGGAACGAGCTGGCATTGTCAAGAAAGCCGTCGAAAAATACGCCCGTGACAACCCCGGCAGCAAGGTCCAGGTCGATCCGAAGGCGCACGAACTTCTGATCAGAAACCTGGCGGGGCTGTCCTATGCTGACACTGGGCGTCTGGCGCGGAACGCCATTTACCACGGTGGTGCGATCACGAAAAGTGACTTGCCACAGGTCATGCAGGCCAAATACGAACTATTGAATCGCGGTGGCGCATTGCAGTTTGAGTACGACACTGCATCGTTTGGCGATGTCGGCGGTCTGTCACGCCTCAAGTCCTGGTTGGCACAACGGCGAGCGGCTTTTCGCGGCGATGAAAACGCAGCACATCTCGATCCACCCAAAGGCATTTTGTTACTGGGTATCCAGGGCTGCGGCAAAAGCCTGGCCGCCAAGGCGACCGCCGCTGTTTTTGGCGTGCCGTTGCTGCGACTTGATTTCGGGGCAATCTACGATAAATATCACGGCGAAACGGAACGCAAACTTCGCGATTCGCTGAAAACTGCTGATGTTATGTCACCCTGTGTACTGTGGATTGACGAGATCGAAAAAGGCATCGCAGGACGTGGCGGAGAAACAGGCACGACTCAGCGTGTCCTCGGAACATTTCTGACCTGGATGGCCGAAAAAAAGAGTCATGTTTTCATTGTTGCTACCGCAAATGACATAAGCTCTCTACCGCCCGAACTTGTGCGCAAGGGACGATTTGACGAGATTTTTTTCGTCGACCTGCCAAACGCCGAAATTCGCGCATCGATTCTGGCAATACATCTTTCGAATCGTGATCAGACGCTGGGTAATTTTGATATAACGGGCCTGGCGGCGGCGATGGATGGATTCTCCGGCGCCGAAATCGAACAGGCAGTGGTCGCGGCATTGTATGCAGCACATGCGAAGAAACAGCCATTGAGTAGCCAGCACATCGAGGAAGAAATTAGCCAAACCAAACCATTATCTGTCGTTCTCAGTGAAAAGATTTCCTTGATGCGCGAATGGGCCATTGGCCGAACGGTCTCCTGCGACTGAAGTAATTTAACGTAACGTCCGAGAAATCTGATCACCGGACCAATGATTTCCAATTTACATGCTAGACTGCCGTCATGGCTAATGACAACAACAATATCAATGAGTTAGTCGCCGACGACGATCCAACCGTTGAGCTGGAACTGCGAGCCTTAATTGAACATCATGACGGCGCGGCAGAGGCCGATTTAAAGACTTTCGATGCCGAGAATGCAGCGGATGAGGATTCAAATTCGGGAGTTACCGTCACAGAGTTGAAATCCGATCTTCGTTCCCGCAAAAAGACAATCAGCCATCTGCAATACGATATTGAGCAGCTTCGCGCCAAGTGGCTGGGGCTCGAAACCGAAATTAGCGCTCGCGAATCACAGACCGCACAACTCAACATTGAATTATCATCATCGCGCGATACCGTTGCGCGAAAAGACAAGCTGCTAAAGAAACGTGACCGGACAATCAAAACGTTAAAGTCTGAGATTCGGCAACGTGACAGTGATTATCGACAACTGAAGCAGCGCCTGGATACGCTGCAACTCTCAATGACAGAAGCGGTACCCCTTGCAGGCGATCCCGAACGATCGATCGGGGAACTGCAACAGCGATTACATCGAATGGAACATTACGCTGACTCGATCCGCCAGCAGTCACAGGACCTGGCCGAATTCAAGTCGCACGCGGAGCGCGAAATCGAAAGCCTGTCACATCGATTACAGGACAAAATCCAGGAAAATTCCGAGCTCACCCACAACCTTGTGCTTGCAGCAGCAACGCTTGATGAGTTGCGCTCCACGCTGAGTGAAATTCAGGACCGGCATGATGAAGAAATTCGCTTGCTGCGCTTTGAGCTTGGTGCAGCAGAAGAGACGGCCGTTGAAACTGAAGAATTGAATAGCCAACTTGCATCGGATCTCATTGACGCTTGCGGCTTCAAGGATGAACTTGAACGTATGCTCGCTGATGTCGAAGAAAAATCCAGTGGGAGCATCGCGGAGTTACAAAAAGAAATTAACAAACTTCAACGGGCTGCAGAAAATTACGAGCAAAAGCTGGCGACGAAGAGTGATGCAATATCCCTGTTGCTGGCTGAACTGGCCAAAAAGTCTGAACAGATTGAGTCGATTGGCGAGATAGAAGACGTTATCCAGGACATCGACGAGCGAATGAATAACAAGCGGTCGCCTGCGGAAAAAATCACGCGACTGCTGGTCGGTACAGTCGACAGGCAATTGCTGCGTTTCCCCCTGTTCAAAGATCGCTTGACGATTGGAAGAACCAAAGACAACGATATCCAGCTTGAAGCAGGATATGTCAGCCGCCGGCATGCGGTCATTCAAACCGATGGTGAGACGACACGTATCATCGACTGGGGCAGCAAGAACGGCATTTACGTTAATTCAGAGAGGGTTTCCGAACACTTCCTTGAGCATGGCGATAGCATCGTGATCGGCAATGCCCGTTTCCGCTACGAGGAACGCAAAAAGCGTGGCTCTTGAAGAACACCACAGAAATGTGAGGATATTCACGGTCTTTAGTTTCGACATATTGTAGGGTTCACTGCACTTACAAGGAATGTGAATCCTGCTAATGATTAGCCCAGCTGCAAGGAAGCCGATGGAGCTGTCGGAAACTCAGCAACTCGCCCAGAAAACGGGCAGGCTTGCGACAAAAAAACTCTGGCTGCCCAAGTTCCTCTATGACGTACTCCCGTACTTCTACCTGACGTCCGGGATTGTTGCTTTTTTGGCTACTCTCTATATCAGTGAATGGTTCTGGGTATTGCCGCACTACTTATTGTTCTCAGCAGCGTGCATCCACCTGGGTATTATTGTCTACCGCCGCCGCCGTGCAAGAAAACCGGATCCATCCATTCCAGACCTGTCTTGACCTCCAACCGGAGGTAAGCAACGATAGAGGCCTTACCACAACACATGCTTTGGACAGGCCCCATTGAATATTACATCGAAATCGCCCGGACTCAGACAAATTGCTACCAAAGAGATTGCATTACTGACTGGTTTTCTTTTTCTCGGACTGGTCGTCATGCCAATCGCAATATTCGCCGTCGGACAATCGTTTTTCGGAACTTACGGTGGCGTTGGTTACGCAGATTTCTTTGCAACACTCAGCGCTAAAGTTCGAAACGGAGATCTCGTTGCCTGGTTCCTGATCCTGTCGCCCTACCTGAGCTGGCAGTGCCTGCGATTAATGGTGTTCGCCTGGCGGATTTCAGGACGATAAGACCCCAAATGGGCAGGTCCTGATCGATTCGACATACTGTGACCTGCTTCACATTTATCGAAAGTTCCTCCACCTGATGGCGCAACACTTTGTAAAATATGTGCTGAATGGCAACAACATCGATAGTGGATAGCTACGGCACGAATAAATGATGGAAAGACTGAAAAACTGGCTGCAAGATCGATTTTCCGCGATGGATTCCTCTCCGTCGGACGATTTCCGGGAAACCGGTGCGCGCCTGTCCCCTCGCCCGACAAAAACAGCCGCTCCAAAGCCTGCTGACAGGACGGTCGCAGACGAGCCTTCTATGTCTGGCAGCATCGAAGATGCGGGTCCCGGCAAGAACGTGCTCATTCGCAATAAATATGTCCGTGAAGATACTGGAACGCATGAGACGTTGAAGATTCTTGACGACTCGTTGGTGAGCTCTGGCGAAGAAGAAGGTATTGATCCCTATAATACCGGCGGCTTCGATCGCTCCAAGAACTGGAACAATCGCTTTCGCAAGTAAATTCCCTCGCATTTGGCTTCATGATAATCTGCGATGTCCAACCTGACGGAGCTGTGGCTTGTCATTGCGAATCTCTTTTGAGCTTGATGAAAACGATCTGAAGCACTTTCGGCTGATCATGCAGGAGGCCAGGCAGGCCGCAATACGACTGCCACCTGAAGATATCGTCGCGGCGGCAGAAAAGCTGCTGGCAAGTGCTGAAATATCGACAGCGCCCGGTTTCATTGTCGATCGGCTAGACAACCTCAGGCTAATGATCCATATGCTGTCCGATATTGAGTGGCGATTACCGCACCAGGAAGCAACGCGCGTTCTCAATGCACTTGCCTACTTTGCTGAACCCGAAGACCTGATTCCAGACAGTATTCCGGGCCTGGGATTTCTGGATGATGCCATTATGATCGAACTCGTTGTCAGAGAGCTAAGACATGAGATTGACGCGTATCGGGATTTTTGTGAGTACCGCGATCGAATGCAGAAGGAAGCAGGCCACTCGACGAAGGTGAGCCGTGAGGGCTGGCTGGATAACCGCCGAAAAGAACTCCAGGTACGGATGCGCCGACGTCGTAAACACGGCATCAAAATGCCGTTTTCTGGCTAGTTTAACGAGAACATCAAGGCCAGTAATACCAGCCAGTGAGCAACAATCCGATCCACATTGCGGCTTGTGCCCAATAGCGAGCGGCGTGTTCTTTCAAAAGACTGTAGAAACTCATTGTGGATAATGTGGTCATACCAACAAAGATGATAAGGCTTTTTAACAGCGGATCGAATTCATTCTGTAAGCGCGGATATTCGTCGCCCAGAACCAGAACGACGGTGATTACGCCGACAAGACTGGCCATTATGGCAAAACAGGATCCGAGGATAATTAGCGTAACGGCGGCAATAGGTCGCATCAATATTTTCCAGGTTGGTCCAGGTAACCCGTGGGTCAACTGAAATTATGAGGATCAGGCCCTTGATCCGCGGGCCCGCGGCATCTAGCCTAGCCGAAATGAAGCATTTGCAAAACAGTCTTTGACTGACGTGGAGATAACATTGAGCAAATTTGAACAACGCCGAACTCGCGGACTCGCTATTGCGCTGCTCGCGTTAATGTCGCTGCCAGCCCTTAGTAACAGCGCTGGCAACACAGTCAATAACAACCAGGCGATCAACGATAGCCAAGCGCTCTCTCCCAAGCTGCTTTACCCCGAACCACGCTTTGAAAATATAGCTGAATTGGTCGCGCAATTCATACAGAAATCGCATTATAACCGGGTTGCGGTTGACGACAAATTGTCATCGAAGGTGCTCGATTTTTACATCGAAAACCTTGATCGCAATCGTATGTATCTGCTGGCTTCCGATATCGACTATTTTGAACGCTACCGCTACCAGCTTGACGACATCGTCAAGAGCAAACCACTGGATCCCGTCTACGAAATGTTCGAGGTTTACCAGACTCGTGTGCGTGAGCGACTCAATTTTGCGCTGATTCAGCTCGAAACCGAGCCGGACTTTTCGACCAATCTCGAGTACCGGTTTGATCGCAGCGATAAACCCTGGGCTGCCGATGCACAAGCCCTGGACGAAATATGGCGCAAGCGAGTCATTAATGACGCTTTGTCGCTTGCCCTGGAAGACGAGCCCTGGGAAAAGATTCAGGAAGTTCTCACAAAACGCTATACCGGCTATATCAAGCGCCTTGATCAGGTTAATAGTGAAGATGTATTTGAGCGATTCATGAATATGTTTGCGCATGCCGTTGATCCACATTCCAGTTATCTTTCGCCGCGTAATGCCGATGAATACCGAATCGCAATGAGCTTGTCTTACGTCGGTATCGGTGCAACGTTGGCGACGGAAGATGACTTCGTGCGCATCGTGAATATTATTCGCGGCGGGCCAGCCGATTTCGATGGCACACTAAAGCGCGATGATCGAATTACGGCCGTTGCTCAGGGAGCTGAGGGGGATTTCGTCGACGTCATTGGCTGGCGTCTGGATGATGTGGTAGATCTGATTCGAGGGCCCAAAAAATCGGTCGTCCGCTTGCAGATCATTCCCGCTAACTCTGTTCCCGGCAGCACAAAAACTGTCCTCAACCTGACCCGAGGCGCTGTTAAGCTGGAGGAACAAGCCGCTAAAAGTGAGATCATAAAAATTCCACGAGAAGGTCGAGAATGGTCGATTGGTGTGATCGAAGTCCCCGGTTTTTATCGTGACTACCAAGCGCTGACGAACGGCGACTCCAACTACACCAGTGTCACCAAGGACGTTAAACGGCTTATCGGAGAGCTTGAGGATCAAGGTATCGATGGTCTGGTTATGGATTTGCGTGGCAATGGTGGCGGTCATTTGATCGAAGCAACTGCGCTTTCCGGTCTGTTCATTGACAACGGCCCGATCGTTCAATTGCGAAACTCTGTTGACATCAGCCGCAATCCACCGCAGCGACTGGACGACCCGGATCCTGTTGCACGCGTTGCTTACAACGGCCCCCTGGCTGTGCTCGTTGATCGCTATAGCGCTTCGGCATCCGAGATATTCGCCGGTGCGATTCAGGATTACGCGCGAGGCGTCATTATCGGCCAACAGACCTTTGGCAAAGGTACCGTCCAAAACCTGTACTCGCTGGATCAGTATTTCCGTACTGAGGATGACAAGGGATTCGGACAATTGACATTGACTATCGGCAAGTACTACCGGGTGACCGGTGCAAGTACCCAGGATCGCGGTGTTCATCCCGACATTGAGCTGCCATCGATTATCGATACCGAGATAGTCGGCGAGAGTGCGCGTGAGAATGCGTTGGTCTGGGACACCATTGATACAACGCGGTTTGACGCAGGTGTACCTCTCGACAGCACGATCGAGTCTCTCACGGCAAATTACGTCGCACGCTCAAAGAATGACCCGAACGTTCAGTATCAATTGGAACAAATCCAGGCTGGCAAGCGAATTCGTCACCAGAAATCCGTATCGCTGAATATCAACACACGTCGTACGACACGGGAACATGAGCTTGCTGATGCCCTGCAGCGCGAGAATGACAGGCGCATTGCACTGCACCTCGAGCCACTGCAAAGTCTTGATGATATTGATGTCGACGAGCTACCGGACGTACAACTTGATCAGGCGGCCAAGATTGTCACTGACATGGCGACAATGCGTGAGATTCACGCAGCGCCAGCCCAGACTGCACAGGTACTGCCGCGCGCCGACTGACTTGCGCCGCATAATTGAGGTGTTATACTCGACTATAACACCTTAGGGACGGGCTCATGTCAGACAGGCGAAAACGCCCAAATAAACGTGACACCTTGGCTGCTGCCGCAGCGATATTCGTTTATTCCAGTATTTTTGCGACACCTGTTCTTGCTGCTCCGTCCAGCCGAATTCCCTGCCCCGAAGCCAAACAAGCCACTTTGGAAGTCCGGCTCCACGTTCTCGATACGGAATTCGTTACTCAGCCTGCAACGAGTGCAGACCCTGCGGCAAATGAAGCGCCCGAACTTGCCTCCGCCAGCAGTCTGCTGGCTCCGCGGGCCGAAGCGGCGATTCGATATGCGTTCAGTTTATCGAAAACAGAAGCAGTGGCCGGAACGGATTCGGAATCTGAAACAGTGCCTGAAGACGACGAAAGCGCAGAGCCTGATTCCGGGATGCACATCAGGTTGCCTGGCATCTCCGTTGACGACTTTTCGCGATACAGAAAACAAATGTATCGTCGGGATATCTAGGCCTACCGGCTCAAGACCTTGGCAACACCAAAGTAGTTATCGCCAAGCAAATTGGCATCTCTCTCCTTAATGACGCCGTTTGCGTCAATCGCATAAACTGTCGCAACTGTGCCTGAAGCTGGAACGACGTCGTCATCGTTTCGAAACACTGCATGCTCAGCAATGAGTTTCGCGCGTTTGCTCAGGACCTCAGCGAATTCGCTAACGCTTTCCATTGAATCCCAGCGCTTCTCGATCCTTTCGATAATCTCATCACACTCGTATTTTGTGCCGTAATTGACCGCGCCGACACTTTTCTCGCTTGCTTCCTTGGCGAGCTCGGCGAGCTTATCTTCGGCGAAATGCAGGTACAACTGCTGCGCGAACGAAATAATCATGAAGTTGATTGAACGTTTCGTCGCATCATCAAGCCCGGCGTTGTCCGGCGGACTGAGATTGTGAACCTTCTCCAGGTCCTGTAACAATTCCTGTTCTCTTGCCTGGGCGGCATCGACTCTGGCCGCAATAAGATCAATCTCTGATTCCAGGCTCCGTCCACGGAACATTTTCGTCACGCCATTCATTGTCGTTAATTTGTGGCGCTCGGCCTGCAACTGATCTTCCAGCAACTGTACCTGCAGTCGATGGTGACTTATCTCACTGTCCACGCTCGCTGCTCGTAAATCACGCTGCTCTTTCCATGCAGCTATTACCTTGCTGTGCGCACGTTCCTCTCGCTTTTGTTTGAGTTCCTCCGCGAATCGGACAAGTTTGACATTGCAATGTGCCGCAAGTCGCCGCAACTGATAAAAAGCCACAACGTTGTGGACCCACTCTCGGTCAAGAAGCAAGCTCTCCAGGTGATCCATTTTTTGCTGCACGCGTGCGGTCGCGCCTTCATGCTGCTTGATGCGATCCTGTAGCTGGTACTTTTCGTTGCGCAGCTGTGCAAACTCTTTCTTGAGCTCAGCCCGGTTGCGAAACAAGTCGACCAACTTGTCGTTGTCCTCAACCGCTTGCGGCGCAGCTTTGAATAGTCCTGTCAGGCCCGACACGTCAGCCTCGCTTTACATAATGCATGATTGCCGGACGTAAGCCCGGCGCCTGGATCAGCGCCAATAATGACAATTGATTACACTGGAAACTCGGACTGAATCGACAGTTTTGACAAATGCTCCAGATCGACAAAGCTGCAGTTTAACCGGCGTTAGCGGTCGAGGATAAGGTGACCCTGGTCGACGAGGTACTCAAGCCATTTGTTGAGAACGATGTTGAAACGCCAGCGCCGGTCGAGTTCTTCACGGTGCTCGAACGCCAGACGCCGAAGAGCCGTATGTCGCTGTTGCTCTCCGATCGCCAAAACCTCTGCCTGCTGGCCGTCCAGATAGACACGAACGGTCATATCCGGGTCGGCAAGCAACCCTCATCCGCCGGCAGGTGGTACGTCAACGATAATGTGATGGTGTATCGGCTGGTCTCAATAATCTCGACGTACAAATCACAATCACCGGCTACACGAGATCGGAAGCAACCATCGAGACGATCGATTTCCGGGAGTAGCCGTAACAGCCGAAGAAAATTGCTTTCATAAAGCGCCATAAGGCCGACAAAACTATTCGGCCTGACAATTGTTTGTGGAACCAATTGGGAATCAAGTGTCGTGTGACGCATCAGTAACATACCGTCAAATATAGCAGGCAGCGAGCCTCAATATCAGGGTCGTACTCGGCGCTCAACACCTGTACTATCGAGGATTCTGCTTGAAATTTCTTCAATCGAGAATCTCGTCGTATCGACGTTCGGAATCCCGTAACGACGAAAAATCTTGTCCGTTTCGCGTAACTCATAGCGCACTTGCTGCGCTGATGAATACCGACCCATCGAGCGCCTTTCTTTACGAATCTGACGCAATTGATCCGGGTCGATAGACAAACCAAACAATTTTTCTTTTTGCTTGAGCAGGTAATCGGGTAGTTTGCCACTCTCGAACTCTTCATCTGTCAGCGGATAGTTTGCTGCGTACACGCCGTATTGCAGGGCAAGGTAGAGACAGGTCGGCGTTTTGCCGGATCGTGACACGCCGATCAGGATTACGTCTGCGACGTCATAGTTGCGACTGATACCGCCATCGTCATTGGCCAGCGCAAAGTTGGTCGCCTCGATACGCTTCATATACTGGTCGATATCGCTCATTCCATGAGCGCGTCCCGGTTCGAAGCTGGGCTCCTCTTCCAGTTCGGCCGCCAGCGGCCCCAGGAATACGTCAAATATATCCAGATGCAGGCCGTTTGCATCCTTCAGGATCGCTCGATATTCGCTCTGTACCAGCGTCGAAAAAATTATTGGCCTTGGTGCGCCGCTATCGTGTACTGCGTTTATGGTACGTACGGCTTCCCGCGCCTTGTCTTCAGTATCTATAAATGGCAAAGTCATTTTCCGAAAATTTTTTGCCGAAAACTGTGTGATCAGACTGTGTCCCAGCGTTTCTGCGGTAACACCGGTCTGGTCCGAGAGAAAAAATACAGTGCGTTCTACCATCCGATGGATTGTCCATTTCCTGCCACGGAAAACAAGGGAGTAAATCTTGCAGCCTTACGTTATCAAGCTCAATGAGCTTGGCATGAATGATGTTGAAACGGTCGGGGGCAAGAACGCGTCTCTCGGTGAAATGATCAGTAATTTGAACAATCTGGGGGTAACGGTTCCGGGTGGCTTTGCGACAACAGCCGCCGCCTATCGGGACTTCCTGAAGACCGATGCCCTCGATACGCGAATCAACGGCATTCTCGCTGATCTGGACGTCGATGACATCGACGCCCTGGCATCGGTCGGCAAGCAGATTCGGACCTGGATACTTGAAACTCCGCTGCCACAGAAACTCATGGACAGTATCAGGGCTGCCTGGGCCGAAATGAGTGATGGCAAGGACATAACAGTGGCCGTACGTTCATCGGCCACTGCCGAGGACCTTCCCGAAGCATCGTTCGCGGGCCAGCAGGAGACCTTCCTCAATATTCGCGGCCTGGATAATGTCACCGAAGCGATGCACCAGGTGTTTGCCTCGTTGTATAACGATAGAGCCATCGCGTATCGCGTCCACCAGGGTTTTGCGCACAGTCTTGTGGCCCTCTCCGCCGGTATTCAAACCATGGTCCGAAGCGACATTGGTTCTGCTGGGGTCATGTTCACGCTTGATACGGAATCAGGCTTCAGAGACGCTATTTTCATCACTTCATCCTACGGCCTGGGTGAAACCGTCGTGCAGGGGGCCGTGAATCCGGACGAGTTTTACGTGTACAAGCCAGCGCTTGCCGCTGGGAAACGGGCCATTCTGCGCAAGAATCTGGGCGGCAAAGCGGTCAAGATGGTTTATAGCGACGATCCACAGCCAGGCAAGACAATTGATACCGTCGACGTTGATGAATCTGACGGCATGAAGTTCTCGCTAAGCGATGAGGACATTACCGAGCTGTCAAAAATGGCAGTCACCATCGAAGAGCACTACCAGCGTCCGATGGATATCGAATGGGGTAAAGACGGTAACGACGGGAAATTGTACATACTCCAGGCGCGCCCCGAGACCGTCCAGAGCCACAGTGGTCGCACGATCCAGCGTTACACGCTGAAAGCACATTCTAAAGTGATTACTACCGGGCGCAGTATCGGGCAGAAAATAGGTGCTGGCACGGCGAAGGTTATTCGCAGCGTGGGCGAGATGGCCCGGGTTCAAGCTGGTGACGTGCTGGTCTCGGACATGACGGATCCTGACTGGGAGCCGGTCATGAAGCGTGCGTCCGCGATCGTGACCAACCGCGGCGGTAGAACCTGCCACGCGGCTATTATTGCCAGAGAGCTCGGTATACCGGCGGTCGTGGGCTGTGGGGACGCTACCGAGAAAATTCAGGATGGTGTTGATGTAACCGTTAGTTGTGCCGAGGGCGATGAGGGATTCGTCTACGAAGGCGATCTTGAATTTGAGCAAACGCAAATAGAGCTCGACTCGCTGCCGGATATTCCGGTGAAAATCATGATGAATGTTGGTAACCCGGATCGGGCATTCGATTTTGCCAGTATTCCGAACTGGGGTGTCGGCCTGGCCAGGCTGGAATTCATTATTAATCGTATGATTGGTGTGCATCCACAGGCACTACTCGATTATGACGCGCTCGATGACAGCACCCGCGCTGCGATCGACGACCAGATGGCGGGATACAGCGACCCGGTCGGTTTCTATGTCGATAAGCTTGCCGAAGGCGTAGCCACTATTGCGGCTGCATTCGCACCGCAGCCGGTCATCGTGCGCATGTCGGACTTCAAGTCCAATGAGTACGCCAACCTGATAGGCGGTCGTGCCTATGAACCCGAGGAAGAGAATCCAATGCTCGGTTTCCGTGGCGCAGCACGTTACGTTTCTGAGAGCTTTCGGCCGTGCTTCGATCTCGAGTGCGAGGCCCTGAAACGTGTCCGCAATGATATGGGGCTGACGAATGTGCAGATTATGATTCCGTTCGTTCGTACCGTGCAACAAGCCAAAGACGTTATCGCCGTAATGGCGGAGAACGGCCTGGAACGTGGCAAGGACGACCTGAAAGTCATCATGATGTCGGAGATACCGACCAATGCCCTGCTTGCAGATCAATACCTGGAACACTTCGACGGCATGTCCATCGGCTCGAACGACATGACACAACTGGCGCTCGGGCTGGACAGGGACTCTGCCTTGATTGCCGACACATTTGATGAACGCGATGATGCTGTAAAGGCCCTGTTGGCAATGACAATTACGGCATGCAAGGCGCAAAACAAATACGTCGGTATTTGTGGTCAGGGTCCTTCGGATCATCCTGATTTGGCTCGCTGGCTACTTGATCAGGGAATAGAGAGCATGTCTCTGAACCCCGATACGGTTGTCGAAACGTGGATATTTCTCGCCGGTGAGAAAGTCTGACGCGGATCAGAGGCGGTCGTAACGTGAGCGACGTTGCCAGCGCACTCGCGGTAACCAGATACCGAGTATTATTCCTACGATCAATACGAGCGCTCCCGACATGAACCAGTATCGGGTCGTCTGGCTGGAGAGGCGACGATTCTCCTGCTCCAGTGTATCGGCCCGGATCTCCGACGTCGCGAGCTCATCCAGCAAAGTTTTGTTCTGATCGTTGATGCCCAGCACATTGGCAGCGGTTCGGCGAATCTCGGCAAGCTCACTTTCGAGCTCTGTCTTTTCACCTTCCAGCGTCGCGATGCGACGTTTGGCCGAGTTGTATTCATTCCTGACCGCTGCCAGTTGCGAATCCAGCGACGTACCGCGTGTATTTGCGTTGGTGAGCTGGCCGGTCAATGTCTCAAGCTGCTCCCGCGCACTCGGCTCGCTCATCAGATAGCGGGTCAATACCCAGCCTTCGGTCCCGCCTGGTGTGCTGACACGTGAGTAGCCGGACTCTGCATCCTGCTCCAGGACCTCCAGCCGCATACCGCTGCCAATCATGAGCTGAATCGCATTGCTCGTGCTCGGCCCCGAGCGCAACATGATTTCAAATTCATCGCTGACCCAGGCCGGAGCGCCATAGGCGAAAGGAGCAGCCAGAATCAGGAAAAGTAGTGTAGCAAGACGGGTGTTTTTCATAATGTCGCAACTATATGACAAGGCCGCCTCTCTCGCCAGTCAAAGATTAATCAAATCAGTCGCTTATCGGCGACAGTTCCGAGATATTCTGCTCCCAGTTTCGGCCATCAAAGGGTGTTTCCACGACCGATTCAATGGTCGAAGGATCGAGACAATTCACATTGACGCTGAAGCCGTCCGGATGGGACCGTGGTATGTAAAACGATTTGATGCCGCAGACCGTGCAAAAATAATGCTGCGCGATGCCTGTATTAAACGTGTATGTCGTCATCGCGTTTTCTCCTCTTAACAAGCGAAAATTCTTACGTGACACGAACAGGTGCAGAAAACCACACTGGCTACAGATACTGCAATTGCAACGCGAAGCCTCAATGACTGCAGGTGCATCGATTTCGAAATGAACGCTGCCACAATGGCAGCCACCTTTGTGCGTCGTCATATTGCAGCCTTGTGCCAAACGGCAATGTGATTGTTTGCCGGCATTGCGTACAGCCTGACTCGCTCCAAATTATGAGCCATAGCGTAGTCATCCAGTGATTCAAGGTGCCGAATCCCCATCTCGGGATTGCGCGAACGAAGTGACTGATGAAATACCGCGTTGCTGGGCGTATTAAACTCGCCGTTCTGACGGAACGGCCCATACAGGCAGAATACGCCACTCGCCAACAGCACATTGCCCACTATTTCGAACATCTTCTGCACCGCTTCGACACTCATGATATGTGCAGTATTTGCGGAGAACACGCCATCGCAGGATACCGCTGGCACACCGGCCGTCAATACGTCCAGTGACAATGGCGGCAATAAGTTCGTAAGACCGGAGTCGCTAACCCGGGTACGAATGCCATCGTGATTCTTGTCCAGATCGCTGCTTTGCCATTCAAGAAACGCTAGCGCTTGTGCAAATCGTACTGCGTGCTGGCCGGTTCCCGAGCCAATCTCAAGAACTTTCGTGCATCCCGAAAATTCGCTGCGCAATACCTCCAGTATCGGTTCCCCGTTCCGCTCCGCGTATTCCGAGAACGGTTTGTCAGTCATTGTCGGAATCGCCGCTTAAAGCAGCCGCATCAAAAAGGTGCTCACGATACCAGCTGAGTTCATCGATCGAATCGCGTATATCGGATAAAGCCAGATGGGCTGAATCCTTGCTAAAGCCCTTCGCAATATCAGGCGCCCAAGCTGACGCGAGTATTTTCAGCGTACTGACGTCGAGATTGCGATAGTGAAAAAAACTCTCCAGTTGTGGCATTTCTCGTGCAAGAAAGCGCCTGTCCTGGCAGATGCTATTGCCGCACATCGGCGATGCACCCGCGTCGACCCAATCGCTGAGAAAATCGATTGTCGCCTGCTCCGCCTCCGCAGCACTGGTACTGCTCTGCAGGACTCTTGCAGTGAGACCGGATTTACCGTGCTGACGTGTGTTCCATTCGTCCATTCCATCCATCACTTCCGGAGTCTGATGGATGGCCACCACGGGGCCTTCCGCCAGCTCTGCCAGATGCTTGTCAGTTACTACCGTCGCGATCTCAATGATGGAGTCACTTTGTGTACAAAGACCCGTCATCTCCAGGTCAATCCAGATCAAATTGCTTGACCTCTCTGGCTCTGTATCAGGCATATTATCTTGACCTTCTTTTTGTGAACTGCCGTAGTTTACATGGCCGGGGAGTGCAAGGCTGCCTGCTTGAGGTCATACTTCGCGGATGCGCCATGAATTAGCAATGGTAATCGCCACGCATAGCCGCCGCATGCGCTTGCGTCTGGCGAGTGGCGCAGAAGTTGATGCGCGTATCAGGGGCAAACGCATCAAACCGGTCTGTGCTGATACCGTCACTGCGGAGCCGATCGAAAATGAATCCGACTGGCTGATCACAGCTATCGGCGAACGGCGAAATGAATTGACCCGGCCAAATATGCGTGGGCAGGTAGAAGTACTCGCCGCCAACGTCGATACAGTAATAGTGTTGGCATCCGTTTCACCGCTGCCTGACTGGTACATCGTCGACCGTTACCTGTGTGCGGCCGAACTGATGCACGTACCTTCGGTGGTTGTTTTCAACAAAATCGATTTGCTCGCCGGGCATAATATCGATATTCCGGAACTGCAGGAGTATAGCGACATCGGAATCCCCATCGTCGAGTGCAGCGCCGAAACGGGACAAGGCACGGAAGATATAGAGGAATTGCTCTCGGGTCAGTGTGGAATAGTGGTCGGCCAATCGGGGGTTGGCAAATCCAGCCTGATTAATCGACTGGTGGCTGGATCGCGACAACGCACCAGAGGTATCTCCAGCAAGACGGGCGAAGGTCGGCACACGACCGTAAACTCGGTGATGATTTTCCTGCCCGGTGGGGGATCCCTTATCGACTCGCCCGGCGTTCGTGATTACGCGCCTGCTCTATCATCTTCCAGCGACGCAGCGTTGGGGTTTCGGGAGATTACAGCAGCAGCACAATCCTGCCGCTTCGCTAATTGCCGCCATTTGCGTGAGCCGGGTTGTGCCGTGAAAGACGCTGTCGAACAGGGAACGATCAGTTATCGGCGCTATGAGAGCTATAAGCGCGTCGTAAACCTGACAGAGAAATTGTCCGAAGGACGCTTCTAACCCGGTGGCCAGGTAAATGCCCTGCCCCCAAGCAGGTGCAGGTGGATATGAAACACCGTTTGGCCAGCGCCCTCATTACAGTTCATCACCGCACGATAGCCACCATCCGCAATACCCTCTGCCGCTGCAATTTCACGCGCGGCACAGTACAAACCACCGACAAGTGATTGATCGCCGTCGTCTATCTCATTGATGGTCGCGATATGCTTGCGCGGGATGATCAACACATGCGTCGGCGCCTGCGGGTTGATATCGCGGAACGCGATCGCTGCATCCGACTCGTAGACTATGTCAGCTGGAGTATCTCCGGCGAGAATCCTGCAAAACAGGCAGTCCGGGTTTTGTTCAGACATCGTTTCCCTCTTTGCTTCGCGCGTGAGACGCGCTCCTACTGGTGCGCGTGCGACGCGATGCAGTTAATCGATGGCCCGCCGGCCATAAAAAGCGTGTGACAATGTGCCACCATCCACGTATTCGAGTTCCCCGCCCAGCGGCACTCCGTGTGCAATACGGCTTGCCGTGACGTTGTTACGTGACGCCAGATCCGCCAGGTAGTGGGCGGTGGCATCGCCTTCCACCGTTGGATTGGTGGCAATAATCAGCTCTTTGACTTCACCATCAGCCAACCACTCCTCCAGCTTGCTCAGTCCGAGCTCTTCAGGACCGATTCCGTCCAGTGGTGAGAGATGCCCCATCAACACAAAATACTGTCCACGGAAGCCGGTCGCATCCTCAAGCGCCATCACGTCGGCCGGCGATTCGACCACGCATAACTGGCTTGTGTCGCGACCACTGGCGGAACAAATCGAACACAACTCGCTCTCTGTGAACATTCGGCAACGGCTGCAATGGCCAATTCCGTCCACAGCATCGGCAAGCGCCGCAGAAAGGCCACTTGCGCCGTCACGGTTCCTTTCCAGTAAATGAAAAGCGATTCGTTGTGCCGACTTTTGCCCGACACCGGGCATGCAACGCAGTCCGTCGATCAGTCGAAGCAGTAGTGGAGAATAGGACACAGCTTAGAACGGCAGCTTCATGCCAGGAGGTAAAGCCATTCCCGATGCCATACCCGAGAATTTCTCCTGCACTGTCTTTTCAACCTTGCGTATAGCGTCGTTGAACGCAGCAACGATCAGGTCCTCCAGCATTTCCTTGTCATCACCAACAAGGCTATCGTCAATTTCAACAGACTGAACCTGGTGCCGGCAAGTCATGGTAATGCGTACCATGCCCGCACCGGACTCACCGGTGACTTCAATTGACGCCATTTCTTCCTGCGCCTTTTTCATGTTGGCCTGCATCTCTTGTGCCTGCTTCATCAATTGGCCAATGCCACCCTTCATCACTAGTTCTCCGAAATTATTTCGATGGTGTCTGTTTTCAATTCAGCACCAAACATGTTCTTCATCGCCTGCACGTTCGGATCCGCTTCGAGATTTTTCCTGGCCTCCTCGAGTTTCTCGTCGGCCATACGCGATTCTTGTTGTATAGGCGTTTCGGCCGCCTCAGGCCCGATTGTGATATCGACAATCAGCTTCTCGCCAAAGTGCTCGCTCATTTTCCCGGCGATCACTTCCTTGCGTTGCCTGGTCAGCATCGACTCCGATCGGCGATCCAGAGCCAGATATACCGTATTGCCGTCGCGCCGCAGATAAGCACAATTGCTGGCCAACAAGCGCACCGCACCGCTCAAGCCCAGGCTGCCAACCAACTGACCCCACTCCGGGTCCGACCAGTCTTTCGAATCTGCCTTTGAAGGTATGGCTTTCTGCCGCGCCGCCTTCGGCGCAGCCGCTGTGGGTTCAGGTGTGCCACCAGCCACCGCCCCACTGGTACCCATCGATCCGGTAGTTTCTGTGGCAGCTGGCTTGAATGTCAGCATTCGCATCAAGGTCATTTCTGCACCGCTTCGCGGGTCCGGTGCAAGATGAAGATCCCTTCGCCCCATGATCGCCACCTGGTAATACAGCTGCACATCAGCAACCGGCATCGCCTCGGCAAGCTCAGCGATTTCTTTCTCGGAGAGCTCGTCTTCACTGTCGCAGGTGCCAACGACCTGAAAGACCGCGATACGCTGTAAGTCCCGGGCAATGTCATCCAGAAGACGAGCGTAATCGGGGAATTGTTCGTCGATTTCACGAATGGCCTCAATAATACCTTTCGCATCACCTGCCGACAGCAATTTCATCAGGCGCATGACATGATCGCGATCGATACTGCCAAGCATCGTTGCCGTTGCGGCCTCTGCAACTTTTCCACCGCAGTAGGCAATTGCCTGGTCCAGCAGACTCAAAGCATCGCGCATGCTCCCATCGGCGGCCCGGGCGAGCAATGCCAGAGCAGCAGCTTCGACTTCGATTCCCTCCGCATCACAAATATGTGACAGACGATCTGAAATCAGGCGCGGTATCATGCGCTTCAGATTGAACTGCAGACAGCGCGACAACACGGTGACCGGCAGCTTTTGCGGGTCCGTGGTTGCAAGCAGGAATTTCACGTGCTCGGGCGGCTCTTCGAGCGTCTTCAGGAGTGCGTTGAACGAGCTCTTTGAGAGCATGTGCACCTCATCGATCAGGTACACCTTGTAGCGTCCACGAGCGGCAGCATACTGGACGTTATCGAGCAGATCACGGGTATCGTCCACTTTGGTCCGGGATGCAGCGTCGACCTCGATCAGATCAACGAACCGACCCTCGTCAATTTCGCGGCAGGCACTGCATTCTCCACAGGGCGTTGCGGTCACTCCAGTTTCGCAGTTCAGTGCCTTTGCGAGGATACGCGCAATGGTCGTCTTGCCAACTCCACGCGTTCCAGTAAACAAATAGGCGTGATGCAAGCGACCGGTCTTAAGCGCATTGATCAGCGCCTGCAGTACGTGCTCCTGGCCAACAGTGTCAGCGAAGTCTTTGGGCCGCCATTTGCGGGCAAGGACGAGATAGCTCATGGCATGAAATTCATCGTTCAGGGCTGATTGTGAGACGTTCAGTGTAACGCAAGTGGCCCGCGCCAGCTGCTCCCCGGCACCCGGTATCACCGCTACCGTTGCTCCCTTCCGGGCCTGGCGGAGTTCACGGTTGACCGTCGCGGGGAAGCCGACGCGGACCGGGCGCGATTATCGCCGTTAAGCGGTCCTGACACAACGTGATTTCGAAACGATCCAACTATCCCCAGAGGTGACTGTCCTTCTCGATGACCTGGGATGAGGGGCCGACGATCAGTGGATCCGGACCGTGCACGATGTGCTCGTCCTTTTTCGGATAATCGAGTGCGGTGAGAAAGTGCTGCATGCAATTCAAGCGGGCGCGTTTCTTGTCATCGGACTTCACGATGGTCCACGGCGCATCGGCGGTGTCGGTATAGAAGAACATGGCCTCCTTGGCCTCCGTGTATTCCTTCCACTTGCCGCGCGATACCTCGTCGATCGGGCTCAGCTTCCAGTGCTTTAGCGGAGACTGCGAGCGAGCCGCGAAACGCCTCGCTTGCTCGGCTTCAGTGACAGAGAACCAGTACTTGAACAGTCGGATTCCCGAGCGGGTCAGCATGCGCTCCAGGTCCGGAACCTGCCGCATAAACTCAAGGTATTCCAAGGAATCACAAAAGCCCATAACCCGTTCGACACCTGCCCGGTTGTACCAGGAACGGTCAAAGAACACCATTTCGCCTGCCGACGGCAGATGGCTAATGTAGCGTTGAAAATACCATTGCCCGCGCTCGTGATCGGTCGGCTTTTCCAGGGCGACAACACGTGCGGCACGAGGATTCAGATGCTCCATGAAGCGTTTGATTGTGCCCCCCTTGCCCGCGGCATCCCGGCCCTCGCAGATAACAATAATGCGTTGCCCCGTTTGCTTTACCCAGCTCTGTACTTTGAGGAGTTCAACCTGCAGCTCTTTCTTGTGAGCCTCATAGGCAGACTTCTTGATTTTCGTCTTGTACGGATACTTTCCGCTGCGGAACAAATCCTTGATCTGTTCCGGGCTGTGCCGTATCTCACTCAAGAGAGTGGTCGCTGGCCGCAAATCCTGGGCCATCTTTACAACCGTGTCCTTGCTGACTTCCGAATCTGACATATTATGCGCACCACCTGAGATATAAAAACTTACCACATGATGTGGCCAATTTACTCCATTTTGAATACGCAATAATGCTTAGACGCCACTAGCGATGCGGGCTACATCGATCGAACGACGCGAAAACAAGTCTCACACAGGTGCTCACAAACAGCCTTTCATGACCAGCCCTGTTGCCAGAGTACCGGCCTGTCAGGTATTCGTCAGGACAGCTGCCGCGATCAGCAATACGATCACCAAAGCCTGCAGGGCGACCCGCTCCCACATGAATTTTTCGTCGTGCTCCCGATCATAAGTACCACCGTGAGCCATGGATCGAAGACCGAGCCACAGTACAACAACGGTTGCAATCAAAGCCGCGATAATCAGCATGTTGACAAGAGACATGTGTTCCTCCTTTTTCGACAGCGCGAACTGAGAACTTTGTAATGATCCTCATGCGAGTCACCAGGCATTGCAATCGCGACAATTACGGACATATACGCGTAGCTGCACCGAGCGCTCAGTTGATACCGCGTCGCTTACCTTCCCAAAAGGGTTTGCGCAACTCACGCTTGAGGATCTTGCCCGGTCCGGACTTGGGCAGTTCAGCCTCGGAAATTGTAATCGCCTTCGGCAGCTTGTAGCCGGCAACGTGTTCGCGGCAAAACTCGATCAACTCTTCTGCGCTGATCGATTCCCGCGGTACGACGATCGCGTGCACGGCTTCGCCCCACTTGGCGTCGGGAACCCCTATCACGGCAGCTTCGAGCACGGCCGGATGCTGGTACAGAACTTCCTCGACCTCGCTGCAGTACACGTTCTCGCCGCCGGTCACGATCATGTCCTTGGCGCGGTCGACCAGGTACAGGTAGCCGTCCGCATCAAGTCGGCCGAGGTCGCCGGTGTAATACCAGCCATCTCGCAACACCGCGGCCGTCTGCTCGGGCTTTTGCCAGTAACCCTGCATGACGTTGGCACCGCGGGTGGCAACTTCGCCAACCTCGCCGCTCGGCAGTTCATCGCCCTCTTCATCGACGATCCTGATCTGCACACCGATCAATGACTGCCCGCAGGAGCGTCCACGCGGCTCGTCGAGGTAAAGCTGTTCGTTACGCATGCCAGTCACGAGCGGTGAGGTCTCAGTCGCCCCGTAGACATGTGCGAATTCCGCGCTGGGAAACGCTTTGTGGGCACGGCGCACGACTTCGGTCGCGATCGGCGACCCGCCATGCAACACGAGTTTCAGCGTAGCGGTATCTCGCGGCTCCCGGAGTTGTAGCTCGGTGAGTGCTGCGATCATTGCCGGGACACCGAGCGTGTGCGTGATGCCATGATTCTCGATCAGGTCGAGAGCGATTGCCGGGTCGAAAACCGGTAGCGGAATCTGACAACTCGCTGACCAGATTCCGGTCAATACCGCGTTTGTTCCGGCCGCGTGGAACATCGGCGCCATCACCAGCCAGACGTGCTCCTCTGACGGTTGCGAAATCGTCATATTGTGGAACGAATTGGAGATCAGGTTGCGGTGTGACAGCATGACGCCTTTCGATTCACCCGTCGTGCCCCCCGTATAGAACAGGCCAGCGAGCGTATCTTCAGTCACGCCGACGCCGAGTTCCATCTCGCCCGCATCGCCGAGCAGCGTTTCATATTCGTCCGGCACACTGATGACAGCATCGACAAGATCGCGCAGCGCACCCGGGTCGCGATCGGTGATCAACAACTTCGCGTCGGCATCTTCGAGTGCGTAGCGCAGTTCCGGCTCGGCGTGACGGGTATTAAGTGGCACCATCACGAACCCGGCTGCCGGCAAGCCCACGTACATTTCGAGATATTGCGGTGAATTATCGGCGAGTATCGCAACCCGTTCGCCAGACTGAACTCCTTTTGCGGAGACCATGCCCGCGAGCTTGCGGCAGCGCGTCCAAAGGTTCCGATAGCTGGTCCATTTGCCCTCGTGAAGCACCGCGGTGCGATCAGCACCGACTTGCAAGGCACGCTTCAGTGGATCGACAAATGTTGGCATGATAATCCTCGCGACTCTGAGCTCGCCGCAATACCGGGAAGACGGCTATTTAGGCAGAAAGCGGTTTGCTGCGCAACATCCAGCCCATCAAGCACCATCGTATCGAAGAGCGATTTGAAAAGAGATATCCGGCACGGAGTCGGGTTTGACATCCTCACCCGCCGATAACACCAGGCTGTAACGATCGGACAGCTTGCAGATAGCACCAAAAACCAGCAGCACGGATACCTTGCCGAGATTCTCGATATCCGAATCATAGACCGCGCTACGCACTCGGCTCTGGACTGAGAGATCGATATTTCTACCCGCCTTGAAGCCCAATCCGAAGGAGAGTTGACCAACCAGGTCGTTGTAACGATCCGACAGAAAGTCGGGTTGCCCCAGATAGCTAAGGTTCGCGCGGTAAAACGCGCTCAATTTGGGCCTTCCCCAAAGACTGGCCACATCACTCGCAATTCCGACGCTGAAGTCTGTACCACCACTGCCCAGCAGCGTGTCACTGTCACCCGTCGGTAACTTTACGCCAAATCGGAGCGCCGTATTCCAACCCTCGCCCTCAAACAGTGACCATCCGAGCAGAACACGAACGTCACCCACTCCTGCGGCGTTTTGAGTCACATTGACCAATGACGCTGACGAGTCCGAATAGAAGAATTCCAGCACATCGTGTGCCTGTTGCGCCCGTTCCCCCTGCGGAAAGCCGAACAAGTTGTGCCAGCGATCAATGAGTGAATCCAGGGAACCCGCTCGATGCCACAGGTACGGTAATTCGATGCTTAGATCAAGTTTGTCAGCAATGCCATATTGATAGCTCAATGCCAAGCGTGTCGTTTCCCCATCGAGACGCAGTTCCTCACCACCAGCGATTTCCTCTATGCTGTGACTCGCGATGATCAGAGATGCATCCCATCCGTGTCGACCGCGAGCGGTGACAATGCCGCTTTCAGTGCTTTCCGGAAAACCGAAAATACCTGTCAATGGGCCGTTATCATGGTCAGGAAGTGCCTCCGCTACAGCATCGCGAACGGGGTGCAACAACATGGCCAGGACCACAATTTGCCACGTTACGGTGATCGGGAATCGATTCAAGGAGCTTACTGTCCGGGTAAACGAAATCGGCGATTGTTTTCTGCCGTAGGACAGCACCTTAACATTTACAAACAGGACAGTTCCATTTGTGGCGGAGAGGGCGG
>Ga0114931_10002097_pt1 | contig 25437 bp, 29 predicted proteins | sample 2SBtaG_FD_89579 | JGI IMG/M metagenome (GOLD analysis project Ga0114931, IMG submission 89579) | Deep subsurface microbial communities from Kolumbo volcano to uncover new lineages of life (NeLLi) - 2SBTROV14_V59a metaG | ecosystem: Environmental > Aquatic > Marine > Volcanic | place: Kolumbo... | reverse complement strand
TTGGCCGCAGGGATGCGGCCAACGAGCGTCCAGGGAAGGACTTGCAGCGGGTCTTGAGAAGCCCTTCTGGACATCGAGTTGTCGTGCCCCGTATGCGGACCCACTCGATCAGGGGAAGAGCCATTTTATTTGACTTGAGTATCTGAACCGCATTCAACTTCCGTTGGAATAAATCTTATAACTCTGTGAACTCTATGGTAATAATCCTTAATTTTTTCGTTTTTTCGCTTTTCTTTGCGCCTTTGCGTCTTTGCGCGAGACAGGATTTACAGAACTACCCACCAACCGGCCCCACATTCATCGCGACAGACAACCGCATCTCCGTGCTTTGATTAACGGTTACCTCGTGTGGTACGGCAGGCGCGAACATTACCAGTTTGCCTTCCTGTGGCTGAACCGTGATCTTCCTGTCATCAGCGTACAGGATCAAATCCCCCGAATGATCGGGTACGCGTATGTAATAGACGGCCGAGAGCAACTCATCATTCTCATCGTGGTGATGCAGGGTCGTTCGCTGCCCGGCCGCCATGGCATTGAACCAGAACCCGGTTTTCAGTTTATCCACCGTAACGCCCAGCAGCTGGCCGGCCTGTTGCTTCACCAGGGTCAATACCGCTTCAATGGCGGGGATATCGGACGCGTCGATATAGGTATTCTCAAAACGGCCGGCAAAATGATGTGACTGCCGGATCCGGCCGCTAGCGGACAATTCCATAAACCGGGTAAACAGGCGGTTATTCAGCCGGTCCGGTGTTGCACCCGTTACTTCATGGACATCCATGGTTTACCGCCCAATACTTGCACAGAACCGGTATTTTAACCGTCATCGGGCCGGCACAGAAGCTGCTCGCCACATTTGCCGGACCCGGTAAATGTTTCATTTCCGGGTCCGCCCCGGCGAAACGGGCATTTTTCCCTCTTCCGATTAAAGCCCCGTTGCAATACAATTCGGCACCGTATTTTCTAGATTGAAATCAGGAGTACTGAAATGGCACTGGAAGTAAACGGTAAACGCATCGAAACTGATGAAAACGGCAACCTCACGGACCTGTCCGCCTGGGATGAAGATGTCGCCAGGGCACTTGCCGCCGAAGATAGCATCGAGCTTGTCCAGGAACACTTTGATGTCTTGAATTATCTGCGCTCACAATACATTGATAATAATGGCGAGCAACCCATGGAGCGGGTAATCAATAAAGGCATGTCAAAGATCTGGGGCAAGAAGGTCACCAGTAAAGATCTCTATGCACTGTTCCCGCAGGCACCCAGTAAACAGGGTAACAAGATCGCAGGATTGCCCTTTCTCGCGCGTAAGGGGGGGTATTAGGGACCTGATTTTTCCTATCCCTCTTGCCTGGCAACGCAGGACAACCGTTAACTCAGCGCCGCGCCTGCGAAGCACCTCAATAAAAAAGCCGCATCCTCCCGGATTGCGGCTTTTTTATTGAGGGATGGGGCAAGACTAGCGATGAGAACCCTTCTCTTCATGCGCCACATCGACCAGCTGGTTGGCCAATGCCATATATTTCTTGCTGAAGTCATGCAGTGGATGACTTTCATCGCTGACATAGTAATCCACCACTTCAACACCCTTTTCATGGTCGTAGTCGATGAATTTCTTCTGCATTTCCAACAGCTTTTTAATCAGTTCCTGTTTGTCACTCATTATCCGCGCCCTCGGTGTATAGATAACTGGGATTAATATCCTGTATGTAGCCCAATATAGCCAGATACCTCACCCCCGAACATATCCCATATGGGTTGTCAGACGGGTGATTCAAGCCATCCCGCGCTGACTATCGGGCGCGCCTTGCCTGGTACGCTGACAGACCAACTGAACCCGGCAATATCATGTTGCAGGAGTACCAGGGAACCTCTGATTGATTTTAACGGCCTGGCGTAGGGTGCGCCGTGCGCACCGGTAATAAATTGCAAGCGGTTGATATAATGGTGCGCATGGCTCACCCTGCAGACAGTTCACCCTCTAAATCCCATGATATTGAGAATTAATTCAGGTTCTCTAGTTGCCGTCATCCTCTTTTACCGGCCGAATACCCTTGTGCGGAATAAATAGCCCGCAACCGGTCTTGCGCCCACCCCCAAGACCCTGCTGCTGCAGGCGGATCGACTGCTCCGGGTCCAGTTCGGCCACCATCAGGCTGCGAGTGAACACCGGTCCGTCCGGAAATGCATGGGTATGCGGGATTCCACACAACATTTTGCGGCACGGGATGTCATGGCCGGCGAGTTCCCCGGCCACTCGCTCGAGAAACTGCTCTTCATCGATCGCTTCCTGCGTCAGGATATAACGCGCAAACAGGGTCGAGATGGCACTCAGCAAGTGCACGGATGACTTGCCGATCTCCATGGCATGACCATCGATCTCCAGTGTCCTGCCGGTCAGTTCACTGGCATCTTCCAACCGGTATTTTGGCAATCGTAACCGCAGGCGTGTCCGCCGGGAAAGGTGCAACACCTCCCTTGCCGGGTCTTCCGGGCGCGTCCAGCCATGGCCTGAAGATGCACCATGCACCAGGTGGATACCGGCCTGTTCCTCATCTGCTATCCACGGCAGCGCCTGCAGCAACGCGGTCGACAACGCATAGGCGTGATCAATGGGCAAGATCGGACACTTGATATGGAAGACCAGGTCAACCACATCATCGGGCACGATGAATTCAGGTTTTTTATCATGGTCGTCATTCCAGAACATGTGCTTCTCACCCTGTAGAGTCTGAAAACATTTTCAGTTCTTCTGTGCCGCTGAAAAGGCTGCCTCCAGGCGATCTTCCCAGTCATCCGGCGTATCCGGGAACGGTGGCCGGACATCCATACGAAAAAACATTTCCCCGGCACTTGCGTGTTCAGCAATGATCTGCTCAAGTGCCGCGAATGATTCCAGATCATGGCCCTGCAGTAACACCTCACTCAGCCAGAGCATGTCGCTTCTCCAAAACAGTGCGTGATACCGGTATCACGGATCCGGTCATGATAGCGGGCACGGTATAACAGGCGTTCCCGGCCGGCAGCCGCATCATCGGTAAATGCCTCGCGCCGGTGCAATATATTATTGCAGATAATTCCCTGCCCTGCGTGCAGCCGATGCCGGATTATATAGGCTGAATCGCTTGCCAGCAGTTCCGCCAGAAACCCTGTGGCCATTTGCGTTATTTTATCCTGCTTCCAGATGATACTCCGCGTGCGCGCCGTGTAGCGCATGTGCAGTGCCCCGCTCTGTGGATCGATCGAAAACACCGGGCCGGTCTGCAGTGGGCGGATTTCCACACCATTTTCGATATTCGCCGGAATAGTCATCACATCCGGTTGCATCAGGGCCGTGATATAGTCCGGGTTCTCATCACGCAGTAGCAACCAGGCAATTTCATGGTCAAGGTAAAGATTATCACCGCCTTGAGCGGACGCGGACACACAATGCATCACCACACCGCGAACCTGTTCCTCCGGCGTGTTGTAGTACCCATCGGTATGCCAGTTCAACGGCCGGTTTGTATACGGGATGTAATGGGTACGCTCGCCGGCAGGCACGGCCTTTAGTGAGGTAATACGGTCTTCATCGGCACGCAGGTTATTATCAAGGCGCTGCAGACCGAAGTGCCGGCCGAGGTCCCGCACCTGGCGCTTGTCTGCCGGGGTCTCGCCGGTCACCTCGTAAATGGCGGCATTGGCCTTGCAACACCTCGCCAGGATCGCCCGCGACTCGGCAGCATTCAGGTTTCCCGGGGTCCGGACCCGGACCAAAAGGTCCGCCGCCGAGCATGGATAATCAACCAGCTTCCACTCGCGCCAACGCAGGTAGACACTGTCATTTCCCGGAAAAAACGGGCTGGACTGCATAACTGGATCCAATAGTAAACGGTGACTGGATGCGCATGGAGCGGCAACGGTACAATCAATACATAATTACTAATACAAGATATTTTAATACACTGGAAGCGCTATCCGTCAGCGCACAGCCATTTATTGATAATGGGATTCATTCTCATTTATATGGCATAATTGCCAGTGCCGGGATGCGGCAGAAGAAGCGAATAGCTGCACAAGTCCACGTTACTATAAGAAAAAATTGTGCGCATATTAATTCTTCAGGGCAAGGGAAGTAACTACAGGAATTTACATAATAATTTTGCCAATACCTCTTTCGGGATACAGGCCTGTAAGGACGCCACCCCATGGGTAGGATATGTTCATTTCGGAGGCAGACCTAGAATTCTTCTATCAAGCGTTAGGTCAGGTTAGCTCTGACCATAACCCGCTGATCCAGGTGTTACCTGACCCATCATTCCAGGTAACGGCGCAGTTAATTTTGGATTCACCAAAAGACAGTTGGGGTTTGCGAAAACTATCAGGAGACCACCATGGCCAAGAACACCTATCCAACACCCATGCTTGACGTACTCGAAAGCGGCCCATGGCCGAGTTTCATCACCGGCATTAAACGCCTGCGGGATGAACACCCGGATGAGCGCATCAACTCGGTAACCAACGGCCTGCTTGGTCAGCTGGAACATTCGTATGAAACCCGCAAGGGTTACTGGAAAGGCGGCACGGTCAGTGTCTACGGTTACGGCGGCGGCATCATCCCGCGGTTCTCCGAAGTCGGTGACGCCTTCCCCGAATCCAAAGAATTCCACACCTTGCGCGTGCAACCACCGGCCGGTAATTTCTACACCACCGACATGCTGCGCCAGCTCGGTGACAGCTGGGAAAAATGGGGCTCCGGCCTGGTGACCTTCCACGGACAGACCGGCAACATCATGTTCATCGGTGCTACCACGGAAAACACCCAGCACTTCTTCGATGAAATCAACGAATACGGCTGGGACCTCGGTGGCGCCGGCCCGTGTGTGCGTACCGCCATGTCCTGTGTCGGTGGCGCCCGCTGTGAAATGTCCAACTGCCACGAACACGGCATCCATCGCTGGATGGTAAACAACTTCACCGACGATGTGCATCGCCCGGCCCTGCCTTACAAGTTCAAATTCAAGGTCTCCGGTTGCCCGAATGACTGCATGAACTCCATTGAGCGCTCCGACTTCGCCATCATCGGCACCTGGCGCGACGATATGAAGGTCGACCAGGAAGGTGTCAAGTACTACCTGGAGAAGAAGGGCCGGCAGTACCTGATCGATAATGTTATCACCCGCTGCCCGACCCAGGCGCTCACCCTCAAGGATGACGATACCCTGGAAGTCGATAACCACAACTGCGTGCGCTGCATGCACTGCCTGAACGTCATGCCCAAGGCCCTGCACCCGGGCGACGACAAGGGCATCACCATCCTGATCGGCGGCAAGCGCACCCTCAAGATCGGCGACCTGATGGGAACCGTCGTTGTTCCCTTCAAGAAGCTCGAAACCGAGGAAGACTTCGAAAGCCTGCAGGAAATGGCGGAAGACATCATCGACTTCTGGGCCGAAAACGGTCTTGAGCATGAACGCTGCGGCGAAATGATCGAGCGCATTGGCCTGGTGAATTTCCTCGAAGGTATCGGCATCGATGTTGACCCGAACATGGTCAGCAGCCCACGACAGAGTTCCTACGTCCGCATGGACGGCTGGGATGAAGAAGCCGAGAAGTGGTTTGACCGCAAACGCGAGGAGAAACAGGCCGCGTCTGCCTGATCGTTTCACGACCTGCTAATACGACAATCCCGGTGCCCGGCACCGGGATTTGTTCAGTAACCGAAGAATTCAAGCATTCAGGAGAATCACATGGCACATGAAATGCGTTCGCCGATTGAGTCCGGCTGTCCTGACGGGTTACAGTACATGCATCCGGTGATGCGTAAGAACTATGGCCAGTGGGCCTATCACGAGGATATCCGCCCGGGCGTCCTGGTTCACGTATCCAATAACGGCGACAAGATCTATACCGTTCGCGCGGGCACTCAGCGTATTCTCGACCTGTTCACGCTGCGCAAGCTGTGTGACATTGGTGACAAGTATGGCGAGGGCTACATCCACTTCACCCTGCGCAGCAATATCGAATACCAGATGGCCGATGAAGCCAAAGTTGAACCGCTGATCAAAAAACTCGAAGACGAGGGTTTTGTCGTTGGCGGCACCCGCAACTCGGTCGCCATGCTCTCACATACCCAGGGCTGGCTGCACTGCGACATCCCGGGCACCGATGCCTCCGGCGTCGTCAAGTCCATGATGGACGAATTGATAGACGAGTTTAAGGGCTGGAACATGCCCAACCGCGTACACATGACTACCTCCTGCTGCCAGATCAACTGTGGCGGCCAGGGCGACATTGCCATTAACGTACAGCACACCAAGCCGCCGAAGATCAATCACGACCTGGTCTCCAACATCTGTGAACGGCCGTCAGTCGTGGCCCGTTGCCCGGTCGCGGCCATTCGCCCCGCACTGGTCAACGGCAAACCGTCGCTGGAAGTGGACGAGAAGAAATGTATTTGTTGCGGCGCCTGTTACCCGCCCTGCCCCCCCATGCAGATCAATGATGCGGAACACTCCAAGCTCGCCGTCTGGGTTGGCGGTAACCACTCCAATGCCCGTGGCAAACCAACATTCCAGAAGCTGGTCGCATCCGGTATCCCGAACAATCCACCGCGCTGGCCGGAAGCCACTGCCGTGGTCAAGAAGATCCTCACAGCCTACAAGGAGAACGCCAAGGACTGGGAACGCATGAATGAATGGATTGAGCGCATTGGCTGGCCGCGTTTCTTCGAAAAGACCGGGCTACCGTTCACGAAGTACCACATCGATAACTGGCGTGGCGCCCGTAACAGCCTGAACTCTTCAACCCATATTCGCTTCTAGGGGATCACGGGCATGAAGTTAACTATTCAGGTCAATGAAGGACCATATCAGCACCAGTCGGCGGATACCGCGTACCACTTTGCCAGGGCAGCCCTGGAAAAAGGTCACGAAATCTTTCGTATCTTTTTCTACCACGACGGTGTCAACAACGGCACCCGCCTGACCACCCCGCCGCAGGATGACCGCAACATCGTTAACCGCTGGTCTGAGCTGGCGCAGGCGCACGACATCGATATGGTGTTGTGTGTTGCTGCCGCCCAGCGCCGTGGCATTGTCGATGAGGGGGAGGCTGAGCGCAATGGCAAAGATGCAACCAACGTGGCGCCCGGCTTCCGCATTTCCGGACTGGGCCAGTTAATTGAAGGTGGTGTTGAAAGTGACCGCCTGATCGTGTTCGGCGACTGAGCGGGAGAACAGTATGTCTAATGCAAAGAAAATGATGTACATCAATCGCAAGGCGCCTTACGGGACGATCTATGCGTGGGAATCACTGGAAGTTGTATTGATCGGTGCGGCCTTCGAGCAGGATGTCAGCATGGCATTCATGGACGATGGTGTTTACCAGCTCACCAAGGGCCAGGACACCACCGGTATCGGCATGAAGAACTTCTCACCGACCTATGCGGCACTTGGTGACTATGAAGTCACCAAAATCTACGTCGAAAAAGAATCACTGGATGAGCGTGGACTGATGCTGGATGACTTGCAGCACCTGGTCTGGGAAGACGAGGACGAGGACTACGCCGAGAAAGATTCCATCCACCTGGTCAGCCGTGCCGAACTGGCAGACGTGCTTGCCGGACAAGACGTCCTGTTTAACTTCTAGCCGCGGGAACCAAGACAATGGCAATGCTACACCTGGTAAACAAGTCACCCTACGACACCTGCAGCCTGAATACGGCATCCACCATTATGAAAAGTGGTGATCAGCTGCTCCTCATCGAGGATGGTGTCTATGGTGCAATCAAGAGCGGCAAGGCAGCGGGCCTGCTGAACGGCCTGAAAGTATTCGTGCTGGGTCCGGATCTTGCTGCGCGCGGTATTTCGGAAGACAAGCTGGCCAATGACATTGATGTCATCGACTATGCCGGTTTTGTCGATCTGGTTGAAGCCAACGACAAGGTGCAGTCGTGGCTCTGATTTTGTTTTTTAATTAACTAGCGTCATCCAACGAGGAGACCTGACATGGGTAGTATCGAGGCAAACGGCAAGACATATGAAACAGACGAAGAAGGTTACCTGGCTGACCTGAATACATGGGACAAGGATGTAGCAGACGTCATGGCCAAGATTGACGATTGCGAACTGACCGAGAACCATTGGGAAGTAATCAACTTTCTGCGTGAGTACTATGAAGAGTACCAGATTGCCCCGGCAGTCCGCGTGTTGACCAAGGCGATTGGCAAGAAGCTCGGCAAGGACAAGGGCAACAGCAAGTACCTGTATGAGCTGTTCCCTTATGGTCCGGCCAAGCAGGCCTGCAAGTACGCCGGGCTGCCGAAACCCACCGGTTGCGTCTGATCCTGCAGGTACCTGCTTCTTTCATAACCACAGACCGTAAGGGAGCTCAGAAACATGCCGTTTCTGACTGTTGTTTATGCGTTACTGTTCTATGCCGCCACAGCCATCCTGGTTGTCGGTGTGGCGTGGAAAATCAGCGTATACGCTAAAACACCTGCACCACTGAAGATCCCCACAACTCCGGCCCCGGTAACGCGGACCGGTGTCGCCATGCGCATGTTCCGCGAAATCGCTTTCTTCGAAAGCCTGTTCCGCTCGAACAAATGGATCTGGATCTTCGGCTACCTGTTCCACTTCGGCCTGTTTATGGTGCTGGCGCGGCACTTCCGCTACTTCACCAACCCGGTGTGGACCTGGGTAGACCTGATCCAGCCATTCGGCCTGTACGCCGCCTTTGCCATGGTCGCCGGACTCGCCGGCCTGTGGGCGCGCCGCTTTGTGGTTGACCGGGTACGCTATATCTCCGCGCTCTCGGACCACCTGATGCTGGCATTACTGTTGATGATTGCCCTGACCGGCCTGTCGATGGACTACATCACCCATACCGACATCGTATCCCTGAAGGCCTTTTTCCTCGGCCTGATGTACTTCAACTGGCATCCCATTCCGGAAGACCCGCTGCTGCTGCTGCACCTGGGCCTGGTAGCCACCCTGATGATCATCTTCCCGATCAGCAAGCTGATGCACGCACCCGGCGTATTCTTCAGCCCGACCCGCAACCAGGTCGACAACCCGCGTGAACAGCGTCATCTTGCGCCGTGGGCGGCCGAACTGGAAAACAAATAGACGAGGAACCCTGGCGTGGCTGATTTCGAAACACCGGAACTGAAAGAATTTCCTGTCATCCCGCATATACATGAGGGGGTGATGGCGCACAGCAAGCCCTTCACCGCCAAGGAAGAGTTTCAGCAGGACCTGGGATTTCCGGGCGAACTGGTTGATAACTGGGAACAGGTTGCCATCGACAAGATGGGCGAGCTGGCCGGCAAGTACCGTGGCTTCAAGGTATTTCTGGATTCCTGCGTCAAGTGCGGCGCCTGTACGGACAAGTGTCATTATTATCTTGGAACAACCGACCCGAAAAACATGCCGGTCGCCCGTCAGGACCTGCTGCGCAAGGTGTACCGTCGCAACTTCACCTTCGCCGGCAAGTATTTTCCCAAGCTGGTTGGCGCGGTGGACCTCACGAAAGAAGTGCTGGATGACTGGTACAGCTATTTCCATCAGTGTTCCCAGTGCCGGCGCTGTTCCGTTTTTTGCCCCTACGGCATCGACACCGCCGAAATATCCATGGCGGCACGCGAGATTATGGACACGGTTGGCATCGGCCAGAAGTACTGCAACGAGATCATTGCCAAGGTCTACAAGATTGGCAACAACCTCGGCCTGCCGCAACCGGCGCTGGTAGACACCCTGGAAGGCCTGGAAGAGGACATCGAGGAAGAAACCAACGTCAAGGTGCGCCTCCCGGTGGATGAGAAAGGCGCCGAGGTGCTGCTGGTCACCCCCTCGGCCGACTTCTTCGCCGAACCCCACGTCGATGGGCTGATGGGTTACGCCAAGGTGTTCCATGAGTCCGGCATCAGCTGGACGCTGAGTTCCTACGCCAGCGAGGCCGCCAACTTCGGCATGTTCATCGGCAGCTACGAGAACATGCGCAAGGTCTCCCTGCGCATCCGCGAGGCCGCCCTCGATCTCGGCGTCAAGCGCATCATCATGGGTGAATGTGGCCATGCCTGGCGTGTTGCCTACAGTTTTCTGAATACCCTGGCCGGCCCATTCGACTTCCTCGATCCGAACTACCCGATCCCGCAACACATCCTGGAATTTACATACGATCTGATCCAGCGCGGCGCCCTGACGCTCGACAAGTCGGCCAACGACGACATGGTGTTGACCTACCACGATTCCTGCAATGTAGCGCGCGCCTCGCGCATGGGACCAAAGCCTGGTGGCCAGTTTACGATACCCCGCGACGTCATCCGGGCCAGCTGCAACCACTTTTACGATATGCCGCAGGATACGATCCTTGATGCCACCTACTGCTGTGGTGGTGGTGGCGGTCTGCTGACCGATGACCTGATGGAGGTCCGGGTTAAAGGCGCCCTGCCACGCATGGAGGCCCTGAAGCACGTAGTCGAGGAGCACGGGGTCACTCACATGGCGGCAATCTGTGCCATCTGCAAGAGCCAGTTTGCCAAGGTCATGCCGTATTACGGTTTTACCATGGACACCATCGTCAGCGTCCACCAACTGGTGGGCAACGCGATTGTCCTTGGCAACAAACAATAGATTATAAATCCGCTCAGGCGATACCTGATCAGATAACAGGAGAACAGACATGGCAACTTCACGAGATGACATGGAAAACGATAATCTGACTTTCCGTCGATTTGAAGACGGCGACTATGAATATAAACGCATAGGCGACGATATCTTCAACGAGGATACGTCCTACAAATGTCCGACCTACGTGCATCGTACACCTCCCTGTCAGGGCAGCTGCCCGTCCGGTGAGGATATCCGTGGCTGGCTGCAGATTGTCCACGGCATCGAAAAACCGACCGGTGATCTGAGCATGGAAGAATACGCCTTCCGTCGCTCCACCGATGCCAATCCCTTCCCGTCCATGATGGGCCGCGTCTGCCCGGCACCGTGTGAAGACGGCTGTAACCGCAACAATGTGGATGATTTCGTTGGCATTAATTCTGTCGAGCAATTCATTGGTGATTCCGCCTTCGAACAAAAATTTACCTTTGACAATTCAGCCCCGCTGAGCGGCAAGAAGGTCGCCATCATTGGTGGCGGGCCTGCCGGAATGGCCGCCGCCTACCAGTTACGCCGCCATGGTCATGCCAGCACCATCTTCGACGACCATGAAGAACTCGGTGGCATGATGCGCTACGGCATCCCGGGCTACCGTACCCCGCGCGACGTACTGAACCACGAGTGTCAGCGGATCGTGGACATGGGGGATATCGAACTGCGCATGAATACACGGGTCGGCAAGGATATCAGCATAAAAGATCTGGAAAAGGAATTTGATGCCATTCTCTGGGCGCTGGGCTGCCAGACCGGCCGTTCCCTGCCAGTACCGAACGGCGATGCCCCCAACTGTGTTGCCGGTGTGAAATTCCTGGAGGCCTTCAACAAGGGCATACTGAAAGTCACCGCTGACAAGGTCGTATGTGTGGGTGGTGGTGATACCTCCATCGACGTGGTCTCCGTTGCCCGCCGTCTTGGCAAGATCGAGAACATCAACAAGAAAGAACGTGCGGAACAAGTCATCGGTGGTTACGTCGCTCATGATGCCGCCTTAGCGGCCGCCCGTGAGGGCGCCGAGGTCACCCTGACATCGCTGTTCCAGCGCGAAGAAATGACCGCAGCAGAGCACGAGGTCCATGATGCCTTGCATGAAGGCGTACGCATCGACAATGGCGTCATGCCGGTCGAGGTAATACTTAATGATGCTGGTCGCGCGAAAGCCCTCAAGATGGCCAAGTGTAAATTGGTAGATGGCCGTCCGAACCCGGTTGAAGGGACAGAATACGAAATCGAATGTGACTTGATCGTGGCGGCCATTGGCCAGGGCGGCGACCTGTCTGACGGACTGGAAGAACTCGACAACGGCCGTGGACTGATCAATGCCGATGCGTACTACCAGATCCCTGAGCGCGATGGTCACTTTGTCGCCGGCGATATAATTCGCCCGCACCTGCTGGCGACGGCCATCGGCCAGGCATCCATTGCTACCGAGAGCATCGATCATTACCTCAAGCAGGAAACACAACAGAAACGTCCAAAAGTAGACGTACACCACTTCGAGCTACTGAAAAAGCTGAACGAAGCCCACCTGGCGCCGTCGAAATTCGACGCCGGTGATGCGGATGAACTGCGCGGCACCTCCGATGGCAACTGGGCCGTGCATAACTATGAGGATCGCTCCAGCGCGGAAATCATCTCCGCTGATCGATTGTTCCTGGGACATTTCCCGTTTACACCGAGGAACCTGCGCTCTTCCAGCGGCCCATCAGCTAACGAAGTGCTCGGAAATTTTGAAGAACGCGGTATTGGCCTGGCTACGGAAACCGCCATCGAAGAAGCGGGGCGCTGCATGAGTTGCGGAATGTGCTTCGAGTGTGACAACTGCGTCATCTACTGCCCGCAGGACGCGATCTTCCGCGTCAAGAAGGACCACGCGACGATGGGTCGTTATGTCGATACCGACTACACCAAGTGCATCGGCTGCCACATCTGCTCCGATGTCTGCCCGACCGGCTATATCGACATGGCCATGGGGGACCACTAGTCCCGGCTGATATGCAGACAACCATGATCAGATACTGGTGTACCGCTCTGTCACTGGGCCTGCTGCTGGGACTACCGGCGGCGCTCAGGGCGGATGACTCACTCCTGCCGGTGATACCCAGGGCGCAGGGGCGCGTCAGTGAGGCACAGGGCTGCGTACGGCCAACGGAAGAAATGCGCAAGAACCACATGAAATATATCCTGCACCAGCGCAATCAGACCATGCACAAGGGAATCCGCACCCGCCAGTACAGCCTCAAGGAATGCATCAACTGTCATGTGAGTGATGCCGCGGATGCCCCACGCTATGGCGATAAAAACTTTATTTGCAGCAGTTGCCACACCTATGCAGCCGTAGATATCGACTGCTTCCAGTGCCATTCCGACCGCCCGGAAAAGACCGCTACAGACAACCCCCTGGCACCGGGAGTGATGCGCCTGCAGGGCAAGTCGGTTATCCATGACGATGCCGGACAACCGGATGATCGGCAAACGCTTGCGGCCGAGGGGGCAGCCCATGAGTAAAGATTCCAATTTCGATCGTTACCGGCGGCGCTTTCTCGGCGGTGCGGCCACCACCATCGCCGGCATGAGCCTCGCGCCCGGCATACTGCTGCAATCCATCGGCCATGCCAAGCCTGCTGACGAAGCTGTCAGCAGTGATGTTCGCTGGGGCATGCTGATTGACTCCAACAAATGTGCCAGCGGCTGCAATGATTGCGTCCAGGCCTGTAACGATGAACACGGGCTGACCGGATTTGGCCGCCCGAAAACGGATTCCCAGTGGATCCGCAAGGCCACACTGAAGGACAAGCAAACCGGGTATACACAAACCCTGCCCCTGCTGTGCCAGCACTGCGAAAAGCCCCCGTGTGTGGATGTCTGCCCGACCGGGGCCTCTTTCCAGCGCAAGGATGGCATCGTACTGGTCGACAAACACATCTGTATCGGCTGCCGCTATTGCATGATGGCGTGTCCCTACAAGGCGCGTTCCTTTGTCCATGAAGACCTGCATGACCAGAAACCCTGGTCACCGCGAGGCAAGGGTACCGTGGAATCCTGCACCTTCTGCGTCCACCGGGTAGACAATGACCGCACCCCGGCCTGTGTCGAGGCCTGTACTGCGGAAAACCATAACGCCATGGTGTTTGGCGACATGAATGACCCGGACAGTGAACTGTCCAGGCAACTCGGGAAATACCACAGCCGCCAGATCCGTGCTGATCTGGAGCTTAACACCGGCGTACGTTACCGGGGGATCTGATGAAACAAGTGGATTTCAGGGAAATCGAGGGCGGACGCCCGTTTTACCTGCTGTTGGGATGCATCGGCCTGTTCGTGCTGGCCGGCCTCGGTTCCGCATATTACATGGAGCATAACGGCCACTGGGTCACCGGCATGTCCAATCAGATTGTCTGGGGCACACCACACGTATTCGCCGTGTTCCTGATTGTCGCCGCTTCCGGTGCTCTCAATACCGCCTCGATCAGTTCCGTGTTCGGTAAAATCCCCTACAAGCCACTGGCGCGGCTGTCCGGCCTGCTGGCAATTACCCTGCTGGTCGGTGGTCTGTCGATACTGGTACTCGACCTGGGTCGCCCCGACCGACTGATCATTGCCATGACCTACTATAACTTCAAGTCGATCTTTGCCTGGAACATCTTTCTCTATGTCGGTTTCATGGCCGTCGTGGCCATCTACCTGTGGATGATGATGGAACGGAAAATGAACCGTTTCACCAGACCGGCCGGCTTCGTTGCCTTCATCTGGCGTCTGGTCCTGACCACCGGTACCGGTTCTATCTTCGGCTTTCTGGTCGCTCGCCAGCCCTATGACACGGCCCTGCTGGCCCCGATGTTTATTATCATGTCATTCGCGTTCGGGCTGGCTATTCTCATCCTGGTTTTGATGGCGAGTTACAAGTGGTCAAACCGGCCACTGGGTGATGCCATCCTGTTCCGGCTCAAGAACCTGCTGGGTGTATTTATCGGCGCCGTGCTTTATTTTGTCATCGTCTACCATCTGACCAATCTCTACATCACCGAGCAACACGGTGTCGAGCGTTTCATCCTGCTGGATGGCGGCATTTATACCCAGTTGTTCTGGGGCATGCAGATCCTGCTCGGTAGCCTGGTGCCGCTGGCCCTGCTTTACGGTCCAACCGGCAAGTCACGCGGCTGGATCGGCATCGCCTCGATGCTGGTGATCGTTGGCGGCCTCGCCCAGGTGTACGTCATCATCATTGGTGGTCAGGCCTACCCGCTGGAACTGTTCCCGGACAAGTACGTCACCAGTACCTTCTTCGATGGCATGATCAATTCTTATGCCCCGAGTCTGCCGGAAGTCATACTCGGCCTCGGTGGTGTCGCCATTGCACTGGCCGCCACACTGGTCGGTGTCCGGGTACTGCGCTTCCTGCCGATCAGTCTGGCCGATGACCAGGTTGACCCACATAGCAGCAGCGGTGAAGTAAAGGCCACGGCCTGACTCAGCCCTGTTACATCACCGCAGAGGCAACACGGAAACAGATGGCTCTTCAGAAATATTTGTGGATAAGCTTGATCTGGATATATGCCCGTGCACTGGCAGGAGCGAGCTAGCTCGCGAACACAGTTACCCCGGGTCCCGAATTCGCCAGCTTGCTGGCTCCTCTGCAGCCACGCCTGGTAATAAACCATGTCCCGCCTGCTGATCTCGGCCGCACACAAGTCATCCGGCAAGACCACGATCACGCTGGGCCTGTGTGCCGCCCTCAAGGCACGCAACCTGGCCGTTCAGCCATTCAAGAAAGGCCCGGACTATATTGATCCGATGTGGCTGAGTCAGGCCGCCGGCCGACCCTGTCATAATCTCGATTTCCACTGCATGTCACATGCCGAGTTACTTTCGACTGTTGGGCATTATTCGGCCGATGCCGACATCGCCCTGATTGAGGGCAACAAGGGCCTCTATGATGGCCTGGATCTGCACGGCAGCAACAGCAACGCGGCGCTGGCCAAGCTGACCAATACGCCGGTTATCCTCGTACTCGATGCCCGCGGTATGACCCGCGGTATCGCTCCCCTGATCCTCGGTAACCAGGCCTTCGATCCGGACATCCGTATTGCCGGAGTCATTCTCAACCAGCTTGGCGGCAGCCGGCATGAGGCCAAGTTGCGCGCGGTCATCGAACATTACACCGATGTGCCGGTACTGGGTGGAGTCCAGCACAACACTGAACTTGAGATTGTGGAACGCCATCTTGGACTTATTCCGAGTAACGAAGATAAAACATCATCCACGCACATCGGGAAAATCCGGCAGGCCATCATTGACCAGGTTGATCTGGAACAGCTGTTGACCCTTGCCGAGTCCGCCCCGTTAGCGTTCGAATCACTGCCTGTTGCAAACATCGACGTATCTGACCGGGTGCGCATCGGGATAATCCATGATTCGGTCTTCGGGTTTTATTACCCCGATGACATGGATGCACTTGAGCGCTCCGGCGCACAACTGGTTATGATTGATTCCTTAGAGGATCAGAGATTGCCCGAAATCGACGGACTGTTTATTGGTGGCGGGTTCCCGGAGAGCCGTATGGCAGACCTCGAAGCAAACGCTACGCTTCGTTGCGGCATACGTGATGCAGTCAATAACGGCTTGCCAACATATGCAGAATGTGGCGGGTTGATGTACCTGTCGCGCAGCCTGCAGTGGGGTGAACGGTGCAGCGAGATGGTCGGTGTCATTCCGGGTGATTGCATCATGCATGAACGCCCGCAAGGCCGTGGTTATGTTCACCTGCGTGAGACTGCCCGCCTGCCATGGCCCGGCAATCGGACAGGCGAGGAGTTTGCCGCACACGAGTTCCACTATTCCAGTCTGGAGAATATCAGTGAGCCACTGGAATTTGCCTATGAAGTAACACGTGGCACAGGAATTGATGGCCACAATGACGGTATCGTAATTAACAAGCTGCTGGCCTGCTACAGTCACCTGCGCGACACGCAACAACATCGCTGGGCAAGCCGCTTTACTGATTTTGTCAGGCAAAACAGGCGCTGAGGCAGTGGGTAATGGCCCACTCTGTACCAGACAGTGCTACCCTTTCAACCTTATAATAGAGAACAGCAAAACCAGGAGCCAGTATGATTACCATTACACCCGCTGCTGCCGAGCAGATCCGCGCCTCGGCCAGACATGGCCAGATGACCGGTATGGCCATGCGTATCGCCGCAACGCAGAACCCGGATGGCACCCTGCATTACGGTATGGGCTTTGATGACAACCGGATGGATGGGGATGTCCACATCAATTCTGAAGACATTGAAATCGTGGTATCCGAGTCCAGCATGCAACTTGTCCAGGGCATGACACTGGATTTCGTGGAACTGGAGCCCGGCGCCTCCCAGTTTATTTTCATGAATCCGAATGATCCGAACTTCAAACCAGCAAATGAAGTCTGACGCAGGAATTTTCCTCACAAATCGTCGTAACCCGAACGAATCGCACCGCAAATCGAAATACCTGGTTAAATAATTGAATAACCCGACTCAGAAATCCGACGCAATCATTAATACCAGCGACATGGAATATGCCTCGTTGCAAATCCTCTATGAGGTAGTCTCCAGTATCAATACCGCGCACGGTGTTGATGATCTCCTGACACGGTTTTTGTTTGCGCTAAAACGAGTAACCCGGGCACAGGCAGCAGCCGTCTGGGTAGTCCATACACTCAACCGGGTCGAGCTTGCCGCCAGCAGTGGTCTTGACGAATCACTGATCCTGCCGGACCGTGCAGATATCCGCCGCAGCCTGTATGAGCGGGCACTGACAGAAGGGAAAATATGGGTGGATAATAACCTGACCAAGTATGAAAAGATTGCCGGACGAGCATTTTTTGACCGTAGCGATATCGGCCTGGTCTCCATTCCGATGCGCTATCGTGGCAAGATTATCGGGATCATCAACCTGTTCCTTGAACAGGACACGATCAGCCGGGTCGATGCATTGAAACCGCTGTTGACCAGTATTGGACATCATTTGAGTATCGCTATCGAACGTTCCAGGATTGACGAGGAATCACGCCAGCATCTGATCAACGACGAACGGACACGGATTGCACACGAGTTACACGATTCGCTGGCCCAGAGTCTGGCCAGTATCCGCTACCAGGTACGCGTACTGGATGAATCCCTGCACCAGGGTGATGAATCAACGACCTGGCAGCAACTGGAACGCATTGAGAGCAGTCTCGATGAAGCAAATACCGAGCTGCGGGAATTGATTGCCAACTTTCGTGCCCCTGTCTCCATGCATGGCCTGATCGGAGCAATCGAACAGATTGTCAGCCAGTTCCGGAACGAGACCAGGATCAAGACATACCTGCAAAAAGAATGGTCGGAAGGTACACTCGGTGAAGACACGGAAATCCAGATCCTGAGAATCATCCAGGAATCACTCTGGAATATCCGCAAACACAGCCAGGCCAAGACTGTCCGGATCATGCTCCGCCATGAAGACAACGGGAGGTATTACATCCTGGTCGAGGATGATGGCATCGGCATCAGCACGAAGGTGTATGGTACACCGGGTGAACATGTCGGCCTGACGATCATGCGGGAACGTGCTGAACGCTTTGGCGGAACTCTACGGGTGGAAAGCGAGTCCGGTGAAGGCACCCGGATCGTACTTGAATTCGACGAACCAGTGAACGCCAGCCAATGAGCCTGAATATTCTGTTGATCGATGACCATACCCTGTTCCGGGAAGGACTGGAGGGGTTACTGAGCCGCCGTAACATCAATATCCTTGCGGCTGTCGGCAACGGTCCGGAAGGTCTGCGTCTGGCAACGGAGCTGAAGCCGGATGTCATCCTTCTCGATATGCGCATGCCGGAAATGGACGGCATGGACGTGCTGCGCCAGTTGCGCAAGAACGGATTTACCAACCCGGTGGCCATGCTGACGACCAGCAGTGATGAACGCGATCTGGTCGAGTCACTGCGCAGCGGGGCCCAGGGGTACCTGCTCAAGGACATGGAGCCGGACCAACTGGTACTCGCACTGCGAGACATTGTCGCCGGTAAAACGGTCGTTGCACCGGATCTTGCACCGGTACTCGCCCGTGTCGTTCAGGGCGACAGCATAACGGCACCGGACGAGAATCCGTTTTCCAAGCTGACGCCGAGGGAAAATGAAATTCTGGCCCTGTTAGCGGAGGGCCAGAGCAACAAGGTAATTGCCAGAAACCTGGGTATTTCTGATGGCACCGTCAAGTTGCATGTGAAGTCGATTTTACGCAAGCTCGGGGTACATTCACGGGTCGAGGCCGCCGTGATGGCCGTTGAGCAAGGCTTGCGTATCAACCGCGGAAGTCATGATGAGGCAGGCTGACCGATGAAACATCTTACAGATCTTGTGGCAGAATGCCTGCCACAAATCAACGAGATGTTCCCCTGGGACATAGAGGGAAAGCTGAAAGGTACAGTACCGCCCATGATTCTCGATGTGCGTGAGCCGGCTGAATTTGATTCCATGCACATCGAAGGGTCGGTGAATGTCCCACGCGGCATACTGGAATCTGCCTGTGACTATGGTTATGAAGATACTGTACCGGCTCTTGCCGCGGCACGTGAACGCGGAATCATCATTGTTTGTCGCTCCGGTAATCGCAGCACCCTCGCCGCCTTTACCATGCAGCTGATGGGTTACCGGCAGGTGTTTTCCATGAAGACCGGGCTACGGGGATGGAACGACTATGAGCTGCCACTGATTGACAGCGCTGGCAAGACGGTATCCATAGGCCATGCTGATGATTTCTTTACGACGCCGTTGAAACCCGAACAGCTGAAGCCTGCACCGCAAGCCGGGAACACATACGATCAGACGTAATGTTTACGGTCTGCGCGGCGGCGGCCCGCCTGTTGCACGATGACACCCGCGATGGTTTCGAGGCTCGCCAGTTCGATCGTGTCATACCCGTCCTGCAGGGCCTTCAGATAATATCTGCCTTCACCAAACTCCAACTGGCGGAAGATATATTCATCACCGTGCTGTGCCAGCACAAAGCAGCCATCTGAAACCAGACCTTCCGGGTCAATGATAATAATGCAGCCATCCTTGAATTCCGGGGCCATGATGTCACCAATCACCCGCAAGGCAAATGGCTCGGCGCCACAACTGTTTTCCTGCATCCTGTTACCTGCTTTCGTACCTGCTACCGGTTTTATCAATAACGTGCTTATTGTGAATGTTTATGGTAACAACAAGTCAAGGATACTATTTCATAGTATTCATAAGGTTTATTCCGACAGTTCCATACAGACTCAAACTGCATAGTAATCCCGATACCAGTCCACGAACCGGGCCATGCCCTCCGCTACTGTGGTTGCCGGCTTGTAACCAACATCACGCACCAGATCATCCACATCCGCATACGTGGCCACGACGTCACCGGGTTGCATCGGGAGCATGTTCTTTTCCGCCTTTTTCCCGAGACAGTTCTCCAGTACTTCGATGTAGTACATCAATTCAACCGGTTCATTGTTACCAATGTTATAAAGCCGGTACGGTGCCGTACTGGTTGCCGAATCCGGTTCATCCCCGGACCAGTCCGGGTTAGGCTCGGGGATCCTGTCCAGCACACGGATCACACCCTCGATGATGTCGTCAATGTAGGTGAAATCACGCTGGTGATTCCCGTTGTTGAACACATCAATCGGTTCTCCCGCCAGTATCTTTTGCGTGAAACTGAAGTAGGCCATATCAGGGCGCCCCCAGGGACCATAAACCGTAAAGAAGCGCAGGCCGGTCGTCGGTATTCGATAGAGGTGGCTGTAGGTATGCGCCATCAACTCATTCGCCTTTTTGCTGGCTGCATACAGACTGACCGGGTGATCCACATTATCGTGTACCGAGAATGGCATATTGGTGTTCGATCCGTACACGGAACTACTTGAGGCGTAGACCAGGTGTTCGATATTATTGTGACGACTACCTTCAAGGATATTAGCGAACCCGAGCAGGTTTGTATCCACATAGGCCAGCGGGTTCTCCAGTGAATAGCGGACCCCCGCCTGGGCAGCCAGGTTGACGACCCGTTCCGGCTGATGCTTCCTGAATATCTCTGCAATGGTTTCGCGGTCCTCCAGGCTGACATGCATGTCCGTGTACCTGTCATAGGCAGCTGTCCTTGCAAGTCTTGCCTGTTTCAGCCCGACGTCGTAATAATCGTTCAGGCAGTCTATCCCGACCACCTCATCACCCCGTTCCAGCAATCGCAATGATAGCGCAGAGCCTATAAAACCGGCGGACCCGGTTACCAGTACTTTCATGCCCGGTTACTCACTTTCAGTATTTATTTAAAGAAGCTCTGACATATCAGAGCCGGCCATCAACCGCATCAGCAGGCAGCAGGTATTTTACGTCATAAAGAATTCCATCCGGCTTGCACAAGGCACGCAGTCCCGCCGCTCCCAGTTCCGAGAATGTGTCATGTCCAACAGCGATGATGACCGCATCATAGATGCCCGGCTCAGGGGTTGCCACGAGATTAATACCGTACTCCTTCTTTGCATTATCCGTTTCAACCCAGGGATCATGCACGTCCACCAGGACGTTGAAGCCCTCCAGTTCCCTGACAATATCAATAACCCGGCTGTTGCGCAGGTCCGGGCAATTTTCCTTGAAAGCCAGCCCCAGCACCAGCACCCTTGATCCGGATACCTGGATCTTCCCGTGCATCATCAGCTTGATAACCTGATCAGTTATTAACCGGCCCATATCATCATTCAGGCGCCGGCCAGCCAGGATGACTTCAGGGTAGTAGCTTAACTCCTGCGCCTTGTGGGTCAGGTAATACGGATCAACACCAATACAGTGGCCACCCACGAGCCCGGGACGAAACGGCAGGAAATTCCATTTGGTCCCAGCGGCCTCAAGAACTTCCTCTGTATCAATACCCAACTCATTACAGATCAGTGCCAGTTCGTTAATCAGGGCAATATTCAGATCGCGCTGGGTATTCTCGATAACCTTTGAGGCCTCCGCGACACGCAGACTGCTGGCCCTGAAGGTGCCAGCGGTAATAATGCTGCGATAAAGCGCATCCACATAATCGCCGGTCTCGGGGGTGGATCCCGAGGTAACCTTCACAATATTACTGACACGACGCTCCCTGTCTCCGGGATTAATCCGCTCAGGACTATACCCGGCAAAAAAGTCCTCGTTGAATACCAGCCCGGATACTGACTCGATCTCCGGAAGACACTGTTCTTCCGTCGCGCCGGGATAGACAGTTGACTCATAGATAACGACATCACCCGGCTTGATTAACTGGCCTATCATCTGGCTGGCGTCCTTGAGAAACGAGACATCCGGACGCTTGTGGTCATCAATCGGTGTCGGTACGGTCACAATGTAGACATTGCAGTCGGACAGATCATCGGCATTGCTGGTCACTTCCAGTTGCTCCGCCTGGGCCAGCTCTGCAGCGCTCACTTCGCAGGTTGAGTCACAACCGGCCCTGAGCTCGTCGATTCGTCCTTGTTTCAGGTCCAGACCCATCGTCGGGTACTGTTTACCGAACTCGACCGCCAATGGCAAGCCCACGTAGCCAAGGCCAATAATTCCGATACGGGAATCGGATAATTTGAACATTAGGTCACTTCCCCCTGATGATCGTTGGATATCGGCCCATATATCTCCGACTGAAATCAGCAAATTTTAGCAGAATGACACACACATTGCGTGACCGGCAGGGATGACCGAGCATACCGGTTTGAAGTCAGAATGATGATAGTAAGCTATTGTTATATCTAATAATATCAATTGCTACATTTTTATTGCAATTTCAAGATAATTGCCTAAAATCTGCGCCACATGACTGACCGGAAGGGCTTACCGGTTCATGAAGCACGCGTTGTCCGCGGAAATGAATCAGCGCAGCAACACTCTCATTCAACACAACCTCCAGGAGGAATCTGTCCATGGCGCGCACTACCGCCGTATCCGCCGCGTCTCCCGGTCGCCCATGGCCTGTTTTCGACCAGGCCGGCAAGCGGCAGCCACAGGACCATTTCACTCATCGAAACGGCATTGAGTTCGCCGGTATTCATCTGATACTCGATTTCTGGGATGCGGATAATCTTGATAACCAGCCATTAATGGAATCCGCCCTGCGCCAGGCAGTAGAAGTATCAGGGGCTACACTGCTACACATTCATCTGCATCAGTTCACTCCCGGCGGCGGTATCTCCGGCGTCGCCGTGCTGGCCGAGTCGCACATCAGTGTGCATACCTGGCCGGAGCGTCATTTTGCTGCCTTTGATATTTTCATGTGCGGTGATACCAGACCGGAACGGACAATCCCGGTTCTTGACGCGGCCTTCAATCCGGAAAAACTGCACATAAAAGAACTGCAGCGCGGGATGAATACTGATTGAGTATGAAGTATTTCAGGGAAACTCTGTACGATTCCATCTGCCAGAATTTCCGGATCGACAAACTCTACTACGAGAACCGGGCAGATCAGCAACACCTGGTGATCTTTCACAATGCCCGCCTTGGGCGAGTGATGGCGCTGGATGGTGTTGTACAAACCACCGAGGCGGACGAGTTTATTTATCACGAAATGCTGGCGCATGTCCCCTTGTTTGCCCACGGACATGCACGGCGCGTACTGATCATCGGCGGAGGTGATGGCGGCATGTTACGGGAGGTACTGCGTCATCCCGTTGAGCAGGTTACACAAGTGGAAATCGACCGGGCGGTTGTTGACATGGCACTGGAGTACTTGCCAAACCACTCCGCTGGTGCCTACGAGGATCCACGCCTGCAGCTGGTCATCGCTGATGGTATGGACTTCGTGCGCAAGGCCGGCGATCACTTTGACGTAATAATCACAGACAGCACTGATCCCATCGGGCCCGGTGAAGTCCTGTTCAGTGAAGACTATTATGCCGCCGCAAAACGTTGCCTTACCGCGGGTGGTATCCTGGTCGCCCAGAACGGGGTACCGTTCATGCAACCGGACGAGCTGCAACACACCGCATGCCGCATGCATGCGCACTTTACCGACACTGCCTTCTACTGCGCACCGGTACCGACCTACTACGGTGGTTTCATGGCCTTTGCCTGGGGATCGGATAATCGCGAGTTACGCGCCACTCCACAGGCCACGCTGCAAGCACGCTTTGACAAAAGCGGCTTGAACACGCGCTACTACAATCCCGCCATCCACCAGGCGTCCTTTGCCCTGCCCCAGTACATGCTGGACAGCCTGGCTGGCACGGACTGATGGGCAGCAGGCGTCGAATCGTCATCGGCGCGGCGCCCGGTGAAGCAGCAACCTTCCAGGCACTGGTCGCCGAGTACGGCTCTCCCCTGCTGGTCTTCAATCCGGCGGCACTGCAACGACAATACCACCTGTTGTCGAATGCCTTGCCCGGGGTCGGGCTGTATTACGCCGTAAAAGCCCACCCCAATGCACATATCGTGCGTACACTCGATGAACTGGGCAGCGGCTTCGACGTGGCCTCCGCCGGTGGAATGGAAATGCTGACGGAACTGAAAATACCGGGTCATCGCACCATCCACACCCACCCGGTCAAGAAAGACCGCGAAATCCGTGATGCCTTGCGCTTCGGCGCAACGACCTTCGTGGTAGACAACCCCGGCGAACTCGCCAAACTGGTACCGTATCGTGATCGTGTTGGTATTTTATTGCGCATCAGCTTTCGCAGCGATCATGCGGCCGTTGATCTCTCCAGGAAATTTGGCTGCGGGCTTGACGAGGTATCCGGAATGGTAGCGTCCGCACAGCGGCATGGCATACACATCAAGGGACTGTCCTTTCATGTCGGTTCACAATGCACCACTGCAGACACGCATGTTGAAGCAATCGAAAAATGCGGAGAGTTGATGCTCACAACCAGCCAGACTACCAACGCCCCTCTGAGTACGCTGGACATCGGTGGCGGGTTCCCGGCTGACTACGGGCTGTCCGGAATTGATATCGATGACTATTGCAGGCCGCTACGCAAGATGCTGGCAGCCTTGCCGGATGACTGGCATTTACTGGCAGAACCCGGTCGATTCCTGGTCGCCCCCGCAGTCACCAGCATCACCACCGTGACCGGCAAGTCGGAACGTCATGGTGTCATGTGGTACTACCTGGATGACGGGGTATACGGATCCTACTCGGGCCAGGTCTTCGACCATGCCGAATACCCGCTACAGGTACTGAAGACCGGGGACACCCGTCCGAGTATCCTGGCCGGTCCGACCTGCGACAGTATCGATATCATCGCCGAGGATATCCAGCTACCGGAACTGGAAATCGGTGATCTCGTTATCGGGCGCCAGATGGGCGCCTACACCGCAGCGACCAGGACACGTTTTAACTCCCTGCCGGATGCCCGGTTCGTGTACGCGGGAAAGTAGTCCGGGAGCAGCAGTCTTTCTAAACCAGGAATACCGGGACACGTCACCACACTGCTGGCGGCGTCTGAGCGCCGCGAGCGGATACCTGACTATTCGTTGACGATCATGGAATAATAACGCCCGGCGCCGGAGTGTGCAGCGTGATAGTGCACTTGGAACTGCCCGTCAATACAATCTGGTTATTCTTGTCAAAATTCAGAACACCATTAAAACAGATTGCACCGACCATCCCTGCATATTTTCCTCCACCGGAAATCTGGGTCTATCCGGATTTCCCAACGAACTTAGCAATCATTCCAGGTTGATGCAATGACTTGAAATTCAATGTAAACACGGGCTTCATTCTCTCTGTAGATTCGCGTCGACAGAAAGGAGGAGAA
>Ga0114931_10002096_pt1 | contig 25453 bp, 26 predicted proteins | sample 2SBtaG_FD_89579 | JGI IMG/M metagenome (GOLD analysis project Ga0114931, IMG submission 89579) | Deep subsurface microbial communities from Kolumbo volcano to uncover new lineages of life (NeLLi) - 2SBTROV14_V59a metaG | ecosystem: Environmental > Aquatic > Marine > Volcanic | place: Kolumbo... | reverse complement strand
ATCCTGGCCTTCTCCCCAAGGGAGAAGGAATGGCTTCGATGACTGCCTGGTGTAAATTCATGTCTCTAATGTCATTGATCGCACTGTTTGTCCTGACCATCAGCCTGTTCCAGCGCAACAAGATAATGTTAACGGGACAGCAGGTATATCAGGTATGTCTTTCGGCCTGGACCGAAGCGAGTTTGCGTATCCAGGGTTTCAATCCCTTGATTCGGGCGGCTAAACGATCTGACGCCGCCAGTGCGTCGGCCCTGGATGGATAGTCCCCATATATTAACACGACGAGCGTCTTTCCGTTTCGAGTGCGCTCAAATGTGTGTAGCTCATCACCAAGGGCGTGACGATCAATGAAGCGCTTGGCGCCTTTGGGTGACATTGCCAGAAGCTGCAGGGTGTAATGTCCGGCTGGTCGGGACATCAGCCATTCATTGGCGCCGCCCGAAATGGGTGGAGCACTGCGCGCCGCCGGTTCTTTCTTCTCAACCGATGGCGCGGACACAATGGCCGGAGGAGTTTCCAGGGCGGATTCCGGTCGGGCTGGGCGGGTCGCTGCGACCTCGGCCTGTTTTGGCTTCTCAACCGGGGCAGCCTTAACCGGGGCCGTCTTAACCGGCGGGGCTGTCGCAACGGCCGGTGCGGCGGTAGTCGTTGGTTGATCGGGTTTGGTAGCAGGAGACTCCTTGGTCGCGATATCCATGACGGGTTCGGGTACGGGCGCCGGTTTCACGATGGGGGCGACGACCTCAGGCTTCGGTGGTGCGGGCGGGGTTTTGCGCTCGACGGTAGTTGGTTCGGGCTGGGGTTGGGGTGCGGGCGGTGCAACAGCCGTCTCCACGGGTTCTGTGGGCGCAGGCAGGTGTACGGGCTCGCTTTTCGGGGCCGGTTTTTGTTCGAGCCAACGATTGATGTTGTCCTGGAAAAACAATAGTCCGATCAATGGGATCAGGACCAAGCCAATGGCGATTCGGTTGCGGTTCCCGGTTTTTTTCGCTGTCACCTTGACGGGCTTGGCTTCGACCTTTACCGGGGCGGGCGTGACCGTTTTTGGTGCATCGCGGCGCGGTTGGGGTTTCTTTTCCTTGGCCAATATTTGTTGGGCGAGGGCATTGATACGGCCCGGAACCCCCCTCGACGAAGTATGGATCAGGTGCATGGCCGAAGGCGTAAACGGATTGCCTTCCTCTATTCCGGCGGCGCTGAGGCGCAGATGGATATATTCGGAGGTGTCCTGCTCGCTGAACGCGGGCAGGTCGAACACGTGGCTGATACGGTTTTTGAAGGTCTGCAGCGAGGCTTCCACGAGCCTTGCCTCGAACCCCGGTTCGCTGGAAAGGACTATGGACAGGAGATCTTCATTGCCGCCGTCCATGACCAGAAGCTCCTCGATTGTCTCAAGGGCTGAATCCGGTAGGTGGTCGGCGTCGTCTATGATCAGGACCGGAATTCGGTGTTCGTGACGTAACGCTGCCAGTTCCCGGATAAGTAGAGCCAGAGATTCATCCGGATGATCTTCGTCTTCAAGCGGGATTCCCGACGTGAAGACTCTGAACAGTGCGTGGTAGAGCATCGGCTTGTCGAAACCGGGGCCACCATTGATACGGCAGACGACCCAGTTGGGCTGAGCCTTTTCCCTCAGACGACTTAGAAATGTGCTTTTGCCGCTGCCTTTTTCTCCCTGGATAAGCAGGACGGCGGAATAGGATGCGAGATGCAGAATCAGATTGAGGCGCTTTTCGCGAATGGCCTCGGAGTGATAGGTGTGGTCGTCGACGCGATCCGCGAAGGGATTGCCCTGATTGTCCGATGAACCGTTCTGCTTCTCTGAGTGCATGGTATTGCGCTTTCCTTGAAAGACTTTCTTATTGAGGAATCGGTTTTTCGTCGCCCTGTACGAAGACCACCTTGAAGCCTTCGTTGAGCAGCTTGTCCCGCCAGCGATAGAGCGCCTCGGTGGCTTCGGCGAGGTTGGCATGGTGCTCTTCCCGCGTCCGTCCTCTGGCGCCTTGGCGTCCGGTTTCTCGCATAACGGTCCAGCCCCCTAATAGATCGGGGTGTAACAGTAGTTGGCAGAAGCGCCCCGCGCCCGATTCCGTGTTTACAGTCTGCATATAGATACGCATGCTGGTATTTCGCTATGCACCAACGTGAATAAACAAACGCCTCCGTTCGACGCCCGTTCGGTGTTCCCAAAGGAAGACGCCCTGCCAGGTCCCGAGCGCAAGTCGTCCGTCGATGAACGGTACGCTCACCGTCGTGGCGGTCAACATGGACTTGATATGCGAAGGCATATCGTCCGGTCCCTCTTGAGTATGAGTGTACATAGGATCATTTTCCGGCACCAGACGATGAAGCCAGCGTTCGAGGTCGCTGCGGGCGCTGGGGTCGGCATTCTCCTGGATCAGCAGGCTCGCCGAGGTATGCGGGATAAACACGGTACACAGGCCTGAGTCGATGCCTGATGCCTTGCAGGCAGCGCTCAGGTTCGCGGCGAGTTCATCGGTGATCTCGTGCAGGCCGCGGGTGCCTGTGTTGACCGAAATTTGCTGTATCATGTCGGATCGTCCTTAACGGGCGCTGCCTCGTTTAACTTTTAGGAGGCTCCGACTATCGATCAGAGTCTCCTTATTACTATCTCAAAAAAGATAATATGAGCATTTCCCATTTGTTGCCACACCAATTTAGCATAACAGCCTCCATCCTCCTTGCCCTTGCCGCGAATCCGTTTGGTTCACACGCGTGGGCCGGAGAAGCGCCCAATATCGGGCGTGCGCCGGTTGCAGAGCGTCATCATGCGGGAACCAAGAGCGATTGCGGCAGTTGCCACGTCGGCGACAAGACTCTGCCGGATCCGGGGCAGGTCTCGTATTGCCGGCAATGTCATGATGGAGACCCGCCGATGGCCAAGCAAGCCGTTTCCCTCACCGAAATCGAAGATGACGCGGTTGCGCCCGCATCCGGGGGGGACGGTGATGCGGGCATGCAAGGTCCGGCCATGTATCTGGACTCAAAATTCGGACCCGAACCGGGCGAGATGATCCGTATCCCGGCAGGATCGTTTGTAATGGGGAGCAATGAACGCTTGGCAGACGAGAGTCCCGAGTACATCGAGACTTTGAAGGCTTACCGGATCGATCGCTACGAAGTCACCAACCTTCAGTACAAGGCATTCATCGATGCGACCGGTCATCGCTCGCCCAGTCATTTCCGGAACCGGACCTATCCGGAAGGGAAGGTCGATCATCCGGTAACCTTTGTCTCCTGGTACGACGCCAGGGATTATTGTTCCTGGGCGGGCAAACGTCTTCCGACCGAGGAAGAATGGGAAAAGGCTGCGCGTGGAACCGATGGCCGGACCTATCCCTGGGGCAATGATTTCGACATTACTCGAGCCAATACGCCGGTACGCTGGGCGGCCCTGAAACGGCAGGGCGATACCTCTCCGATCGGCGCTTTTCCGTCAGGAGTCAGTCCATACGGTCTCGAGGACATGTCCGGCAATGTATGGGAGTGGACGGAGTCCTGGTATTTGCCGCATCCGGGCAATAAACAGCCTTCGGAGAACTACGGCGAAATCTACAAGGTCCTCAAGGGCGGTTCCTGGTGGGACTGTTCCTTTTATAAATGCGGTATATCGGCGCCGTCCTACAATCGGAGCTTTTTTAATCCGCATGTCCGCAATTCGAGCTTCGGTTTCCGCTGCGCGAAAGATGATGTGGCGGTCGGCAAGGTCGTCGGAGACGCAACGCCCACCAAAACGACTGTAGGGGAGAACAGGCATTGAAGACGGCAATTCATGCGGTGATATGTGGCGTGGCGTTGTTTGCGCCTTTCGGTTTTGGCAGTGCCGCCGCCGAAACCAAGGTGGCGAACGATATGGTCCTGATTCCTGCGGGCCCGGCCATCATTGGCAGCGATGAGGTTGATGACGGTAAGGAAACCAAGGATTACGGATTTACGAAACCGCTTTATCTGGACGAACACCCGCGACATACCGTACAGGTCCCGTCCTTCGAGATAGACCGTTTCGAGGTCACGAACGTCGAATACCTTCAGTTTATCAAGAGCGAAAACTACTGGTTGCCTGTCGGTTGGAAGCAGAACGGATATGCGCTGGAGCGCCCAATCCTTGAAAAGGCCGATCTGCCGACCCTGCGCGGCTTGGCAGCGGATATCTTCCAGGTCGATCTGGATACGCGCAAGATGGAACGCGAACCGCTTCTGGAGGCGATGTCCCGTAAACGCCGCGAAGCCTACCGCTTACCCGTGACCGGTGTGAGCTGGTACGACGCCGAGGCCTATTGCCGGGCCCTCGGTAAACGCTTACCCACCGAGGTGGAGTGGGAAAAGGCCGCGCGTGGCGCCCAGGGGTTCGTCTATCCATGGGGGAATGTCTGGTCCGAGGACAAAGCCAACTTCGGCGCCAACACGGAGGGGGAGCCTGGTGTGACGCCCGGCGGCGCGTTTCCTCAGGGGCGCTCTCCTTATGGCGTGGAGGACATGGCCGGCAACGTCATGGAATGGGTTGACGACTGGTATCGCGCTTACCCTGGCGGCGACTACCAGACAAAAAACTTCGGTGAGCAGTACAAGGTGGCTCGCGGCGGTGGCTGGGGAGGGCTCGGTCACTACGTCTTGAGCCAGTTCTATCGTGGCAGCTACCGTTTCAATCTCAGGCCCAATTCACGCTTCAACGATCTTGGATTTCGATGCGCGCGCAGTACTGACGGCGACTCGAATTCGAGTGTTCGATAGTGCAGGGGAAGTCTATATCGCTGCCTGGAGTCAGTCGCCGGCAGGTTTTGCAGCGGTCGGTCAGTCTCCCGAGTCGCCGCCGGGGGTGTAGATCGCGACGGGGAAGGGCGCTACGTTGCTGCCTTTGTCCGAGATCTGCGTGATCTTCGCCTTGCCCTGTTTGTGCACCTCATCAATGCGGATAATGGAGTGCATCGGGATGTAGGTTCGGGTGACGTCTCCGAATTCTGTCTTCAGGCGTTCTTCGGCGGGGTCGACGACGACCGAGCTGCGCTCGCCGAAGACGATTTCCTCGACCTCGATAAATCCGTATAGGCTGCCTTGATAGACGTCTTTGGCGTAGATCTCGTAGACCTTGCCCTGGTTGTAGAAAGCGATTTTGTAGAGGTAGGAATTAGACATATATCGGGGCACTGCCAAAATGTTGCGCGAGTGAATGCCGGGGTAGGCATCGCATAAAATCGGGGATCGCCAGCCACTTCGGCCGACGATCCCCGCATAGAGGGAGAGGGTGTCCTCAGCCCTTCTTGCTGATGATGTCGTGTACGATGGGATGCAGGATGATCTCCATCGCGAGTCCCATTTTGCCGCCCGGCACGACGAGCGTGTTGGGGCGGGACATCCAGGAGTCCTGCAGCATCTGCAGGTAGTAGGGGAAATCGACCTTTTCCGGGCTGCGGAAGCGGATGACCGTAAGGCTTTCGTCGGGGGTCGGGATATCCCTGGCGATAAACGGGTTGGAGGTATCGACAACCGCTACGCGCTGGAAGTTGATATCCGAACGTGAGAACTGCGGCGTAATCGTCGTCACATAGTCCGGCATACGGCGTAGAATCGTGTCTGTCACGGCCTCGGCGGAATAGCCCCGCTGCGCAGTGTCGCGATGAATCTTCTGGATCCACTCCAGGTTGACGATGGGGACGACACCGATCAGCAGGTCCACCCACTGGGCGATGTTCACGTCCTCGTTGACGACGCCGCCATGCAGACCTTCGTAAAACAGCAAATCGGTATTGCTCGGCAGGTCTTCCCATGGCGTGAAGGTGCCAGGCTCTTGTTTGTAAGGAGCCGCCTCGTCCTTGTCATGCAGATACTTGCGGGTCTTGCCGTTTCCGGTCTTGGCATAGGCGGAAAACAGCTCCTCGAGCTTGTCGAGAATATTGGCGTCGGGACCAAAGTGACTCAGATTGACGCCCCGGTCGTGGGCCTCCGCCATGGCGACCTTCATCCCTGCGCGATCATAGCGGTGGAAGGCGTCACCCTCTACGACGGCGACATTGATCCCCTCTCGGCGAAACAGATGTTCGAACGCATTCTTGACGGTGGTCGTGCCCGCACCGGAGGAGCCGGTTACAGCAATAACGGGGTGTTTGGCAGACATCATCTTCTCCTTATCTTATTGTGTATGGATGGCCGGTTGCTCCGGCCTTATGCGTCGCGCAGCGCGGGGGCGCGACTGCGAAGCGGGTTTCGGGTGAGACTACAACCTATCTCAAAATCACGCTCGCGATATTTTGAGATCAGGTTTTAGTCCGTCCCCTCCAGTCCTTTCTTTTCGGCTGGTGGCCCTAATCCGGGTCCTTATTGGATCAAATCGAGACGCTTGTGGCAAGCTGAACGCACCTATGCCAGATAAGGATGTTCTGCCAGAGGGGTCAACGATTGAAGTCGAGCACGATACTCTGAATCTGATTGTTACGTTTGATCGTTAGGCTAGCCTGCCTTGCCGCACTCAGACCGCGCAAGGCGTTGAGCGCCTTATCCGGCCGATCGAGCAGGATGCCGTTGACCGATGTGACGATATCGCCGGGCCTGAGTCCCGTGCCGGCGAACAGGGCCGGTTTACGCCCGGGCGCCAGGGAATAACCCGTGAAACGCCCGTGTTCGGTGTGGGGGCGGATGCTGATGAAGTCCGAGAAGGTTTGAGGGTTTTGGAGCAATTGATTCCTAATCTGACGCATCGGGACGCCTGAGCCTGTCGGCAGTCTGTTGATCTGAGACGCGATGGAGGCCGTACCGGTGTTTCCGTTCAATTGATCCTTGGGCAGACTAAGCAGTTCCCGGGCTTGTCCGCGTCGGATGACGACATGATCTTTGTGAATGGACTCGAGGGTCGCGCCTCCCGGCAGCGCCGAACCCGCGACATAGTAGTTCTCGGTGCGGTTGTCGGCGGAAATGATGGCGCCACCCGCTTTCGGCGTGTCCGCCGAAACGAGCCCGCGCAGGACGAGATTGAGCCGGGTCTCGGGTAGCGCGACCGGAACCGGGGCCGCAATGGCGTCCGCTGCCGGCGCTTGGCCGAACAGATGCCAGTTGGCGATATCCCAGCTTGAGGTTGCCGGAGTGGTCATGGCAGTCCCGCCATCCAGTCCTGCGGAAGCCGGTATCGCCGGAGCGCTGGGGCGGTCTGGCGCCGGCATCACACGCCAAGTAAAGATCGCGAGTTGATAGCTGAACAGTGCGACCAGCGTCAGATTGACGGCGGCGACAATCCGGTTCTGTTGCGCGGACGGCAGTTTGGTGAGACTGAGCGGGAGTTTCAGCATGGGGGCCTCAAAGCGATTCGGATGGCGCTATTTCCAGCGAAAAAGGGTCCAACTCGGGATCATGAGGTGTTCGTCGATCTCGGTCTTACGGGTGTCCATCGCGCCGTCGCCGTTGCTGTCGATCAAATAATAGGGAATACCGTTATTCGGCGTGATCTTGATCATGTAGATCCGCCCGGCGATACGGAATTCCTCGATGCGGCCGTCATCCCGGCCGATGATCTTGATCTCATTGGACGAACGTCCTTTGTCCCCGTCCGATGCGGCCAGGGTGGGTCCGGAGCAGACCAGCAGCACCAAGGCGACGCAAGCGAGTTTACAGATCGAGCATTTGCTCTTTTTCTTCCGCGGAAGGTTCGAATCCGCGCTGTTCATAATATCGGAAGATTGCATCCACGACCTCCTGCGGGTCATTAAGGATCTGAATCAGATTCAGGTCGTCTTCATCGATGACGCCGTGCGGGATCAGTGTACCCGAAAACCAGTCCAGGAGTCCTCGCCAGAACGCGGAGTCTACCAGAATGATCGGGATCCTGCGTGTCCTTCCGGTTTGGACCAGGGTCAGGATCTCGGCCATTTCGTCAAGCGTACCGAAGCCGCCGGGCAGGACCACGTAGGCGGACGCATATTTGACGAACATGACCTTGCGGGAAAAGAAGTGGCGGAAACGTAGGGATATATCCTGATACTCGTTGGCGGCTTGTTCCTGTGGGAGTTGGATATTGAGTCCGATGCTCGGCGACTTGCCTTCGAAGGCACCCTTGTTGACAGCCTCCATGATGCCCGGTCCGCCTCCGCTGACAACACTGAAGCCGGAGTTGGACAGCCGGCGGGCGATCTCTTCGGCGACTTGATAGTGGGGATGATCGTGGGCCGTTCTTGCAGAACCGAAAACGCTCACGGACGGTTTAATCCGCGCAAGGCGCTCGAATCCTTCGACGAATTCGGCCATAATCTGAAATATCTTCCAGGATTACCGGGTCAGGATGGTGTCATCGACGGGTTGAAAGCTTGGATGTTTGGCTTTTTCGAGGTCATTCATATTGTTATCGAGTCCCCAATGTCAGGAAATTGTCGTTGTCTCATGTCTATGCAAAATACACTCCATTCGTGATGTTTCGATGAACATGGCGCATCGTCTGCCGACGCCGGTTTTACCGCGTCGATGACCGATAAGACAACAGGCAAGGCCGAATGTCCGCAGCTCGTGCTCGTGGATGGTTCGTCCTATCTCTATCGCGCTTACCACGCCATGCCTGAGCTGTCGAACGCCGCTGGACAACCCACGGGCGCGGTCTACGGCGTGATCAACATGCTGCGCAACCTTATACGGGAATATCCGAGCCCGTATCTGGCAGTGGTTTTCGATGCCAAGGGCAAGACCTTTCGGCACCGCCTGTTCCCGGAGTACAAGTCCCATCGGCCCAAGATGCCGGATGATCTTCGCGTCCAGATCGAGCCCCTGCATGCCGCCATAGACGCCATGGGCGTGCCCCGTCTCGTTGTCGACGATGTCGAGGCCGACGACGTCATCGGCACCCTGGCCGGCATGGCCAGCGAGGCCGGGATGTCGACGCTGGTGTCGACGGGCGACAAGGATATGGCTCAGCTCGTCAACGAACACGTGACCCTGATCAATACGATGTCGGGGGAGCGCTTGACGCCTGAGTCTGTGGAGACCAAATTCGGCGTGCCCCCTGAGCGTATTGCGGATCTGCTGGCGTTGAGGGGCGATACTTCCGACAATATCCCCGGCGTGCCCGGTGTCGGTCTCAAAACGGCCGCCAAATGGCTGCAGCAGTTCGGTAGCCTCGATGCTTTGGTTGCCGCCGCTCCTGAGGTTAAAGGCAAGATCGGCGAGCGTTTGCGTGAGGGGCTAGATCAATTGCCCCTGTCTTTAGAACTCACAACCATCGATTGCCGTTTGCATGACCACCTGCCGAAACTGGACGACCTGAGTCCGCAGCCGCCCGATCGGGAAGGGCTTCGAAAGCTCTATGGCGATCTGGGTTTTAGGCGCTGGTTGGCCGAGTTGGATGACCCGGATGCAGACCCTGAAACGAAAGCCGGGGCGAAGGGCGACTATGAGGCGGTGCTTGACGAATCCCGTCTCGATCATTGGCTGGGACTGTTGGCGGCCAGCGAACGGTTCGCCTTCGATACCGAAACGACTAGCCTCGACTGCCGGCGCGCAGAACTCGTCGGAATATCCCTGGCCGTCCAATCGGGCGCGGCATGCTATATCCCGCTTGCACATCGAGATATCGAGGCCCCCAGACAATTGGATCGCGCCCTGGTGCTTGATCGGATCAAACTCCTGCTCGAGGACGCTGCGATCGCCAAGGTTGGTCAGAACATCAAATACGACCGCTGCATCCTGCAGAACTATGGTATTGGGGTCGCGGGACGGTATTTCGACACCATGTTGGAATCCTATGTCCTGAACAGTTCGGCGGGTAATCACGACATGGATTCGCTGGCCAGGCGCTATCTCGACCTGCAGACCATCACGTTCGAGGAGGTCGCTGGCAAGGGGGCAAAACAGAAGACCTTCGATGAGGTTCCTGTCGAAATGGCGACCCAATATGCCGCAGAGGACGCCGATGTCACTTTGCGTTTGCATGAGGCGCTATGGCCGCGACTCGAAGAAGCCCCAAGTCTTGTTCAAGTCTATGAAGAGATCGAGGCCCCTCTGATCGAGATCCTGGCGGATATGGAGCGTCATGGTGTCCTGGTCGACAGCGCGTTGTTGCAACAGCAGAGCACTGAACTCACGAAACGTTTGGCGGAGATCGAGGCCGAGTGCGCCGACATGGCCGGCGCGCCCTTCAATCTGGCCTCACCACGCCAGATTCAGGAGATACTTTTCGAACGCATGGGTATCCCGGTGATCAAGAAGACGCCCAAAGGCCAGCCGTCCACGGCCGAGTCGGTCCTGGCCGAGCTTGCCGACGACTATCCGTTGCCGCGGTTGATTCTCGAACATCGTTCGCTGAATAAACTCAAAACGACCTATACCGATCGCCTCCCGGAACAGATCGATCCGGACAGCGGCCGTATCCACACCTCCTATCATCAAGCCGTGGCCGCGACGGGGCGCCTGTCCTCGACCCAGCCCAATCTGCAGAATATTCCGGTGCGCACCCAGGAGGGGCGACGGATCCGCCAGGCCTTCATCGCGCCGCCCGGTTGCCGCATCGTGGCTGCGGATTATTCGCAAATCGAATTGCGCATTCTCGCCCATCTGTCCGGCGATCCTGCCTTGATCGAGGCCTTTCGAGAAGGTACCGATATCCATCGAGCCACGGCCGCCGAGATCTTCGCCGTATCCCCGGACACGGTCACTTCCGATCAGAGGCGCTATGCCAAGGTCATTAATTTCGGTTTGATTTACGGGATGTCGGCCTTTGGGCTCGCCAAACAGCTCGGCGTCGATCGTTACTCGGCGCAGCAGTATATGGATCGTTATTTCGCCCGCTATCCGAAGGTCACGGCGTTTATGGAGCGTACGCGCGAATCGGCCCGCGCGCGTGGTTTCGTCGAGACCGTATTCGGGCGTCGCCTGTACCTTGACGAGATTCATTCCCGCAACCGGCAACGCCGGGAATATGCCGAGCGGGCCGCGATCAACGCGCCCATGCAGGGTACCGCAGCCGACATCATCAAGAAGGCGATGATCCGATGTCATGAATGGATTAAAAAGGGCGGACAGGATGTCGCTATGATCATGCAAGTGCATGACGAACTTGTCTTTGAGGTGCGAGCGTCTGCGGTGGAGGATGTCGTGCCTACCCTGAAACAGGCGATGGAGCAGGCCGTGTCTCTGAGCGTGCCGCTTGAGGTGGACGTCGGGATCGGCAATAACTGGGAAGAAGCCCACTAGACACGCAGCGCTTTTTCACCCGTGGGCGCCTTGCGTTCAATCCGCTGGGCGCGTATTTTCGGGGCTCGATGCGTGCTGCTGCTGGTGAATATCTTGCCGGGTCCGTAGCGTTTCGCTTGGAGTTGAGGCGTCGGCGAGGTTATATTTGTTCTCAGAATTAGGGCTGAAGCTCGCTTGATCCCTTAAAAATATTCAGGCTTTTTAATAGGTAAGAGACGATAGTTTATGCCGAAACGTACACCGCTCTATGAACAGCACACCGCCATGGGCGGACGTATGGTCGATTTTGCGGGTTGGGAGATGCCCTTGCACTATGGATCTCAACTTGCCGAGCATCGACAGGTCCGGGAGGATGCCGGGATGTTCGATGTTTCGCATATGACCATCGTGGATCTGAAAGGGGGGGGCGCACAGGCATTTCTCCGTTACCTGTTGGCAAATGACGTGGATCGGCTTGAGGACGGCCGCGCCCTATACAGTTGTATGTTGAATGACGCCGGTGGCATTATTGACGACCTGATCGTTTACGCTGGAAAAGACGGGGAATTTCGGGTCGTCGTCAATGCGGCGACCCGCGACAAGGACCTCGCCTGGATGACCCGTCAGGCGGAGCGGTTCTCGGTCAACCTCACGGAGCGCGAGGAGTTGGCGATGATCGCGGTCCAGGGTCCGCAGGCGCGTGAACGCGTCCATGGCGTGCTGACCCAGCCCGAGCGTAGCGCGGCTTCGGAACTGAAACCGTTTTACGGGATGGCCGTCGGTGAATTGTTTATCGGGCGTACCGGATATACGGGCGAGGACGGCTATGAGCTGATGTTGCCGGCCGATCGCGCCGTAGTGCTGTGGCGATCGCTCAATGAGGCCGGGGTAGCGCCCATTGGCCTCGGCGCTAGGGATACCCTGAGACTGGAGGCCGGGATGGCGCTCTATGGGACGGATATGGATGAGACCACCTCACCGATCGAATCCGGCTTGGGCTGGACCGTTGCCTGGGAGCCTGAAGATCGTGATTTTATCGGCAAGGGGCCTTTGTTGGCGCAACGCGGGCGTGTCGGTGGCAAGCAGATGGTGGGATTGCTGATGGAAGGACGCGGTGTGTTGCGCCACGACCAGGCGGTTTGCAGTGTCGACGGTTCGGTTGTCGGGACGATCACGAGCGGGGCCTTTTCGCCAGTGCTCGGTCGCGCCATCGCCATGGCCCGCGTCGAGGGCGATGTCAGCAGTGCGTGTAGGGTTAGAATTCGCGATCAGCTTCAACCTGTGCGCGTCGTCAAACCACCTTTCGTCAGATTTGGAAAGCCCTGTTACAAAGAGGCCTGACGGCCTGATTTCGGATGGGATTCGCGCCGTTTGGCGATCGGGTTCGATATTCATTTTTTGACATCGTGAGGAAGCTATGAACAACAAGCCCGAAAACCTGCGCTATACGCGGAGTCATGAGTGGGTCGAAGATCTCGGCGACGGCAGCGCGCGCGTCGGTATCAGTGATCACGCCCAGGAGCTGCTCGGGGATTTGGTCTATATAGAACTGCCGGAAGTCGGATCGGTACATCATCAGGGAGACGCGTGTGCCGTCGTCGAGTCGGTCAAGGCGGCCTCCGATGTCTATGCGCCGCTGTCGGGAGAGGTGCTTGCGGTCAATGAGGCGCTTGTAGACAGCCCTGAAATGGCCAATACCGATCCCTTTGGCGACGGTTGGTTGTTCACGCTCGCGATCTCGGATTCCGGTGAGGAGTCGGAGCTGTTGAGCGAGACCGACTACGAAGAGCTCGTGGCCGCAGAGGCCCATTGAATATCAGTAGGGCCGAGTGTGGTCCCGTTTCGTGCGTTCGCACATTTCTATAATCATTTGAAGATCTATGCCATTTATTCCACACACGCCTGAAGAAGAGCAGGCGATGCTTGAAGCCATTGGCGTCCCAAGTCGGGATGCCTTGTTTGACGAAATCCCGGCCGGGCTCATCTGCGATCCGATGACGGGCGGTACCGCCGCCATCCCCGAAGCGATAAACGAAGCCGAACTGGCGAATCTGATGCATGCACGGGCGGCTCAGGACGACTCGCTGATCTGCTTCGCCGGGGCCGGCGCCTACGATCATCATATCCCGGCGGCCGTCTGGGAGGTCGCGACCAGAGGCGAGTTCTACAGTGCCTATACGCCGTATCAGGCCGAGGCCAGTCAGGGTATCCTGCAGCTCGTATACGAATACCAGACCATGATGGTCGGGTTGACGGGGCTGGATGTCTCCAATGCCTCGCTCTATGACGGGGCAACGGCCCTGGCCGAGGCCGTGCTCATGGCCGTGCGCGCCAACCGTGCGATCCGTAGCGGCCGTATCCTGATGCCGCGTTCCGTGCATCCGGCTTGTCGGTCCGTCGTCGAGTCCTCTGTCAAGTATCAGGGCATCAGTCTGGAACTCGTCGACTATGATCCCGATACCGGTGTCTGTAGCGCTCAGAGTCTGCCATCCGAACCGGGGGATATCGTCGCCCTGGTCATTCCTCAGCCCAACTTCTTCGGTTGCCTTGAGGCCGTTGACGAATTGACGGACTGGGCTCACGCACATGGCGCGCTCGTGATCGCTCAGGTCAACCCGCTGGCGTTGGCGCTCCTCAAACCGCCCGGTGAATGGGGCGGCAAGGGGGCCGATATCGCCTGTGGGGACGGCCAGCCGCTCGGCATACCGTTGTCCTCCGGCGGCCCCTATTTCGGTTTCATTTGCTGCCGCCAGGCACTGGTGCGGCAATTACCCGGCCGAATAGTCGGGCGTACCGTTGATATCGAAGGGCGCCAGGGCTTTACTTTGACCCTGCAGGCTCGGGAGCAGCATATCCGGCGCGCCAAGGCGACCTCCAACATCTGTACCAACCAGGGCCTCATGGTCACGGCCGCGACGATCCACATGGCGCTGATGGGGCCGCAGGGACTGCTGGCTGCGGCCGAGGCCAGTCATGCGAATACCCGACGCTTGGCGGAGCGCCTGGTAGAGATCCCGGGAGTCACACGTCGCTTTGAATCGCCCGTGTTTCATGAGATGGTTCTAAAGTTGCCAAAGGGACAGACGCAATCGTTGTACGATGGTTTGGTCGCCGAAGGTATTTTGGGCGGCTACCTATTGAATAAGGACTATCCGGAGCTTGGCGACACGATATTGGTGTGCGCCACGGAAAAACGGGAGCCCGGGGAAATCGATTACTATGGAGAGGTCATGGAAAGACTGATCTCAGGGATGGCGCGATGAGATCCAGTGTTTGTTTGAAAGGCAAACCAGCCAATCTTTGTGGTAAGCCGCCGGTTGTGGGTGATCCGATCCCGGATTTTCTACTGGTAAATTTAGCCTTGCGCGATCGCCGCAAGGCGGACTTTCTGGGGCGTCCGTTGCTTATGAGCGTCGTCCCAAGTATCGATACATCGGTATGCGCCACTTCGGCGAAGCAATTCGACGCACTGGCCGCGGAGCATCCGGCCGCGACTATGGTGCTGGTGTCAACCGATTTGCCGTTTGCCCAAAAGCGCTTTGTTGAAGAGACCCGAATCTCGCGTCTGATCATGTTGTCGCTCATGCGTACCGACAGCTTTGCGAAGGATTTCGGACTTTTGATTCAGGACGGACCATTGGCCGGTTTGACTGCGCGCGCCGTGTTCGTCGTGAATGCCGATGGCATCCTGCGCTATCTGGAGATCGTGCCAGAGATCACCGAAGAACCGAATTACCAGGCGGCGATGGCCGCCCTGACCTTGCTTGAGGCTGAGAATACCCAATGAGACATCCGGAACCTCTGATCTTTGAATTGTCCCGTCCGGGTCGTTTGAACCGGAGTCACTGCGCCTCGGGCGCGGCGTCGGACGATATTCCCCCGCAGCTCCGACGCAGTGGCTCAAATGGTTTGCCCGAGGTTTCGGAGATGCAGGTCGTGCGGCATTTCACGCGGTTGTCGCAAAAGAACTTTTCCATCGATACCCATTTCTATCCCCTTGGCTCCTGCACGATGAAATACAACCCCAGGGCCTGTAACACGCTGACCATGTTGCCGGGCTTTACGAACAGGCATCCGACGGTTCCGGACACCGCGAACCAGGGGCTGCTGGCCTGTCTGCATGAATTGCAGGAGACCTTGAAGGCGGTCACGGGCATGAGCGAGGTGACACTGTGTCCGATGGCCGGCGCCCACGGCGAGTTCACCGGGGTGGCGATGATCCGCGCCTATCATCATTCACGGGGCGATACCGAGCGTGATGAGATCCTCGTCCCCGATGCCGCGCACGGAACCAATCCGGCCTCGGCAGTCATGTGCGGTCTCAAGGTCCGCGAGATCCCGACCAATGCCGACGGCGATGTCGACGTCGAGGTCTTGCGCGCCAGTGTCGGTCCGCGTACGGCCGGTATCATGTTGACCAACCCGTCGACCCTGGGCGTTTTCGAGCGTCGAATCGTCGAGATTGCCCGCATCGTTCACGAGGCCGGCGGTCTGCTTTATTACGACGGCGCCAACCTCAACGCCATCCTGGGTAAGGTCCGTCCCGGCGACATGGGGTTCGACGTTATCCATTTAAACCTGCACAAGACCTTTTCGACGCCTCATGGCGGTGGTGGACCCGGCGCCGAACCGGTCGGGGTCAGCGAGCGCCTAAAGCCCTTTCTGCCCGTACCCACGGTTGTGCAGGAAGAAGGCCGCTATCGCTGGGCGGGCCTGGAGGCGCGCCCGCAGTCGATCGGTCGCCTGACCACCTTTGCCGGTAACATCGGAATCCTGCTCAGAGCCTATTGCTACGCCTGTCTTCTGGGCCGTGAGGGCATGCTGCGTGTTGCCGAATACGCCACACTGAACGCCAACTACATGATGGTCCGTTTGCGTGATGCGGGATTCGACGTGGCCTTCCCCGAACGGCGTGCGACGCACGAATTTATCATTACGCTCAAACGTCAGGCGAAAGAGCAGGGCGTCACGGCGTTGGACTTCGCGAAACGGTTGCTGGATTATGGCATGCACGCGCCGACGACCTATTTTCCGTTGCTGGTGCCGGAGTGTTTCCTGATCGAGCCGACCGAAAGCGAGGACAAGGCTACGCTAGACGCTTTCGTCGAGGCCATGTGCAGCATTCAGGCAGAGGCCGAAGCCGATCCCGAAACGCTCAAACAGGCGCCGGTCTCGTTGCCGGTGCGGCGCCTTGACGACGTCAGGGCTGCCCGTCAGCTGGATCTGGCCTATCGCCCCGACGAGTCCGGAGCGGCGATCGCTTGACGACATCATTCGAAATTACAATAGACCTATGGGGGAACAGATGAAGGCACTTATTTGCGGTTCGATGGCATTCGATACGATCATGGTCTTTCCTGACCAGTTCAAGAATCACATCCTGCCCGACAAGGTCCACATGCTGAATGTGTCCTTCATGGTCCCGGACATGCGTCGCGAGTTCGGCGGCTGTGCCGGCAATATTGCCTACAACCTGAAGCTGCTGGGCGGTAACGGGGTCCCGATGGCGACGGTCGGCAAAGACTTTACGACCTATGCGGACTGGTTTAAGAACCTCGGTATCGACTGCGGTCACCTTCAGGTCATCTCGGGCGCTTATACCGCACAGGCCTTTATCACCACTGATCAGGACGATAACCAGATCACGGCCTTCCATCCCGGCGCGATGTCCGAGTCCCATGAAAATCGGGTCGGAGACGCTCGCGACGTAACCATCGGCATCGTATCCCCGGATGGACGGGACGGCATGATCCAGCACGCCGCCCAGTTTCACGAGGCGGGGATCCCGTTCATCTTCGATCCGGGCCAGGGCATGCCGATGTACAACGGCGACGACCTTATGGTCTTTCTCGAGCAATGCACCTGGTTGACGCTCAACGACTACGAGGCTCAGCTCATGCAAGAGCGGACCGGTCTGTCGCCCCATGAGATGGCCGAACACGTCGAGGCGGTGTTCATTACCCGCGGCGGCAAGGGGTCTCAAATCTATACGCGCGAGCATGAAATTCATGTCCCGGCCATCAAGGTCGAGGGCACTGTGGACCCGACCGGGTGCGGCGATGCCTATCGTGCGGGCCTGCTCTACGGGCTTATGGGCGGCCATGATTTTGAGACTTGCGCCCGGATCGCGTCCTTGATGGGCGGCATCAAGGTGGAATCGCACGGTACCCAGAATCATCGCATCGACAGGGCGGCCTTCGCGGACCGATATCAGCAGAACTATGGGACACCGCTCCAGTTTTAAGGCCGGTTCGACGGAGGGGAGTTGAGAAAGATGGAGTTTTCTCAAGGAGGGCGCGCGCGATCCAGTCTCTTAATGCTGGGGGTCGCATTATGTCTATTTCTGAGCCTGAACTGCGAAGCCGCTATCCATGCGGTCGATGGGACGGTTTCGGCTCGCTATTTCAATGAGGCCCGGAGCGCCTGGGACAAGACAACGATCTCGGTCTTCTACGATGATCAACACCAGGTGACGCTCATGGGTGGGCATGGTCGGGAGAAGGCCAGTGTCCGCATGAATCATGATGAGTTCGATCTGTTGCGTGACGCACTGAAGGATGGACGTACCCGGTTGTTGCGGAATCTTGATCGACAGGACATCCTCGAACTGTTTCGAGTCATTCGCGGCAGCGGACCCTATACTCATGGCATGACCGTGAGTTATTGGAGCGGCAACGCCGATCTGGCCGGCGCGATCGTCCTTTTCCTGCAGGATGACGATAACCTTTTGAGCAGAATGGAGCTGTATCTCGATGACGAGGAAATCAAGGCCCTTCTGAGTCAGTTGTCACGCGTTCCTCACTAAGAATCTGTCGATACTTCGAATGCCGCATGCATGACGTGTTAACGTATCTTGGATGCGTTTGTATGCTTCCGGTTCGGTGTCACGATGCCTTTATCAAAGGAGAGTCCAAAGAATGAATATCTTGGTTTCGGGCGGAGCCGGTTATATCGGCAGCCATGTCGTTCGCCAGTTGGGAGAGGCGGGCCATACGGTCACGATCCTGGACAACCTGTCGACGGGGTTTCGGGCGTCCATTCTCTATGGTGATCTCGTTGAAGGGGATACCGGTGATCGCGAACGCGTGCGCGGCGTGCTCCGTGATCGCAATATCGACATCGTCATGCACTTCGCGGCGCATATCGTTGTGCCCGAGTCGGTCGCCGATCCGCTGAAGTACTACGGAAACAATACCTGCTGCACTCGAAACCTGCTCGAATGCTGTCAGTTGGAAGGCGTGAATCGTTTCGTGTTCTCATCGACGGCGGCCGTTTACGGAATCCCGGAAACCACCATGATCGACGAATCGGTCGCCACTGCGCCGATCAATCCTTATGGCCGCTCCAAGCTTATGACCGAGTGGATGCTCGACGATCTGGCTGCCGCCAGCGATATGCGTTATGTCATTCTGCGCTATTTCAATGTTGCCGGCGCCGATCCAGAATGTCGTATCGGTCAGTCCACCCCTGATGCGACCCATCTGATCAAGGTGGCCTGCGAGGTCATCACGGGCAAACGCGAGCAGATATCGATCTTCGGCACCGACTACGACACCCCGGATGGGACTTGTATACGCGATTACATTCATGTCGAGGATCTGGCGAGCGCGCATCTTATGGCGCTCGACTATCTCGGTAATGGAGGGGCGTCGAATATATTCAACTGCGGTTACGGACACGGCTATAGCGTTCGTGAGGTGCTGTCGGCGGTAGCGCGCGTCAGCGGTCAACCGCTCCCGATTATTGAATCGCCCAGACGGGCCGGAGATCCGCCCGCCTTGTGCGCCGACAGCACGCGTATACGCGAACAGTTGGGCTGGCAACCGCATTATGACGACCTTGACCGGATCGTCGAGACCGCGCTCAAATGGGAAGAGGTCTTGCGCCAGCGCAACAGATAGCTATGATAGGGACCGCTTTTGCGTTCCCAGACGGCTACAGACTGTTTAATAAGAGCGCGCGTCTGGGACGGTTGCAGGGACGCGCGAAAAGGGTCTATTTTTTCAGTAACGAACGGTACTTTGAGTGATGATTTCGACCAAACAGCGCCTATTGCTGGCTTCAAGCCTGTGTTTTTTTGTCTTGTCCGGTGAGGTCCGCGCTGGCGAGACCCGCTATATCACCGATCAGCTCCAGATCACGTTGAGAAGTGGTGAGGGCAATCAGTTCAAGATCCTACGCTCGCTTGTCAGCGGCACACCGGTGGAAGTGCTGGAGAGCAATGCCGATTCCGGATACAGCAAGGTGTCGGTGGGGCCTGGCGTTGAGGGCTGGGTCATCACGCGTTATCTCGACACCGAACCCAGTGGCAGGGCCCAGGCGGAGCGCTTGGCCAAGCAACTCGCAACAGTCCGAGGCGATCTCGGCAAGCTGCGCAATGAGAACAGCGATCTCGTTCAGTCCAATAAGACGCTCAAGCAGAAATTGCAAAAGGTTGATGGAGACAATCAACACCTTGAGAAAGAGGTTTCCAGTATCCGTAGCGCCTCGGCCAGCGCCCTGGCCACACAGGACGAGAACCGAACGCTGAAGCAACGCCTGGACAGGCTTCAATCCGAGCGGGACGAGGCGGTCCGTGTTACCGCCATCCTCAAGGATCGCGCCGACCGGGAGTGGTTCATGGTCGGCGCAGGCGTCATTCTGCTCGGCATGATCATCGGTCTCATCGTTCCGAAGATACGCTGGCGTCGAAAATCCAGCTGGAGTTCTTCTTTTTAGGGACCCGCTGATTAATTCATGAACGAACGTCTTGCGCGCCTAAAGGCCATCTTCGGCGTTGCGAATCTTGGCAATAGTGCTGCTGTTGTCGGTGATCCGTGCCTTGAATATGACCTTTATCCGTTTCGCCCACGAATCAATCAGAGGGTCCGCGCCCTGTCGAAGCGCGTTTCGCGGAGCGGGTGCAAGCTCCGGGGGCGCGTTTTTCTTGTAGCTATTCACTCATGAACTCAGCCTTTCTGCGGATATAACAAACATGCGTCTGTCCCGTTTTTTGCTTGCCACCCTTAAGGAGACCCCCGCCGATGCGGAGGTCGTGAGCCATCAGTTGATGCTGCGCGCCGGTATGATCCGGCGTTTGTCGGCGGGTCTGTATACCTGGTTGCCCATGGGGCTCAGGGTGTTGCGCAAGGTCGAGGCCGTGGTTCGCGACGAGATGAACCGCACCGGCGCCCAGGAGGTCCTGATGCCGGCCGTTCAGCCCGCCGAGCTTTGGGAGGAGTCCGGGCGTTGGGAGCAGTATGGCCCCGAATTGCTCAGGATCCGGGATCGCCACAATCGTTCTTTTTGTTTCGGTCCGACCCACGAGGAGATCATCACCGATCTGATCCGGGGTGAGGTGCGCAGCTATCGTCAGCTGCCGGCCACTTTCTATCAGATTCAAACCAAGTTTCGCGATGAGATCCGGCCCCGTTTCGGCATCATGCGGGCGCGCGAGTTCTTCATGAAGGATGCCTATTCCTTCCACCTTTCCCATGACAGTCTGCAAGAGACCTACGACGTCATGTATGAATGCTATTCGCGTATCTTCACGCGTCTCGGGCTCGACTTCAGGCCCGTGCTGGCCGACAGCGGCTCGATCGGCGGCAAGTTGTCCCATGAATTTCATGTCCTGGCCGACGCCGGCGAGGACGTCATCGCCTGTTCCGATTCGGGGGACTACGCCGCCAACGTCGAGTTGGCGCCGACGCTGCCCTCGACCGAGTCTCGACCCGAACCTGCCCAAGGCATGGAGCGCGTCGCGACACCCGGACAGGAGTCCATCGCGGCGATTTCGGCGTTTTTGAGGGTCGAGGCTTCTCAGTGCCTGAAGACCTTGCTGGTCAAGGGCGCCGAGCAGCCCATTGTCGCCCTGGTTCTACGCGGAGATCACGTGCTCAACGAGATCAAGGCCGCCAAGCTCGAACAGGTTGCGAGTCCCGTTACGATGGCGACGCCGGATGAGATCCTCGAGGCGGTCCGTTGCAGACAGGGTTCAATTGGCCCGGTCGGCCTTGCCGTGCCCGTGATCGTCGATCATTCCGCCGCCCAGGTCGCGGATTTCGTCTGCGGCGCCAACTGCGAAGGCGAACACCTGACCGGGGTCAACTGGGGTAGGGACCTGCCCGAGCCGGAATGCGCCGACCTGCGTGAAGTCGTTGCCGGCGACCCCAGTCCGGACGGCAATGGCGCGCTGATTCTTCGTCGCGGCATCGAGGTCGGTCATATCTTCCAGCTCGGCGACAAATACTCGAGCGCCATGTCGGCGAGCTGTCTCGACGAGTCGGGCCGCAACACGATCATGACCATGGGGTGTTACGGCATCGGCGTGTCCCGTGTCGTGGCGGCCGCCATCGAGCAGCATCACGACCAGCGCGGTATCATCTGGCCGGAAGCCATGGCGCCTTTCGCGGTCGCGCTGCTGCCGATCAATATGCACAAATAGCAACGACTGCGGGAATATGTCGAAAGGCTCTATAAGCGCCTGCTCGATGCCGGTATCGACTGCGTGTTCGACGATCGCAACGAACGGCCCGGTTCCATGTTCGCGAATGTGGAACTGATCGGTATTCCGCATCGACTCGTGATGTCCGAAAAGGGGCTTGATGCCGGCGTCATCGAATACAAACACCGCCAGGCCGCGGAGAGCGAGGAGTTCCCGCTCGACGGCCTGCTGGATCATCTGCGTGAACGGATGGCCGGTCACGTCTAAGCGGCGCCGCCTCGGCGGTGTCCTGGTGGCCATCTTCCTGATGGTCGGCGGGGTATCCGTGGCCGAGGCAATGACCGAACAGCCGGCTTCCTGCGTCGGTTGCCGGGTCGATCCCGAATTGCGCGCTCGCGTGTTGGCTGCGGTCGAGGACGCTGGGTTCATCGATCGCTTCGACGCCGAGGTCTGGCTCAGCGACATGTCGCGTCGTCTGAGTAACCGTATCCCGGACCATTCCGTACGTCTCCCCTTATTGCGCATGATCCATCGCGAGGCCCGTCGGGCCAATCTGCCTCCGGAGCTCGTTCTGGCCGTGATCGATGTCGAGAGCGGCTTCGATCGTTGGGCCGTCTCCTCGGTCGGCGCACAGGGTCTCATGCAGGTTATGCCTTTCTGGCTGAAGGAGATCGGTCATCCCGATGACAGTCTGCAGGAGGTCGGTACCAACCTGCGCATGGGATGTGCGATCCTGCGTTACTATCTGGACCGAGAACGCGGCGACTTGCGGCGGGCCCTGGGACGATACAACGGCAATGTCACCGGCGATCGATATCCTGATCGCGTCTTCAACGTCCTGCGCACACGCTGGTACCGGCGTTGACAAAAGGTTCAGCCGAAACCGAGAACTGCCGATAGTTAGGCTATGGCGTGTCCATCGGGGCGATGGGCGTGAACGAGCGATATTCAGGGCGAGAGAGGCAGGGGGAAGCAATGTTCGGTTATATCACAAGTAAGGTTAGATCGGAGCCCCAGGAAGCAAAGGGGGCGCTCCTGGCCATCGAGCAAGTGGCGGCAGTCATGGAGCACTTCCAGATTGGCGGTAAGATCCGCTACGCGCCGGACTACCGCCTCGAGGTCACTATGGACTCGCTGATCATCGCCTATGGGATCAACAATCACCTGGTCTACGCCCAGCGGGATATCACGCTTGATAGCAGTGGGGATCAATCGACTCTGCTGATCGATGAAGATTGGAAAGAGCGTGTGATTCCGGAGATCCGGCGTTTTTGTATTATCCTGCCCGACATCGGCAACCTGGAGAATGTGCTGGATTACGATACCCGAGTCCGTGTCCACAATGGCGGTCAGCTCCAGCGGGGCGATCGCATTACTTTGATGTCACTGTACGCGAATCGTGGTCTGCCTCATGTCGATACCATGGTCAGGAAGCGGGTCACGCTGCGTGACGGCTATTACGCCAATCATTCCGTCATTGTCCTCGAGGTCGAGCCGGCGACCTTGCGCATGGTTGACCAACGTCAGCACTATCGGATCCGAACCCAACTGCCGGTGACCATCCGGTTGGCCGGAGAAAATATGGCGCGGCGCTGCATGCTTGTTGATTTTTCGGAGAATTCGCTACGTTTGTCTTTCGACGATGTGGACGCGGAAATGCCGCCTTTAGGTAAACGGAATATTTTCGTCAACCTCGATTTCGACGATCAACAGAAGTCGTTCACGCTCCAGGCGAAAACGATCCGCACGGGTGAGGATTTCGCCGTTGTGAGATTGACCCATATCCAAAAGGACGATCAATTCGTCAATTTGGGCCTGCTCGAGGCCTTGGACATCAAGGCCAGCATCCTTCAGCTCCCGAATACCCGCTAGCAGACACGATTGAATACGCCAAAAGGCGTATCTAATCGCCGGAAAAGGGCCGAGATCGAGCCCTTGCGCGCATCTTTTTGCAGCCTGGATGGGCTGTGTCGTCGTAGATGATCTGTTTGACGTCACTACGTGGTATAAGTCCTTACGTAAGCGAGAGAAAATGGGCAGCGTCCGTTATGGGCGTTATAATACGGGAGACATTCCTGACCGAATCGAATCCAGAATCTTGTGATTTTTTCTACCGAGCGTCGATGTTCAATTCTGCTGTCCTGTTTGCTTGGACTATTGCTCTTGGCGAGCCAGGCCCTGGCCGCTCTGACACCTCAGACCGATTTTTGGACGCCTAACGGCGAGGTTTATCGTGTCGCGGAGCTTCCCCCTCCGGGAGCGGGAATCGGTGTCGCGGCAGATCCGCTGACGCCGACGCTGTCCACGCTCGATTTCCGCTATGCGCGGATTCAAGGCACCGTCTATGCCGTCGTTTCCGATGGCGCGGGAGGCTGGTATGTGGGCGGGGACTTCGATCGGATCGACGGCGTACCGAAAAGCTACATTGCCCACCTGAATGCTACCGGCGCCTTGGATACCGCTTGGAATGTGGCCCTGAACGGTCCCGTATACGCCATGACGTTCGAAACCGGACTCCTTTATGTGGGCGGCGCATTTACAACGGCGAACGACCTCTCTCGCAACCGCTTGGCCTTGATTTCCGCCGAGACGGGCCAGGTCAGCGAGACCTGGGGACCGGAGGCCGACGGCGTGGTTTCATCCCTACTGATCTTCGGGGATATGCTGGTTGTGGGCGGGCAGTTCGCTCAGTTAGAAGGCAGCCTCAGGAATCACCTCGGGGCAATCGATAAGTTTACGGCGGTGCTGTCCTCCTGGGATCCGAATGTGGACGGCGACGTCATGGCGCTGGCTCGATCCGCAGACACCTTGTTTGTGGGCGGCAGCTTCAGCAATGCAGGTGGCGCGGCGCATGGCAATCTGGCCGCCATTTCACTCACGAGCGGCACAGCGGTCACGGGTTGGAGCTTCGACGCGGATCTGCCCGTCAGGGCCCTGCTTGTCGACGGCGCACGGCTTTACATCGGTGGTGATTTCACGCAACTGGGCGGTCCGGCGCGCGGCGCCCTCGCTGCCATCGATATCGCAACGGCCACGACTACGGTTTCGCTCTCACTCTGGGATCCTGTGGCCGACGGCTCGGTCAACGCGCTGGCTGTTGCAGGTGACAGCCTGTATGTCGGCGGCGCCTTCAGCCAAATCGGCAGTTCGGCCCGGACACATTTGGCAGCCATCGATACATTGTCCGGCGTCGCGACGACCTGGAACCCCGGATGGTCAGGCGGCGCGGTGACGAGGACCCTTGCCTGGCAGACCAACGCGAGCCATACCAACGGAGTACTGTTTGCCGGCGGCGATCAAAATCTCAGTGGTGGCAAACTCTATCTGGGTGGCGATTTCTCGTATGTGGGGCCGCCGACTGGAGGCGGGGCGCTGATCCCGGCCGATCCCTCGCTTGCCAGCCAATATCAACCCGACCTGAACGGGGCGCACATCGTTGGAACCGTCAAGACCGCCGTCGCCGACGGTGCCGGAGGCTGGTTCATCGGGGGCTCCTTTAGCTCGATCGATGGCATAGCCATGGCGAATCTCGCGCACATCGACGGCAGCGGCGCCTTGGATACGGCCTGGACGCCCGTCACCGATGGTGCGGTCAATGTACTCGTGCTTAGTGGCGGCATCCTTTACCTCGGCGGCGCATTCACCCAGGTCAACGGTGTGGCGCGCAATCATCTGGCGGCGCTGGATAGCATAGCGGTTTTACAGGCCTGGGCACCCGACGCCGGTGGCGATGTGCTGACCATGACCACCGCATCCGGGCTTCTGTATCTGGGGGGTGCTTTTACTCAGGTCGGTGGACAGCCGCGCAATCGTCTTGCGGCCGTGGATATCGCCGGGACCCTGCAGGCATGGAATCCCGATGCCGATGGT
>Ga0114931_10002095_pt1 | contig 25456 bp, 26 predicted proteins | sample 2SBtaG_FD_89579 | JGI IMG/M metagenome (GOLD analysis project Ga0114931, IMG submission 89579) | Deep subsurface microbial communities from Kolumbo volcano to uncover new lineages of life (NeLLi) - 2SBTROV14_V59a metaG | ecosystem: Environmental > Aquatic > Marine > Volcanic | place: Kolumbo... | reverse complement strand
AATATTAAATAAATCAAGTATATTTGAACTATAATAATGGCTAATAAGTACAATTCTTCGCCAGTGTTTTTAGGTGGTCAGTTTGCACCGTTTTTAGGTGGTCAACATAGCCGTTTTTTCCAGAGAGGCGACAGAAGAGTTGAATAAAATAAATTCACACCTCAAGACTTCTGACATAAAATTATCTAACCTTGATAAGTATATCAATTTATCAGTTGAGGTATCTCAAAACATCAGTGAATATTGGGTTGATGGTAGTTACGATACAAAAAAAGCGATACAAAAGTTAGTTTTTCCTGACGGTGTTTACTTTCAAAAGGAAAATAGAGAATATCTAACCGAAAGAGTAAATGAATTATTCAATCTAACTATCTTATTATCAAGCGATAAGAATAGAAATAAAAAAGGACTCAACAGTAATAAAACTGAAAAGTCCTCTTTAGTAGCGGGGGCCCGACTCGAACGGACGACCTTCGGGTTATGAGCCCGATGAGCTACCAACTGCTCTACCCCGCGATATATTTTAATGAACTATTTTTCTTAAATGCGGATGCAAATATAATATTTTGTTTCTTTGCAGCACAAAATAATTGTAAAATAATGCATAAATCAGGTTTTGTCAATATTATAGGGAGTCCTAATGTAGGAAAATCAACCTTAATGAATATATTGGTGGGCGAGCGTTTATCTATCATTACTTCTAAGGCACAGACTACTCGACACCGTATATTGGGTATTGTGAATGATGAGGAACATCAAATCGTTTTTTCTGATACTCCAGGTATTGTAGATCCAGCTTATAAAATGCATGAAGGGATGATGGGGTTTGTAAAATCAGCCATTACAGATGCTGATGTTATTTTGTTGATGGTAGAGGTGAAAGAAAGACAGTTTAAGGATCAAGAAATTTTAGAGAAACTTCAAAAAACAGAAGTGCCCATTATTTTATTAATCAACAAGATTGATGAGATAGACCAAACTTTTTTGGAAGAAAAAGTAAATTATTGGAAGGAAATACTACCTAAAGCTAAAGTTTACCCAATTTCAGCATTACATGATTTTAATGTTGATCAAGTATTGTTAGAAATTAAAGCATTATTACCTGAATGCCCTCCTTTTTATGATAAAGACCAGTTGACCGATAAGCCTGAGAAGTTTTTTGTTTCGGAAATTATTAGAGAGAAAATACTGTTGAATTATAAAAAAGAGATTCCTTATTCTTGCGAGGTAGAAATTGAAGCGTTTAAAGAGGAGCCTAAAATTATTCGAATTCGAGCAGTTATTATGGTAATTAGAGATTCTCAGAAAGGGATATTAATTGGTCACCAAGGAAAAGAGTTGAAAAAAGTAGGAACCTTAGCCAGAAAAGACATTGAAAAGTTTTTTGATAAAAAAGTATTTTTAGAGTTGTATGTGAAAGTCAATAAAGACTGGAGAAATAGTGAAGATCAGTTAAAGCGATTTGGGTATTTAAATAAATAAGATGGGGAATATAGTAGCTATAGTAGGAAGACCAAATGTGGGAAAATCGACTCTTTTTAATCGTTTAACGGAGAGCAGGAGTGCCATAGTTGATGAAGCAAGTGGAGTAACTAGAGATCGCCATTATGGGAAGGTAGATTGGAATGGGAAAGAATTTACCTTAATTGATACTGGAGGCTATGTAAAAGGATCTGATGATGTTTTTGAAGGTGAAATACGTAAGCAGGTTATTATTGCTATAGAAGAAGCGGATTTAATCATTTTTGTGGTAGATGTTATGGTCGGAATCACAGATCTAGATCAATCTGTTGCCAACTTGTTAAGAAAAACCAACAAAAAAGTAATATTAGTAGCCAACAAGGTAGATAATTCCTCTAGGTTATTAGATTCGGCAGAATTTTATGGTTTGGGCATGGATAGTGAAATCTTTAATGTTTCATCTATTAGTGGCAGTGGTTCTGGTGAGTTGTTGGATGAGGTAGCTAATCATCTGGAGGATACTGGAGAGGAAGATGAAGATGAGATTCCAAGGTTAGCGATTGTGGGAAAACCTAATGTAGGAAAGTCTTCCATGTTAAATGCTTTGATAGGAGAGGAAAGAAATATTGTTACTGATATTGCAGGAACAACTAGAGATACCATTACAACTCACTATACTTCTTTTGGTTTTGACTTTAAGTTGATAGACACTGCGGGTATTCGAAAAAAAGGGAAGATTAATGAAGATATTGAGTTCTATTCGGTGATGCGATCGATTAGAGCAATAGAAAATGCAGATGTTTGTGTGTTGATGATTGATGCTCAGGATGGTATGGGAGCTCAAGACATGAATATTTTTGGGTTAGCCATTAAGAATAAAAAAGGAATTGTTATTGTTGTTAATAAATGGGATACTATAGATAAAGACACCAACACAGCAAAGCAATACGAAGAGTTGATTCGCAAAAAGATTGCTCCATTTACTGATGTGCCGATTATATTTACATCGGTTACTAATAAACAGCGAGTGTTAAAAGCCTTGGAAGAAGTGATAGCTGTAGCAGAAAATAGAAGAAGAAAAATACCTACTTCTAAATTAAATGAAACCATGCTTGAGGTGATTACTCAAAACCCACCACCAGCATTAAAAGGGAAGTGGATAAAAATAAAATTTGTAACCCAACTACCAACTTACGCTCCTGCTTTTGCCTTCTTTTGTAATTTACCTCAATATGTTAAAGATCCTTATAAACGTTTCTTGGAAAATAAATTGCGAGAAAATTTTAATTTTACAGGCGTTCCGATTCAAATTTTTATGAGAAAAAAATAACGATTATGAAAAAAATAATATACATCCTCTTGGGACTGGTTATTCTTTCACCTTTAAATATCTCAGCTCAATTTTGGAAAAATAATGATAAAAAGAAGCCGAAAGAGGTGGTTGAGGAAGCACCATTACCAATCAAGGAGACTCGTTCAACAGTTCCTCAGAATGAGGTTAAAACAGCAGTAAAAGAACCACAAAACAAGGCTCCTAAAACAACGGTAGTTCAACCTAAAAAAGAGCAGAAAACTTTTGTGAAGAAAAAAGCAGGCAACACCCTTCAACCAGAGTTAGATTCTGGAAGTATTGAGAATCAATTTGATTATATTATTACGAAATCTTCAGGATTTAAAGAATTTCAACTCATCAGAAAAACATCTATTCTAAAGGTAAAGGAGCACGCTCTTGATTCTTTAAGGATTGTTCGTGAAGAATTAAAAACATCAAAAGAGTCGTTTAGAGGAACGGATAAAATGATAAAGCAGTTAAAGGGTGAAGTGGTATCCTTGCAAGGTGAAATAGAAGAGCTTAGCCAAGTTAAAGATGAGGTTACTTTTTTAGGCGGATCTTGTACAAAGGCAACTTACAATTCTATAGTGTGGTCTATAATTATTGTTTTAGCTTTAGCTTTAGCATTTTTTGTTTTTCAATTTAAAAACAACTTTGTAGTTAACAAACGCAATAAAGATGGGATCAATAAATTAGAGGATGAGTTGGATCAGTCTAAAAAGAAAGCACTTAAGAAAGAACAGGAGTTGATGAGAAAGTTACAAGATGAGGTCAATAAGAATAATCCGGGTTAAAGAGGTTGCACTAAAACCATAAAAAAGACTCAATAATTATATTGAGCCTTTTTTATTTGTTGAAATAAATCAATTACTGAATAATTAACTTTTGGGTTTTGATGGCGTTATCAGCATTAAACTCTATCAAATAAACACCAGCAGGTAATTTTCGACCTTCATCAACGTTTAATGTGTATTTTCCAGCGGTAAACGATTGATTAGTAATTACATTAGTTACATCTTGCCCTAGTGTGTTTTTAACTTTAACATTTAGTTGTTTAACATTTTTAAACAAGTTAAAAGTAATTTTTGCATTAGAATGCGCAGGGTTAGGGTAGATGTTAAATTGACCGATATTAGCAAAATCGTCTACACTTTGACTAAATCCACCAATGTTAATGTCATCTAAGTAAATATTATTGCCACCTCCTGATTTGAATTTGAATTTAACCCGAACATTAGTAGAAGTTCCAACACCCGCTAAACTAACTGTTTTTTCTGCCCAATGAGAAGGAGAAGAAGGAGTAAAGTTAGAACCTTGATCTGGAACAGTTGCTAAACTTCCCGTTGGAATCATAGCGCCTAAGGACCAAAAGGCACCACAGCTAGTGGAATAAAATATAAATAATCGATCATTGTCAGAGCTAGATTTTTTAGCAAAAGCTACTTTAAAACGCATGGTTTTTGAAGGAGCAGATGAAAGATCATAAGAAGGACTAATTAATTCGTCTTCTTCTCCTGCTTCAGATGTAAAATAGTTATTTATTTTAACAGATCTTGAGCCTGTAGCAGCGGCATTAGTATTGATCACCCAGCTTTGTCCTTCAGGGTTTTCTATTCTCCAATCATTATTAAATTGGGTAGTGTTTTCAAAACTATCGTAAGTAATAGGACCAGCATAATCAGCTGTGAGAGAACTTACTGTAATGATGCTACTTTTGGTAACAGGATTCGAGCTTCCTGCGGTGGTTGATGATGATAAGGTAGCACTATAGGTGCCTGCTGTTTTATATGTAATTGTTGGGGACTCTAGTCCAGATGTTCCAGGAGTTCCTCCAGTAAATGTCCAACTCCAACCCGTAGGTGTTGCATTATAAGATTCATCAGTAAAATTTACTGTTGCTCCCTCACAGATGTATTCCCTATCGTAAGAAAAATCAGCAATTGGCTTGCATATGGGAGTAGTGTATGGATTTGCAGTTCCTGTAAAAGCTAAATTTCCTGATGTTGATAATTGGGCTAATCCAGTACTAGTACTAGTACTGTTTAATGTAGCCATCATTCTTGTTTTTTGATCAAGACTAAACATGTTCTGGCAATTGGAATAGCTCATGTAGTTTTCATATTGATCAACGACATTACCTCCATATGGACTAGCACCATCATTTGAACAGCTATTTCTATTGTTGTCACAATCAAAATAAGACTGATCTACGGGAGGAGTATCGCAACAACGGTCTCCACCGCCACTACAATTTGAGCTACAGCCACCTTGGAAAGGATGGTATAAATTAAAACAATGTCCTACTTCGTGTGTTAGTGTGCGCTTCCCATTACCAAAACTTTGATCTACTATTACTACTCCATAGGTGCTATTAATTCCATTCCAAGGAAATTGTGCATAACCAGCAATATAAGTTCCATCTCCATTGTCTTGAATTTCGTCAATCAACCAAACATTTAAATATTTTTTACTGTTCCAATAACTCACAGCCTTAACATTTTCAGCGGCATTTTTGGAAGTATTAAAACTATATGGGGACTCTTTCCTTACAATACCTTCGGTACACTCTCCGTTTGGATCTAGGTGGGCTAGTCGAAATTCTATGTCTAAATCTGCCACATAAGGAAGAAATAAAGATCTCGTATTAGCAGCATCGGCATTTAATCGTTGATAATCATTATTCATTGTTTGTATTTGTGCATCTATATCAGCTTTTGAAACATATCCTTTTCCTCCATCATGAGTGATATTATGGATAACTACAGGAATAATAATTGTTCCCGCTTTTTTATCTGATGGATTATAGTTCTTTTTAAAGTTGGAGATATAATCCTCTAGTTCTTGATTCTGTTGAATTAATGAAGGGTTCTGTTCTATTAAATGTTTTTGGTGTTCATCGGTGTAACACCAATCCTCTTTGTTGTTAGTTTGTGCATTCCCTATTAGTGCGATAAGGGATAATGCTAAAAATAATTGAATTGATTTCATGATAAGTTATGTGTTAGTTAGTAGTTTAGTGTCCTATTAGCTAAGATTTTCAATCAGATATAAATGACTAGCTATTACCCAAATATAACGAAAATAAACGAGTTAACCTTGGGATATTGTGATTAGCGGTAGTATTATGGGTTGAATGGGGGGGCAACTAATAAATCCTAACCATTAGAATATCAGTTATTTATAGGAGTTCAAAAATCGGAAAAGAATGGAAGAGACACTAAGGGTAATTAAGAAAGATCTCTAACTGAACAAAGAACATTACTTAGTAAATCAGGTTTTTCAATGATTTGGTGTACTAAGCTAGCAGTAGCTTCAGGAGTGGCTAAATCCCCTCCATTTTTATACTCAATAAATTTTTCAATGTTAGAAAAGTTGCTTTGGTCAGCCGCTCTAATTTGCACTTGCATATCAGTATCAATAATACCAGGAGCTAAACTTAACACTTTAATATTGCTGTTATCAATTTTTATTTCTTCGTTTAAAACTTGGCTAAACATATCTATTCCTGATTTAGCAGAACAGTATACATTCCAACCATCTATAGCAGATCGACCAGCACCAGAGCTTATGTTAATAATTAATTTTTCCAAAGTATTATCATTATAAGCAGAAATAAAGCTGTTAGCAATAATTGCTGGAGCGACTAAGTTGACATTATAGCATAATATAATTTGTTTTGGATCTATTTTTCCCACATGTTTTACATCGCCCACTAATCCAGCGTTATTGATTAAAACTAATTGCTCTACATTTTCTAGGTGAGGAAAGGAATAATTTTGAACGGCTTCTAAATCGTTAAAATCAATTGTGGTATGGTGGTAATTTTTATGAGTTATAGAGCAGCTTCTGGCGAACCCATAAACATAATTGTTTTCGTCTCTTAATAATAATTCGGTTAAAGCTTTTCCTAAGCCTTTGCTTGAGCCTGTAATAAAATAGTAGTTCATATTCTAAATTAGTTTAATGCGTTTGATAAGTCATTAATTAAGTCGTCAGCATCTTCTACCCCTACGCTTAATCTGATTAAAGAATCGACAATACCAGTTTTTTCTCGTTCTTCTTTTGGAATGGCTGCATGAGTCATCGTTGCGGGATGACCAATTAAAGACTCTACACCACCTAAAGATTCTGCTAAAGCAAATATGTTTACTTTTTTCAGAATATTTAAGGCATCCTCTAATTTATTTCCTTTCAAGGTAAAGGATACCATGCCACCGAAGTTACGCATTTGTTTTTTTGCTACTTTATGGTTAGGATGAGATTTAAATCCTGGCCAATAAACATTCTCAACTTTTGGTTGTGTTTTTAGGAAATTGGCAATTGCTTCTCCATTTTCACAATGGCGTTGAACTCTTAAGTGCAACGTTTTTATTCCTCGTAACACTAAAAAAGAATCTTGTGGACCACAAACAGCTCCACTACTATTCTGAATACGATAAATTTTATTAGCCAATTCTTCATCGTTAACAATCAAAGCTCCCATTACCACATCGGAATGGCCTCCTAAGTACTTAGTAGCAGAATGCATAACAACGTCAGCACCAAGATCTAAAGGGGTTTGTAAATAGGGTGTTGCAAACGTGTTGTCAACTGCCAATAGACAATTGTTTGCTTTTACAACTTTACTTACAGCCTCAATGTCAATAATGTTCATCATTGGGTTGGTTGGTGTTTCTACCCAAATCATTTTAGTGTTACTGTTCATTTTTTCTTCAATTTCTTTGGTGTTATGCATGGAAACGAAATGAAAATTAATTCCATACTTCTTGAATATTGAAGTAAAAATTCGATAAGAGCCTCCATATAAATCATTGGTAGAAATTATTTCATCTCCAGGGTTAAAGATCTTTAATAAGCAGTCCATTGCAGCTAATCCTGACCCAAAACAAGCACCAAAATTCCCATTCTCAATTGCTGCTAGGTTTTTCTCTAAAGCATGTCTAGTTGGATTTAAAGTTCTTGAATACTCGTACCCTTTATGAACTCCCACTTCTTCTTGAACATAAGTGGATGTTTGATAGATAGGAGTCATAATCGCTCCTGTTGCAGAGTCTGGCTCCAAGCCACCGTGGATGGCTTTAGTTCCAAACTTCATCTCTTTCTCGTCTTTCATGCGGTATAAATTTTGAGAGAAGTAAAGGTAATTATTCTGAGGAATAGATATAAAAAAACAGCTTCATAAATATTTATGAAGCTGTTTTAGGATTACTAGATTAATATTTTAACCCGCATTATGCAATAGAACTTCGTAATGAGGTTTGAGACTACAATAAAATATGACATTTTCTAAGGTTCAGCATAGCAACGCTATGGTTAAGCTTAAAAATGTAACAAAGTGATATATTTTGAAGTAGTTTCAAACAGGAATAGATTTTTTATTGCATAATGTGGGTTTAAGAATCGATGTTAGCATATTTAGCATTCGTCTCGATAAACTCTCTTCTTGGAGGTACATCGTCTCCCATTAACATAGAAAAAGTGTGATCAGCTGAAGCTGCACTTTCTATGGTGATTTGTCTTAGAGTTCTATGCTCAGGATTCATGGTTGTTGCCCAAAGTTGTTCAGCATTCATTTCTCCTAAACCTTTGTAGCGTTGAACATGAACGCTCGATTCTTTTCCTGCTCCTTTCATTTCTTGAATAGTTCTGTCTCGATCATCGTCAGACCAGCAGTATTTTTGCTCTTTTCCTTTTTTAACGAGGTATAAAGGAGGAGTAGCAATATAGATGTAACCTTTTTCAACTAATTCATGCATGTGCCTGAAAAAGAAAGTTAAAATTAAAGTTTCAATGTGAGAACCATCGACATCGGCATCACACATAATAATTACCTTATGGTATCTTAACTTTTCAGTATTGAGCGCTCTTTCATCTTCTTCAGTTCCAACTTTTACCCCTAAAGCAGTATAAATGTTCTTAATTTCTTCATTGTCGAATATTTTATGATGCATTGCTTTTTCAACATTCAAAATTTTACCTCTTAAAGGCATAATTGCCTGAAAATGGCGGTCTCTACCCTGTTTGGCTGTTCCACCAGCCGAATCTCCCTCAACTAGGTATATTTCACACTCTGCTGGATCTTTCGAGGCGCAGTCAGATAACTTTCCTGGTAAACCAGAACCAGTTAATACATTTTTACGTTGTACCATCTCTCTTGCTTTTCGGGCAGCATGACGAGCAGTAGCAGCTAAAATTACTTTTTGAACAATAGCTTTAGCATCATTCGGATTTTCTTCTAGATAGTTCTCTAGCATTTCACTTACTGCCTGACTAACTGGAGCAGTAACTTCTCTATTCCCTAATTTTGTTTTGGTTTGACCTTCAAATTGAGGCTCTGCAACTTTCACAGAAACAATAGCTGTTAGTCCTTCTCTAAAGTCATCTCCTGAAATTTCAAATTTCAGTTTGCTCAACATACCAGAAGACTCGGCATATTTCTTTAAGGTATTGGTTAATCCTCTTCTGAATCCTGAAAGATGTGTTCCTCCTTCGTGCGTATTAATGTTATTTACATAAGCGTGAATGTTTTCTGCATAAGAAGTGTTGTATATCATGGCTACTTCTACAGGAATTCCATTTTTCTCTCCTTCCATGTTAATTACATCTGCAATTAATGGTTCACGAGTTTCATCGATGTATTTTACAAAATCAGGTAATCCAATTTCTGAATAAAATACTTCTGATTTATATTCTCCATCATCATCTTTTTCCCGCTTATCTGTCATGGTAATTTTAATACCTTTATTCAAGTAAGAGAGCTCTCGCATTCTATTAGCTAATGTTTCATAATTATATTCTCTAAGCTCAAATATTTGATGATCTGGCTTAAAAGTTACTTCTGTTCCTATTTCGTCAGAATCTCCAGTAGCTTTTACAGGGTATAATGCTTTTCCTCTTTCATATTCTTGCTCATATACTTTTCCGTCCCTAAATACTCTTGCATGAAGATGTTCAGATAATGCATTTACACAAGAAACACCTACACCATGAAGACCACCAGAAACTTTATAAGAATCTTTATCAAACTTACCTCCTGCACCAATTTTCGTCATTACAACTTGCAAGGCAGAAACTCCTTCTTTTTCGTGTATTCCAACAGGAATACCACGACCATTATCTCTCACTCCAACAGAATTATCTTCGTTAATCCATACCGAAATAGTATCGCAATGACCAGCTAATGCCTCATCGATTGAGTTATCAATTACCTCATATACCAAGTGGTGTAATCCCCTTACTCCAACATCCCCAATGTACATGGAAGGGCGCATTCTTACATGCTCCATTCCTTCCAATGCCTGAATACTATCTGCTGAGTAATTTTTCTTTTGTTCTTCGCTCATAATGTCTATTTAATTTTTTGCTTTTTTTGAAGCAAAACAAATATACTGAAACGAGCTTGTTATATAGACTTTTTGGATAGGTAAAAGCACCTATTTATTAACATAGAAATTAACAAAAAGTTAATGCTGAAAGATATTTAAAATGGGCTTTCCTGTAAAGCTTTTCGGTTGTTGAATATCAAGTATTTTTGCAATTGTTGAAGCAATATCTGGAATAACAACAAAGTCGTTGATTGTATTGCTTTTAATTCCTGCTCCAAACCATAATAGAGGAACGTGAGTATCATAGTTGTATGGAGACCCATGTGTAGTTCCAGTATGTTTGGCACGTTCTATCCACCCAGGATGAAGTAAGTAAGCAATATCTCCAGATCGTTTGTGGTGAAATCCTCTTTGAATGTTTGAGGATGCTGTGTCAGAAAATGATGTTATTGTTAGTTCAGCAGCAGTAAATACTTTTTTTACACCTTTTTGTTGAATAAGAAAATTAGAAATGGCGGTTCCTAATACTTTTACATCTAATTTATTTTTTTCAATCAACACATGGTTCAGGAAGATTTGTGAATTGGAAACGTTAGCGATTAAGCTATCTGTTTGAAATTGTTTGATAAGATGAGTATTTAATTCGAGCGACATTTTTTTGGCATCAAAATATCCGCTAGGTATGTTGTTGTCAATTAAGTATTGAGGAACGTCAACAGCTCCATGATCGGCAGTTAAAAATATTAACACCTCTTCTTTTTGGTAATTACCTTCGATGTAATTGAGTAATTCAGCTATTTCAAGGTCTAACCTCAAATAAGTATCTTCTACTTCTATAGACTTAGGTCCATATTGGTGGCCAATATAGTCGGTAGAAGAAAAGCTTACACTTAAAAAATCTGTATGTTCATCTTTCCCTAATGACTCTTCCCTTAAAACAGCGAGTGCTAAATCTTTTAAAATGGTATTTCCAAAGGGAGTAGTTTTAATTAAGCTATAGTTGTGATTATTTATTCTTAATGATGGTAAGTCATGAGGGAAAACAGGGGCTTCTTCACCTATAAAAAGGCCTTCGTAAGAATTACTATCTGGCAAGCTTTCAGTGTATTGATTGATTGGAAATAGAGTGTTCCATGGTTTTGTTAAGTATTGTTCAGCGGGATTGGTTTTATTTAATTCAACTAGCCAGTTGGGTAAAGAATGGGAGTAGTAAGAACTCGTTATCCATTGTCCAACATTACTTCCATCAAACCAATAAGCAGCATCGGCTTTATAACCCACAAATAAAATAGCCCCTCTGTCTTTTATGGAAATACCAATTACTTTTCCCTTATTGTTAGTAGCTAATTTTAATTCATCAGTAATCGTTGATGTTAATAATTGTTGTGGAGACATCTTGCCATTGCTTGAAGTACTCCCTATGGTATGAAATAAAGTGTCCTCAACACAATATGTGCTAATTTTGTTAGATTTATCGTACCAGTTATTTGCAATGATGCCATGGTTTATTGGAGTGGTACCAGTAAATATAGAAGCATGTCCAGGGCCAGTAAAAGTAGGCATATAGTTGTAATGTGTGTTGGTGCAATTGGCTCCTTCATTAACTAATTTTTTAAAACCATTTTCTGAATATTTATTCCAAAAACGATTGAGGTAATCATAGCGCATTTGGTCTACAACAATACCTACAATTAGCTTAGGTTTAGTTATTTGGCAAATTGTGGTAAGGGGCAAAAGAATAAAAAGAAGTACTATCCTCATTAAGTCTGATTTTTTAGAAGTAGGTATATCAATGAAACACCCACAGCGATACTGAAAACAATGTTTAGGAGAGCAATTGTAATATTGCCAGATTTGATTAGCTCAAAAGTTTCAAAACTAAAAGTAGAAAAAGTGCTGAACCCACCACAGAAACCAGTAATTAAAAAAAGTTTTAAGGCTATATTTCCTGATATTTTTCCATTGAAGTAAATTACAGTTATAGCTAAAATAATACAACTTAAAGTATTTGAAATAAAGGTGCCTAAAGGAAAAGAAGTGGGGAGCAAGGATAAAGTCAGTTTAGCAATGCTATAACGGCATAAGCTTCCTAATCCTCCGCCTATAAATATGGCTAATAAGTTTAACATTTAATTGAGCATTATTTTTAAATTAAACCGATGGTTAACATATTTCATTAGCAAGTAAACAAATATAGCAATTAAAGCACCCAATATTCCGCCAAAAAGCACATCGGCAGGATAATGTACTCCAACATAAATCCGACTATATGAAACCAATGCAGCCCAAAATAACATGCCTCCCATTAAAAAACGGTAATGATTTTTTAGTAACAACCCAACAAAAACGGCAGTAGCAAAACTATTGGCAGCATGAGAAGATACAAACCCATACTTACCACCACATTTTCCATTTATAATATGGACGAGAGCAGTTAATTCTGAATTATGACAAGGTCGTAGACGCTCAAATACATTCTTAAAAAGATGGACAGAAATTTGGTCGCTAGCAAGTATGAGAACTGCTATAAAAATACCTATAAGAACAGTTTTCCATTTGTGTTTTAGTGCAGTTATTACAACTAATAAAATGTAAAAAGGAATCCATGAGTGTTTATCTGTTACCCATTCAAAAACAATATCCCAAATGGGAGAGTGTATACCATTCAAAAATAGGAATAAGGTAGTGTCAATATCTTTTAAATATGTTAGAATAACTATCGGTTTAAGTAGTAACAAAAATAGTAAATAGAACTCATTTATTCTTAAAAGATGAGCTTAGCTATAGATTTTTGTAATGAGAGAAAAGAGAGAGTAAAAAAGCTTACTATAATCTGTTACCTTTGTGTGGAAGTATGGAGCGTAATAATAAATTTTTGAAGCAAGAGAAACTAAAAAGTAAAAAATCAATTGATTTGCTTTTTAGTAAAGGGAAGAAGGTAAATGCTTTCCCTATTATGGCTATTTACGATGAAAAGTTAGATTCAGGTTTAGGTAATTTAAGTGTTGGAGTGGCTGTATCCAAGAAGAACATCAAATTAGCGGTTAATAGAAATTTACTGAAACGAAGGATGAGAGAGGCTTACCGTTTAAATAATGAGGAGTTGAAAAATCATCTTAAGCAGTCAGAAAGGGGGTTAAATATTATGTTTGTTTATACGGCTAAACAAATTTTAACCTACGGAGAAATTGAAGAAAAAATAAAAGTAATTTTAACACGTTTAATAGAATTGAGTGAAGTGGCTGGTGAGTAAAATATTTGTTCTTTTAATTCGTTTTTATCAGTTAAGTATCTCTCCTATTTTGGGGCAGAATTGTAGGTATACGCCTACCTGTTCACAGTATAGTATAGAAGCAATTAATAAATATGGCCCATTAAAAGGTGGTTGGTACGCAGTTAAGCGAATTTTTTCTTGTCATCCTTGGGGAGGACATGGTCACGATCCTGTTCCATGATTAATGGAACATCTTTTGTAAAATTAAAAAGGAATAAAATAAGCAGGTTCATTTGTTGAGCTTCAACTAGAATAAAAAGAAATGAAAAAACAAATTACCAAAATAGTTGCAATTACTACAATTGCAATCACATCAATTTTTACGGTAGGGTTTACAGATGGGTATTTTGAAGTGTCTAAGAACTTAGACATTTTCGCTACTCTTTTTAGAGAATTAAATATCTACTATGTTGATGGGACTGATCCAGGTAAATTAATGAAGACGGGCATCGATGCGATGCTGGAATCATTAGATCCATACACTAATTATATTCCTGAATCCAAAATGGAGGATTATAAAATGATGACTACTGGTCAATATGGAGGTATTGGAGCATTAATTCAAAAACAAGGAGAGTATATTGTTATTTCAGAACCTTATGAAGGTTTTGGAGCATTCAAAGCAGGGCTAATTGCTGGAGATAAGATATTAGAAGTGAATGGGAATTCTGCTAAAGGAAAAACAAGTAGCGAGATAAGAGATTTTTTATTAGGAGAGCCTGGAACAGAAGTAAAGCTTAAAATTGAACGGATAGGAGAAGAGAGCCCTTTACTAAAAACAGTTACAAGAGAAAAAGTAAAAATAAAAGATGTCCCTTATTATGGAATGCTAAAAGATTCTGTTGGATACATTAAGTTAACAGGATTTACTGAGTCTGCAAGCAAAGAAGTGAAAGCAGCATTAAAAGAACTAAAAGAAAAAAATGCCAAATCGTTTATTTTAGATTTAAGAGGAAACGGAGGAGGATTGTTGAAAGAGGCTGTTAATATTGTCAATTTTTTTGTCCCTCAGGGTTCAGATGTAGTGAGTACAAAAGGAAAAATTAAAGATTGGGATAAGACTTATAAAGCGCTATCTCTACCTATTGATGTTGAGGTGCCTTTGGTTGTTTTGGTAGACAAAGGTTCAGCATCAGCATCAGAAATTGTTTCAGGATCGCTTCAAGATCACGATAGAGCGGTGGTGATAGGCTCCCCTTCTTTTGGAAAAGGTTTGGTTCAACAAGTTCGTCCCTTAAGTTACAATTCAAAATTAAAAGTTACTGTAGCTAAATATTATACTCCTAGTGGAAGGTGTATTCAAAAATTAGACTATTCACATAGGAATGGAGATGGAGAAGTGAAGGAAGTTCCTGATTCGTTAATTGCTGAATTTAAAACCTTAAACAGTAAAAGAAGTGTTTTTGATGGGAAAGGAATTACACCTGATGTCGCTATTAAAAAAGACTACTTAAGCGAGATAACAAGTGTTTTATTAATTAAAAACTTGATTTTTAATTATGCTACTTTGTACAAAGTAAAAAACAAAAGCATCCCTGCTGTAAATGATTTTTCTTTATCCGAAGATGAATATGAAGATTTTGTACACTATTTGGAAGATAAGGATTACGAATATGTAACAAAAAGTGAAAATTTGTTGAGCGAACTTGAAAAAACGGCTAAAGAAGATAAATACTACGATGATATTAAAGAAGAGTACCAAACGCTAAAAGACAAATTGGCTTTCAATAAAAAAGATGATTTGTATAAGTTTCAAGATGAAATAAAATATGTGCTGGAAAGTGAAATTATTGCTCGTTACTATTATCAAAAAGGACAGATAGAGGTGTCATTAAAAAATGACCCCGCATTTAATGAAGCGATAAAAACATTGACTAATAATAAATTATATTCGTCAATATTGGATGGCACTTTTAAGCCAGAATAACATCTTTCTGATGTAAATGAAACAGTACTTGAAACTTAAATCAAGAAATTTCTTTTTACTTGGTATTATTACCATGGTGGTAGGGTTGTCTATGTCCAAACCCTTAATTTCTTTTGGGCAACTTATTGTATTATTAACTTGGTTAATTGATGGAAAAATAAAAGAGAGAGTTATTGCTTTTTATCAGAATAAAACAGCAGTAGTGTTGGGCTCTATTTACCTCTTAACTTTATTTGGGTTATTGTACACTGCTAATTTTGATTATGCTGTAGGAGATGTAAGAAGAAAACTGGCTATGTTTGGACTACCTTTTTTAATTTCAGGGTTTCAACCAATAACCAACAAAGAATGGAAGCTAATTTTTCAAGCATATGTTACTAGTATTATAGTAGCCTCCTTTTGGTGCATGTATGTTTATTTTGGTGGTTTGGGGAAACCGATATTAGATGTTAGAGAATATTCTAGGTTTCATTCTCATATCCGATTTGGACTGGAGGTTTGCTTTGCTGTTTTTGGGGCTACTTACTTTTTATACTTTTCAAAATCTAATTTTGAAAAAACTTTATGGACAGTTACTGTTTTGTGGTTGGTAGTCTTTTTATATACCATTAGCTTATTTACGGGGATGGTAGTGCTAATATTAACAGCATTAATTTTATTCCTATTATTTAGTTTCATCTCATCTAATCGTAAGGTAAGATATGTTGTTCTTTTTGGGTTATTAATTTCGCTTACTTATGTAGGAGTAATAATCAATAAATCAGTTGCTGATTATTTGGAAGATAAAAATGTAAAACAACTTAACAAAGAGGAATTTTCTAAATCTAAAGAGAGGTATTATCATGATGTTACTTCACTGAGAAAAGAAGAAAAAGAGAATGGGTATTATGTATGGAGAAATATTGCTTGGGATGAATTGAATATGGCTTGGAATGAAAAAAGCAGATTGCCCTTTAAAGGAAAAGATTTAAAACATCAGGAACTATCAACCACTCTAATACGCTTTTTAGCATCGAAAGGATTAAATAAAAATGCAGAAAGTGTTAATCAATTGACTCAAGAAGAAATTGCCGCGATAGAAAAAGGAATTGCCAACTATCGCTATCTTTATATGAACAATTTTGAAAGGAGAATACATAAAATTATATGGGAGTATGACAACTATCAAGAGGGAAGAGATTTTAATGGACATTCTGTAATTATGAGGTGGGAATACTGGAAAACAGCATGGCGAATTTTTAAGCAAAATTATTGGATAGGTGTTGGCACAGGGGATGTTCAAGATGCTTTTGATACTCAATATGAAAAAGATGATTCCAAGTTACTTCCAGAATATAGGTTAAGAGCTCATAACCAATATATAACTTATGCTGTTACTTATGGATTGTTAGGGATTGTTGCCTTTTTATTTTTCTTAATCTTTCCAATTGTAAATTCGAGGAGATATAAAGATTTTACCTATTTAGCATTTTTTAGTATTGTAATATTGTCAATGATTACAGAAGACACATTAGAAACACAAGTAGGGATTAATTTTTTTGTGTTATTTAATACGATATTGCTTTTAAAAACTCCTTCCTTAAAAGCTAAACACTCTAGAGATATTAAAGCCTAATTTATAACCTCCATTACCCCAAGATTCGGTTGTGTAAGGTATAAAATCGTTCTCAATAATTCCTGAGGAATTGGTAACATTAATATTAAATACATGGCCACCTGTTTCTATTTCAACTCCTAGACCTAGAGCATCATAGTAATTGTTGTTAGCATTCCTAAACTCTGAAAAAGTTAAGAAATAGTCTGCAATAAGAGCAAACCTTTTAGTTAATTTAAATCTTCCAGCAAAACCCAGGGAAAATAGATCATTTTGATCTACAGATCCATTATCAGGATGGAGGATAGTTTGATTTACATAGTTTCTATGAACAAGTGTAGGTAACACTTGTAATGAAATATATTGATTTAATTTGCTTGCGATAATTAGTTGGTGGGTATAAGACCATCGGTTATTAAAATCATCGTTAGCAATATTTGCAACTGGAGAAATTGCAGCAGCTGCATAATATGTGGCAGAAATAGGGAAACCTTTTACTCTTTGCTCTAAAAAACGAAATTTAATATTTCCATCAATGTGTTCATTCATTTTGCTTCTTCCTATACCTATACTTAATTTGTCGGTTAATCCATAATTTAACGAGAATCTTATATTGGAAGCATTTTCTATACCATAAAGAGTATGTTTTCCCGTAGGACCACCTATGTCCATATTTCCAAACCGATGTGTTATGTTAAACTCTAAAGTTTTTCTTTTGGTAGTTTTTATGGTTTGGGCGTTAATGAGTTTACTTCCTTTAAATGTTGCAATTACTTTTTCCTATTGCTTTTCTTTTTGTACTTCATCTTCCAGAATACTCATCAAGTCTTCTTGCGCAATAGAAGAGAAGTTGAAAAAAAGAAGAAATGCTATAAAAAAGTACTTCATAAGGTTATTTTTTTTCAAAGGTAACGTTCATTTTAACCTGAACAGTTTCTGCTATTTTTTTGGTAATTAATTTGGGGACTTTTATTTTATGATCTTCTAGTTTAATATCAAAAATAGAGGTTAATATAATTTTTCCTTCTTTAATTAAAAGGGTTCCTGTAACCTCCCTTTCTTGATCAACACCATGAATATTCAATATTCCTTTAGTAGTTACGTCATATTTTCCATCTTTAGAAAAATCGATTTCGTCTAAAATTTTCCCTTTAAAAGACGCAGTTTTATATTTATCGCTTTCCATATAGTTTTCGTTAAAATGTTCTTCCATTAATGGTTTTTTAAAACGAAAACCTATGATGGTTGTAATAAAAACGGTTTCATTATTTTCGGTATTAATTAGCGCTTTTACTAGTTTATTAGTAGCATCAATATCTTCTATAGGAGTAGTGGAAAAAAAAGAAATCTCTCCTGATGTTGCTTTGAATAAATTTTGCGAATAACCAAAAGAGGCAATAAGTATCAATACTAATAGTATATAAAATTGTTTCATGGGTGTTGGATTTTATAGATTTTATTGCGGGGCTCCTTGATCGAGCCACATTTGCAAAGTATCTTTTTCTTCTACTGTTAAAAAACCTGAGATAGAACCGGTGGGAGGCATATTTCCTAAATCAAGAACTCTAGTTTGTATTTTCCCTCCAGTATTGGTGTAAACACTTACTTCATTGTATGATGTTAAAGGCCAAAATGATACTGATGCAGAAGGGGCATGACAGGTAATGCAATAAGTATCGAATAATCGTTTAGTGTGTTTTGTGTAGGTAATTGTAGGACCAGAAGGGGGCTGCTGGTTGTTAGAAGAGGTAGGAGTAGGAGCGGGTAATTCTTCTTTATTATAAGAACAAGAAGCAAGTAATATAGATGTTATGATGTTGGGGATTAAATTTTTCATATGGAATATATATAACATTTAAGTTTCAACAAGTGAAGTAAAAGTAATTATTATGAATAATAAAAATAGTTATTTCTCAGCGAAGAATAACTATTTTTGTTTTCTAAAAGACACTATTATGACTAATGATAGATTTCAAGCACCAGATTATTATCAATTAGATGAACTCTTAACAGAAGAACACAAATTAATTAGAGATACAGTTAGAGGATGGGTTAAGAAGGAAGTATCTCCAATAATTGAAGAGTATGCTCAAAAAGCGGAATTTCCTAAGCAAATAATTCCTGGATTAGCTGAGGTTGGTGGTTTTGGGCCCTACATACCTGAAGAGTATGGCGGTCCTGGATTGGATCAAATTTCTTATGGGTTAATTATGCAGGAATTAGAACGATGTGATTCTGGATTAAGATCAACATCTTCAGTGCAGAGTTCGTTAGTAATGTATCCTATATGGAAATATGGAAACGAAGAGCAGAAACAAAAATTTTTACCAAAACTAGCTACTGGAGAAATGATGGGTTGCTTTGGGTTAACAGAGCCAGATCATGGTTCAAATCCTGGAGGAATGATTAGCAATTTTAAGGATATGGGTGATCATTATCTGCTTAACGGAGCAAAAATGTGGATTACCAATGCACCTATTGCAGATGTTGCAGTAGTTTGGGCAAAGAATGAAGAAGGGAGGATTCACGGTTTATTGGTAGAACGCGGAATGGAAGGGTTTACCACTCCAGAAACACATGATAAATGGTCGTTAAGAGCTTCTATTACAGGAGAGTTAGTTTTTGATAATGTGAAGGTTCCTAAAGAAAATTTATTACCCAACAAATCTGGATTAGGAGCACCGTTAGGATGCCTAGATTCTGCACGTTTTGGAATTGCTTGGGGTGCTATTGGTGCTGCGATGGATTGCTATGATTCGGCTTTGAGGTACACTAAAGAAAGAATTCAGTTTGGAGTTCCTGTAGCTTCGTTTCAGTTAACGCAAAAGAAATTAGCAGAGATGATTACCGAAATAACTAAAGCACAATTATTGACTTGGCGTTTAGGAGTATTAAGAAATGAGGGGAAGGCAACTTCTGCACAAATTTCTATGGCTAAGCGTAACAATGTAGATATGGCGCTTAAAATTGCTCGAGAAGCTAGGCAAATGCATGGAGGGATGGGAATTACAGGAGAATACCCTATAATGAGACATATGGCCAATTTAGAGTCGGTAATTACCTATGAAGGAACACATGACATTCATCTATTGATTACAGGAATGGATGTAACAGGTATTCCTGCTTTTGTAAATGATGGTTCTCAGTTAAAAGATATTATCTAAAAAGCTAGGCAAAAACAGCCTTAATTTCATCTAAAGCTGCAAAAACTTCTTCAACTTTGTTTTCAGTAACTAATTTCATTCTATGAGATTTGAAATGGGGAATACCTCTGAAGTAATTGGCATAATGTCTTCGCATTTCTAATACACCAAGTGTTTCTCCTTTCCATTTTACAGACATTTCTAAATGTCTACGAGCAGCGGTAATTCGATCTTGTATAGTGGGTTTTTCTAAATGATTTCCTGTATTTAAAAAGTGTTTTATTTCATTAAAAATCCAGGGATAGCCTATACTTGCCCTGCCAATCATAATACCATCAACACCGTAATTATTTTTCTTTTCTAGTGCTTTTTCAGGGGTATCAACATCTCCATTGCCAAAAACAGGAATATGCATGCGAGGGTTGTTTTTTACTTCTCCAATCAATGACCAATCAGCTTCCCCTTTATACATTTGTTTTCGTGTTCTACCATGTATAGAAATTGCCTTAATACCTACATCCTGTAGTCGTTCAGCTACTTCTACAATGTATTTAGTATCATCATTCCAGCCTAAACGAGTTTTAACGGTAATAGGTAAATGGGTAGACTTTACAATGGCTTCAGTCATTTCTACCATTTTTGGAATATCTTGTAAGATTCCAGCACCAGCACCTTTGCAGGCTACCTTTTTTACAGGGCATCCATAATTGATGTCAATGATGTCTGGGTTGGCTTTTGCAGTGACTTCAGTCGCCTTTTTCATGGATTCAATGTCATTTCCAAAAATCTGAATTCCAATAGGACGTTCATACTCAAAAATATCCAATTTTTGAACGCTTTTAGCAGCATCACGAATTAGTCCTTCTGAAGAAATAAATTCGGTGTACATTAAATCTGCACCATTCTCTTTGCATAATGCGCGAAAAGGAGGATCACTTACATCTTCCATTGGAGCAAGTAACAAAGGGAATTCCCCCAACTCGATATTTCCTATCTTTACCATCTACAATACAAAATTAGTACAATAATATGGCATCTAGAGCAGAAATTGAAAACAAACCTTTTTTACAACTTCTTTTAGTAGTGGGGTTATGTTTAGCTTCAGTGATTATTTTTTCTATTATTGGAATTGTCTGCACAATTGTTTTTTATGGAATCGATATGCATAGTTTTTATAATTACGATGATCCAAACACCATAGAAGGCTTAAAGTTTTTTCAATTGTTGAGTGCAGTAGGTTTATTTCTAGTTCCTCCATTAGTTTATGCATTGATAGTAAGTAACAAACCTTTAAATCACCTTAGTTTAAAGCGATTATCTAACCCAAAAAACTATATATTGTTGGCTTTGCTGATGTTCGTTTTCACTCCTTTTATGTCATGGCTAATAGAAATAAATGCGAATATGATGTTGCCTGATTTTTTAAGTGAGTTAGAGTTATGGATGAAGGAATCAGAAGAAAATGCAGCTGCACTCACTAAAGCATTTTTAACCTTTGATGGGCTGGGGAGTTTAATTTATGTGTTGCTGATTGTGGCTGTCGTTCCTGCAATTGGAGAGGAGTTGTTGTTTAGGGGAGTATTGCAGAAAATATTTATTCAATGGACAAAGAATATGCATTGGGGAATCTGGATTACGGCTGTTTTGTTTAGCGCTTTGCATATGCAGTTTTATGGCTTTTTTCCTAGAATGTTGTTAGGAGTAATTTTTGGCTATTTGTTGGTCTGGTCAAAATCATTATGGTTGCCAATTCTTGGGCATTTTATCAATAACGGGAGTGTAGTCGTTCTCAGTTACATCTACCCTGAAATAATGAAAGATGCTGAAGTAGTTGTTTTTGATGGAGATGATTATAAATACTTTTACTATGTTTTGAGTTTGTTGCTTTCGGCAGGTGTTTTTTATATGATAAAAAAGGTGAATACTGAGCAAATAAATGTACAACATGCATCTGAAATAAATCAAGATAGAGGCTAAGTAGCACAAAATCTTTTGTAACTTTACGAATTACTTATCAAATTAAATGAATACAGCATTATTGTTTTTAGGGCAAACAGAAATAATTTTCATTGTAATTATTTTACTTTTTGTTCTGATATTACCTATAATTGCGTTAATTGATGTTTTAAAAAATAAGTTTGAAGGTAACAATAAAATAATATGGGTTTTACTTATTGTATTTCTCGGAGTGTTAGGAACCACTCTTTATTATTTTATTGGCAGAAAACAAAAGATTAATAAAAATTAATAAAAATGAATAGTATATTATTATTTGGAATACCAGGAGGTTCAGAATGGATTTTTATTGGAATCGTTCTGATTTTATTGTTTGGCGCAAAAAAAATTCCTCAATTAATGAGAGGAATGGGATCTGGAATTAAAGAATTTAAAGACGGGATGAATGAAGGAGAAAAGACTGCTGAAGATAAAGATCAAGAAAAATTAAAATAAGCATTAGATTTATTCCTTAAAGGAATGTAAATGTTTTAAAGGTTATATTCCATTCTTGCTTAGGAACCTCATTTCCATTTTCTTATTGTGGAAATATTAGATCATAGAATCGCGTTATATCTATCATGAAAATTAAATTATTAATTCTATTTTTTATTTTTTCAAGCATTATTTATGCTCAAGAAAAAAAAGAAATAGGAGATACTACTTCGTTGTCATTGGTAGAGGATGATCCAGTATTAGCTATGATTGATAGTATGATGGCCATGGGTTATTTTGAAAGTTTGGGATTTAATGATAATATCAATAATTTAAATATTTATAATTACGATAAAGATTCGGTTCCAACTTTTGACAGTGCTACCTACGCTGCTCGATTTGCAAAATTAAATGCAAACTCCCCGTTTAGTATTGTTTACAATAATTATATAACAGGCTACATTAATTTATATGCCAAAAGAAGGAAAAAGATTACAGCTAAAATGTTGGGATTAGCACCTATATACTTTCCTTTATTTGAAGAAAATTTAGACAAGTATAACCTGCCCTTAGAATTAAAATATTTACCAATAGTTGAATCGGCTCTTAACCCAAAAGCTAAATCACGAGTAGGAGCAACAGGTCTATGGCAATTTATGTATAGAACAGGAAAAATGTATGGGTTAGAAGTAACTTCTTACTATGATGAACGAAGTGATATACATAAATCAACAGATGCAGCTTGTCAATATCTAAAAAAACTACATTCTATGTATAATGATTGGGACCTAGCTTTAGCAGCTTACAATTGTGGTCCAGGAAATGTAAATAAAGCAATCAGACGCTCAGGAGGTAAAAAATCGTATTGGGAAATACGCGCATTTTTACCTCGCGAAACAAGAGGCTATGTTCCTGCTTTTATGGCGGTAAATTATATTATGAATTATTCAACAGAGCACAATATTTATCCTGTTGTGCCGGATGTGTCTTGTTTTAAAACGGATACAATAGGGGTTGCTGATCATGTATCATTTGCTCAAATTTCGGAAGCGCTAGATATACCTTTAGAATATGTTGAGTATCTTAACCCTACATACAAGCAGAGTTTTATACCCAATTCTGGAAAAGCGAATACACTGTGTTTGCCAGTTGAAAAAATTGGTGATTTTTTGGCTAACGAAAAAGCTATTTATTCACACAAAACAATTCAAGATATAAAAGATAGTATAGCAGTTGCACAAAATAAGGTGATAGCACCTGCTAATAGAGGAAAAGCAACTGTTTATACGGTAAGAAGTGGAGATGTGTTGGGCACTATTGCTCAGCGTTACCATTGTAGAGTGAGTCAAATAAAAGATTGGAATAACTTGTACAGTGACCGGTTAAGAATTGGTCAGAAGTTATACATCTATGCAAAATCAAGTTATGCCGTTCAAAATAAAAAGAAGGCAGAAGTGAATAGAAAGAAAACACAAGCAGCTACATCTTCCGATGGTAAGCACCTTTATTATACGATTAAACAAGGAGATAATTTATGGGATATAGCCAATAAATATGAAGGCGTTAGCGTTGAACAATTACAAAAGTTAAACCAAGAGGTTAACTTTAAGAATTTAAAGTTAGGAACTAAGATTAAAATTAAACCAATAGGTTAATTGCGGGAGATGAAGATTTTAAAGCTATCAATATTTTTTCTACTTGTATTGTTTACGTTTGTTTCATGTGATGATTTAAATGAGCGAGTATTACCGAGCATTTCAGGAAAATCGGGAGATTTATTATTAGTAGTTGATTCAAACTATTGGAATAACAAAACAGGAGCTGAATTACAAGCTATTTTTTCAAAAGAGCAAGTTGGGTTGCCCCAAAGAGAAGCCTTGTTTAATTTAATAAAAGTTCCACATCGCTCTTTTGCTCGTATTTTCCATACGATGAGAAACATTATTATGGTAAATATTGACCCTGAAGAAAAAATTAAAATTGATGTTCGGGAAAATGTTTGGGCTGAGTCACAGCTGCTGATTACCATTACTGCTCCTAATGATAAAATTGCTGCAGAAACCATTCAAAAAAATGGAGAGGCATTACTGGATTATTTCAACCATCAAGAAGTAAAGCGATTACAAGGGAAATACAAGTCAAATGCAAATAGTAAAAATGCGAAAATGCTAGAGGAGGAGTTCGGGTTAAAAATTAGTGTTGACGATTTATACATTGTGGCTAAAGAAACAAACGATTTTATTTGGTTAAGAAAAGATAAAAAAGTGGGGGAGCATGAGGTTAGCCAAGGGCTTTTGATTTATACTTATCCTTATATTAGTGACAGTACTTTTGAAGTGAATAGTTTAGTGAAAAAGAGGAATGAAATAACGAAAGAATATGTTATTGGAGGAGTTGAAAATTCTTATATGCAAACTTATCAGGAATATATTCCTAAAGAAAAAGAGATTAACTTAAAAGGAATCTATGTTAAGGAATTAAGAGGGTTGTGGCATATGGAAGGAGATTTTATGGGAGGTCCTTTTATTAGTTATACGATGGTGGATGAGCAAATGAATAGAGTAATCACAATAGATGGGTATGTTTATGCTCCGAAGTTTGATAAACGAGAGTTTATTAGAGAGTTAGAAGCGCTAGCACTCACTATTAACTTTTAGTTTCCCTCTTCTGCGAGTAATTTTGAAATGAAATCATTTGTTTGTTCTACATATCGTAAATAGTAGTTTCCATTACTAGGCCCATAAAACCCTGTTCTTATTTTTCGAATAACTCCTTTACGATCAATAAATATAGATGTTGGGTAAGACATAACATGATTTAACATGGGGAGGGCCTTAGAAGATTCAATTTTATACCAATTTAATTTCAAAAAACGTTATAAAAGGTATTTAAAAAAAAGTTATTATGGGTAATGCTTTTAACAATTTCTTGAGTAATGTTTTCTTTGACAAAATTATGTAGCCAGGTTT
>Ga0114931_10002094_pt1 | contig 25457 bp, 33 predicted proteins | sample 2SBtaG_FD_89579 | JGI IMG/M metagenome (GOLD analysis project Ga0114931, IMG submission 89579) | Deep subsurface microbial communities from Kolumbo volcano to uncover new lineages of life (NeLLi) - 2SBTROV14_V59a metaG | ecosystem: Environmental > Aquatic > Marine > Volcanic | place: Kolumbo... | reverse complement strand
CTTAGTCCAATTCACAAAGCTGCAAAAGATGTAATAAGAAAAGGGGCAGGTCTTGCATTAAGATTTCCAAAATTTACTGGAAAAATAAGAGTAGAAAAGGCAGTGGAAGATGCATCAACTAATGAAGAAGTGATTACTTTGTATAAAGGACAAAAAAAAGTAGCTCATGATAAAAATTTGATATGATTATGCTCAAAAAACATCAATTTTCATAGAGGATTTAAATTACCTGTAGATTTTTCACATTCTGTTATGTATAGCGGAGAGCTTGAAGTTCAAGCAAAAAGAAAGGCTATAGCAGTTTTACAAGACGAAATCAATAGAATTCTAAATGCAGCTAGAGAGCTTGCAACGCTTCCTGAACTCATGATGAAAAAAGAGAAAACAGGAATCAAAAATGCACTAGAACAAATCTCTACAATTGAAGAAGAAGTTGAAAGTCTTAGAAGAAAGATTACGAGAGAAGTAGCAGATGTAGGGGGTTTGATTATGAATAGAGAAAATCTTCTAAATACAGCATATACGATGGATGAAATTGCAGGATACATCACAGGAATTTCATTCAAACTATCAAACGTAAAACCAACTACACTAAAAAGTGCAAAACTTGATCAAGACATCACTAAATTGATTGAACTAGTTGTAGACGAAGTTTACAAACTAAATGAAATCATTCGAAGCCTAAACACAAACACTGCAAATGCAATTGAATTAGCTCAAGAGACACAAACCATAGAGAGAGAAATCGACATAAAATATAGACAAGCAACAATCAAACTTCTAACTGAGGTTACAAACACAAAAGAATTAATGTTGATTAAAGATGTAATTGAAGGGATAGAGGAAATGGCAGACAAATGCCAAAGAGTCTCAGATTCTTTCATATTTTTAGCATTGAGCCTATAAACAATTCATTCAAAATTTTTACTTTATTTTTAATATGCGATAGTAACTCAAGTAGAGAATTCATATACGCTTGAAACATTACAAAATTATTGAAAAGTGAGTTAATTGAAAATAGGATAATTGTTTGGAACATTGAGGATTCACAAAAACTTTTCAGTAAAGGATATTATGGAAAACCAATTGGAATTCCAAAACCAAAAGTTGAAGAAATAGATGCTCCTTTGATTTTAGATCTAATTGAGGGATTGTATCTTTTAGAAAAGAAAAAAATATCCATTACAAAGTCAAAACAAAAAGTCACAGTAGAACAATTAATTGAGATTTGTAAAAAAGAAGTTCATGAATTTGATAAAAAATATCTAGTATACAAAAATTTTAGAGACAAAGGATACATTATCAATCCCGGAATAAAATTTGGATGTGATTTTGCAGTATATGAAAAGGGCCCAGGAATTGATCATGCCCCATTTTTGATTCAAGTATATGCCAGAAGTGAACCGATTACTTCAACAGGAATTGTTCTTGCTGGAAGACTTGCAACCACAGTAAGAAAACAATTCATTTTGGCAATTCCAAAAGGAAAAGACAAAGTAGATTTTCTTGCTTTAGATTGGTGGAAAGCTTAGACTGCTTTGATGTGACCTGCTATTCTATCATAAATTTCAAAAAGTTCTTTTGTAATCCCAAATGATAAATGATTTTTCCATTTATTTCTGATTCGTATCGCACCTTCTGTTGGTTCAACATAGATTGTAGCATCTTTTACGGATTGATTTGCAATCATGTCATTTAGTTCTACATCTTCATTCAATCTAGAAGCCAAACTACCAGGTCCATTCCACTCAACTTTCTCAACAGTCTTTGCTGCAAAGTGACCTTTGGTGGAAAGAACTGTTTTTGCCACAAAATTTCCAACTGCAGTTCCAGCATCTTTTTTTACAATAAAATGTGCCTGATATCGGTCTAAGGCGCCCCAAGGAATTGGATTTGGATCTTGCATCTTTATCCCTTCTGAATTATTTGTATTGTGTCAATATTTGAGTTTTTGACATCAAGACATCCCCTGTTTGTAATCATTCTAGCTGTATGAGCAAAATATCGACTATAGTAATCACCTTTTTCAACATCATCTGTTCCAATTTCTTTAGATTCTGAATCTACACCTATTTCTTTTAGCATATCACAAAATTTTTCAGGCCAAGTTTGATACACAAATGTATCAGATTCTGTATCATGCATCAAAATTCATGAATCATACCCACAAATAAAGATATCAAGAAAAACGACTTTAAGATCAATCGAATTAAATATCACAAAAGTTTTGATTCAATATCTATGTTAAAATTTCAAAATAAAATTGCCTTAATTACAGGAAGTGGAACTGGAATTGGCAAAGCCATCGCTACAAAGTTCATTGAAGAGGGAGCAAGTGTAATTATTCTTGGAAGAAGAAAAGAGCCTCTAGAAGAAGCTGCCAAAGAACTTGAGGGAAAGATCCCTCAAGGTACAAATGCATCTGTGAGAATTTTTGCAGGAGTTGATGTTGCAGATGAGAATGCAATGAATAGTATGTTTGATACTCTAAAAAATGAAAATATAACCATAGACTACATAATAAACAATGCAGGAGTTTCAGGTCCTGTTACATGTTTTGCAAACGCATCAATAGACGAATTCAAAAGTACAATAGGAATTCACCTTACAGGAACGTTTTGGGGTTCAGTTCAAGCTCTAAAAGTGATGAAAGAAGGTGGAAAAATAATTACAATATCAACATTCTTTACTGAAGAAAGACCATTAGAACAAAGGCCTTACAGATTCAGAAGTCCATATACTGCATCACAAGGTGCAAAGAATAGATTAGCTGAGGCAATGTCATGGGAATTAACTGACAAAGGCATCATATCAATTGCAACAAATCCAGGACCAGTTCACTCGGATAGAATTTACAAAACAGTATATCCAAAAGCTGCTGCTGAATTTATGAGAGTCAGTGGTTTTGAAGAATTAAGTCCGGTTGAAGTAGAAGAAGCCAAAGATGACTTGTTAGAATGCATACTGGCAGACGGATTAGATAAGGAAGGAATTGCAAAAACTGCAGAGAAACTAGCAAAAGGAAAAGATGTTGTAAAACTAACTGAGACATTTACAAGATTATTAGAACAAATTCAAAAGCTTGCAGGGAAAATTCAAAACAACACATCACATATGATTGCAGACCAAGAATTTCTAAAACAAGAACAAGTTGCAGAATCAGTTCTTAACTTGTGTGATGATAAAATTGCAGAAATTCTAAATGGAAAAGTAATTCCAGGAGACAGAGTATTTTATCCAGTAAGACCACACATTGGAACTACAACACCAGGAGTTCATCAACCAGACTTTGCAGGAAAAGCAGTTATCTTTACAGTGGATGCAACTGACAAAGCAGATGCTGAAAGAGTCGAATTTTTGGCACAACATATTGAGAAAAATGGTGGAAAAGTAGCATGCTTTATCTCACAATCAACCCCAACTGAACTTCAAGAATACATCAGCGGCAAATTCCATTCACATGTTGTAGACATTACAAATCCAGAGGAAGTAGAAAGATGGTTAAACACAGCCAAAACCAACATTGGAGACATTCTGGCAATCATTCACACTACAGGAAAACTACCAGAGGTTGGAAAACTAACTGAATTATCAAGGGTAGGATGGGAAGAACTTACTGCAAAATTCATCACAACCCCAGCAATTGTAGCACAAAGAGCATTAGACCAATTTGTTCCAGGTGGAGCCAAAGACCCACGTCTTTACAAAGATGCAAAAGGTGCAATTATGATTATTGGGCCAGATTTACCAGTAGGAAGAAAAACAACAGGAACACAAAGAGCTCAAGTAGAAGTTTTCAGAGGAGCGTTAAGACCATTTACTACAACAGTTAACCAAGAATTAAGCGATGTGTTAAAATCAAAAATTAGAATGTTTTCGATTTTCCCAGGAACTGTAACGGGTGGAGAACCAAATAATGAAAGAATTGCAGATGCAATTAATTTCCTTGTTTCAGACAGTGCTACTTCGTCAGCTGAAGTTACTTTCTGTGTTGATGAATCAAGATAAGAATGAAAAAATTTTCAGATTTCAGGGTAGGAGATATATTTTATTCCACATGCAGCATTTCAGATAAAGAATTAGAAGAATACATGAATTTCTCAAGAGTGAGAAATGCATTTCTTGAAGACAAACAAAAAGAAGAAGAGCAACTTGTTTCAGGAAGGGCAATTCTATCAAGAATGGAAGGAGAATTTACCAGACTTAGTCAGATTTATGGAAATCACATGATATTTCTTGGAACAGATGGGGATGTAGAATGGGGAAATAGAAGTACACGGTTTCTCAAACCGTTTTATACAGATCAAGTTTTAAAACTAAAATTCACAGTGTCTCAAAAAGAAGATATTGATGAGGAGTTTGGAAAAATTGCCATTGATTATGAGGGAACAAATCAAGAGGGTGAAACGATTGTTGTCTCAAAGAAGAATATTTACAGAATTAAAAAAGAACCGCCAATGTAAATTAGTGATTAATCTTCAAATTCATCATCAATTCTACGCGATGGCCTTATAGGGATGTAAATAATGGTCATAAACAAAAATTGTTTTATTTGTATTTAATAGAGTCGTAGAAATTATACTAAAGGCTGAAAGAAAAACCGGAGAGCAGACATGTCTCTCCAGCCCTTAGATCATAAGACCTAACGAACAATATAGATTACAAAATAACTATAAAAGCACAAGAAAAAAATTTGAGGCTATAATCCGAAGAAGCCAACATTACCAGTAAAGGAATCTAGAAAAAGTTTTCCAGCAGCTATTAAAATCACAACAGATACAATGATTTGTAAATATCGTTCTTTAATGTTGATGGACAATCTTGCCCACATCAATCCACCTGCAAAAGCACCAATTGCTAAAAATCCTGCTTGAGTAAAATCAGGATGTCCCAACAGACTATGAGAAATTACTCCAGATAACGAAGAAAACAACAGAATGAGTTGAGATGTGGGAGCTGCTTTTTTCATAGCCATTCCAATTCCAACTACCATTAAAGGAACAAAAATAATTCCACCACCTATTCCAAAGAATGCAGAAATAATTCCTGCAAAAAAGCTTGCACCTACTGCAAAAATTATCATTTGCACAGACAAAGTTTTTTCTTTACTTTCAATTTTTTTTCTCAAAAAAATGTATACTGCAGATGCAATCAATACAAAACCAAATAATATTTTAAAAATATCTGGCGTTACATCATTAGAAATTATTGCTCCTAAAACAGTTCCAGGAATAGAAAGTAAGCCAAGTTTAATCCCTAAGGAAATTTCAATTCGCTTTTGTCGAGAATATGATATAGTAGAAGCAATGGCATTGCTTAGTGCAGCAAAAAGACTATTGCTAGCAGCAACAGTTGGAGGAAATCCTAGAAACGTCAATACTGGAACGACTATGATTCCTCCCCCTAGTCCAACCATAGAACCCAAAATGCCAGCTGCAAATCCTAAGAGAATTAGCCATAATTGTTCAATCATTGTAAACGTAAATCAAAGAAGGATGTTGTATATAATTAAACTACTTAAGAATAATTAATGTCCACAAATAAGATTCTGATGTCGAAGTAATCTCTAAAATCAGTTTCTTGTTATCTAAACCAGAAATCTCTGATTTGAGAGTAGTTTTTGAGGATTCAGCATATTTTTCTTCAGCAGCATCTATCCAAGCATTTACAGATTCAAAACCACCCGGCTTCTGCTTTTCCCAACAATCACACACCAAAGTTTCAATCATCGTTTGAAAAACAATTTTAACTTCATTTTCATTAGAATTTAGAAAAGGAGAAGAATCAAGAATCGCTATTGCCATTGTTGGACCATCAGTTGTACCTCCCAAATTCACATTCCCAATTGCATTTCCATCAGAATTTACAAGAGCAGTAGTGGTACAGTAATCAACAGTTCTTCGTACATTTTCATCATCAAAAAATGTACAATATTGTTTGATTGTATTATCAGTAATTGCAACAGGAGAAGACATGATGATGCCATGTAGCAAAAGATTAGATTGGATTTTTTCTATATCATAAAAAGTAAAATCAATTTCATATGGAGTAGATTTAACTTCAGGTTGCATAGTTTGTGAAAAAGAGTACAAAGATAAGGATGTAGCAACTGCAATTACGATTAAAATTGGGATTAAAATAATTTTATTCATGAAAATCTTTTTAAAAAGATTCCAAGATAAGGCTTTGCAATTTAGATTGAGATGATGGTAAGTACAGAATCTTTTGTAATGTTATTGTCATCAACAAATCCCGCTGTAACTTCAAGAACATAAATTGCTTCATTGTCAGGCACTATGGTTTGACATGTAGTAATTTCTAAAGGATTTTTACAGGGAGGAACATTTTTTTCTATGTGAACAACTCGTCCATCTTCATCAAACCAGATCATGTCTAATGAAAATTGCATGTTAAGCATCCAAAGAGAATACAATCCAGATTGTTCAAATACAAAAATCATTCCTTGATCAGATGGTAATTGATCTTGAAACATCAAACCACGAACTCGTCTAGGTTCAGTATCTGCAATTTGAACCTGTAAAGGGATATCATCAACTTTTATTGTACCTCTTGGAAATTCGACAGATTCTAATTTACTTTCACTAGGAATAGACATCAACCCTACAACTCCAACAATTACAGCTGCAATGAAAATAGGGATCAATACTTGAGAGCGTGTAGTCATAAGTTGATGTATTCAACCCTTTTAAAATACGTTAATTTGTATTTAGAAATGAGCATTGTTTTTGAGCAAAAACACGAATTATATGATTGATTTTGAAATGAGGTTACAGTACGGAGTTTTTAAAATCACTTAATGAGGTCATTGTATTTTTTGTTTCATGCCCAATATCATGAATGGTAGCACCATTGTATTTTTTGTCAAGATATCTTCCTGCCACTATCATTGGACCACCAATTGCACAAGTTACACCAGTGGGTTCAGGAACCCATAACATCAAAAATCCAATTTTTTGGAGTTTTTTACCAGGTGCTGGGGCTTTTTGAAGCGCACCTAATGAATTTGCAGTATGTTTAGCATCAATTTTTGCAATATCTGTATACAAATTGGCTCTGCGTTTGGCCGAATCCGAGAATTTTTGTAATTTTGCTAATCGTTCCTTTAGAGGGTCTGCCATACAGATATCCAGTTTAGAAAAAATTAGTTAACATTCAAAGATCAACAAACGTAACATCCAAGTCAACAAAGAATAACAAAATTAGAGCGAAGAGACACTCAATTATACTAGATTTGGCATAGTTACAAAGAACACATGAAATCTAAAAACTCCAAAAGACTAGATTCTATTAAAGCAGCTCATCAATCAAAAAGAACACGTTCAAGTGCAAGAATGGAGGATTATTTAGAAATCATTTCAGAATTAGTAGAATTGAAAGGATATGCAACAACACTAGACATTTCAAGATACATGAACGTTAGTGCACCAAGTGTAACCAAGATGCTTCAAAGATTAGATGAGGGAGGATTTTTAGAATATGAAAAATATCATGGAATAAATCTTACAAATAAAGGAAAACAAGTAGCAGAAGGCATTAGACAAAATCATGGAATTCTTTTAGAGTTTTTTGAAATCTTAGGAGTTGGATATGATACTGCAAATCAAGACACGGAAGGAATAGAACATCATCTAAACCAAAAGACGATAAAACAATTAATAAAATTTATTACATTCCTAAAAGATAACCCAAAAATTATTGAAAATTTTAAAAATCTTTAAGAAACAGTTGAATATCGTTTTGTGAAGACGTAGTGTTCAAAAGTTTTCTTGCAACATCAGAACGTTTTGGGATTTTGATTTGTCCTTTTTTTCCAATACGTACAGAGGTTAAAAATTCATTATTTGCATAAACATCAGCATGCATTGAAGTAAATTCTCTACTTACAGTCAAAAGTAAAGCAGTCTTAGATTCTGAAAAAGTAAAAGGAAGATCATTTGTTGCCAAAGAGATACTTTCAGAATCTTTGGCAACCACATCTATATGGACTTTAAGAGATTTTTCTATTTCATTAATGTTAGAGCCACCTCTACCAATAATAGATGGAATGTATTGCTCATCAACTAACACTTTAACTCTATTTTCAGAAAGGATTTCAACCTGTGCGTTACGATCATATCTTTTGAAAGTATCCAATATTTTATCTTCAGCAAGTTTTTCAATACCTATCTTTTCAGCATGTTTTGCTACAGGAACAATGACGTTTTCTTCTCCAAAGGTGTAAATTTCATGTTCTAAAATATTATTATCAAAATTTTTAATTTCAATTACAGGTCTTGCAAGATCAGATTCAGTCATCCCAGAAGGTACTTTGACTTTCAATTCCAAATCATATACTTTTTCGATAATTCCATCATTTACAAAAACAACAGTATCTAAAATATTTGGAATGATACCTAACTCAATCTTTCCTATAAAACGTTGAATTGCATCTAGCGGGGAATTTGCGTGAACTACTCCAACCATGCCAACTCCAGTTAATCGTAAATCAGCAAAGGTTACAAAATCTTCACGTCGTCTTACTTCATCAAATACAGTATAATCAGGACGAACTAGTAATAAAATATCTGCAGTATTATCAAAACTTCCATCTAGTTTACTATATTGAGTAATTCCCGGATCAACTTGTAAATCTCTAGGAGATTCAAATGTTTTAACAATTTTTCCCTTATTATTGTAGAAATTCGCTAAACCTGATGCGAGTGTACTTTTTCCAGAACCAGGCGCACCTGAAATCACAATCCCTTCAGCCCTATCAGACAAACGTTTCATTAATTCTTCAGATATATCATAGTCTTTGAGGGAAAGTTTTATGATGGGATGCACAATTGTTATTTCATAAGATTCAGAAAATAGAGGATATGTGATTGCAATACGATAATCATCATGTTGAATTACAGATGCACCTGTCTTGGATATTTCAATAATACTAGATTCAGACATGCTTGCAACATCCAAAATTTGTGAGGAAATCATCTTAAGATAAGATATTGAAAGAGGTTTATCATCAAGGGGAGTTAACGAAAGAGCACCTGGTTTTCCTTTTTTTGCTAAAGGAGGCTGATTTTCCTTAAGATGAACACTCATCGTTTCAGCATCAAAAAATTTTAAAAATTCTAATGTTTCAGTCTTAATAATTGATTTAAGAAATATAGTTTCAATACCTTCCGCCTGTGCAGTAAGATGCTGTACATTATCAGAGGTGTAAAGAATTGCCTCTTCTTGTCTTGCCATGTCAGTAATTAATGCATCAATTCTACCGCTTGCTGCAAATTTTATATCATCTAATGTTGGATGTAAACCTTTGAAAGTAATTTGCAATCCAAAACTTCCAGATAGTTCATGCAGTTTTCGAATTTTTTCCAACCCTACAAATCCCTGTTCTTTTTTAGTAGATGCTTGTGATTGTAATTCATCTAAAACCGCTTGTGGAATTATGATCTGAGAATTTCTAATTGAACCAGTTTCAATTTGTGCAATCAGTTGACCGTTAATAATAACGCTGGTATCAGCTATAATTTTTGACAATATTCTAACTAATTGTAGTAGTCTTGTTCCCTTAATTAGTTTCTGTAATTTTTTTTATTGTTTCCAAGACAATATTAAAATCAAAAGGTTTTGAAATGTAAGAGATAGCACCTTCTTCTAAACATTTACGAATAACTTTTTCATCATCACTTGCAGTGATTAAAATAATTTTTGCGTTAGGATCATATGAAATTATTTCTTTTACAACAGTTAAACCATCTTTTTGTGGCATTGCCAAGTCAAGAAGCATTAATTCAGGATGGTATTGTTTGTAAAGATCAACAGATTCAGCACCATTAGTTGCCTCAGCAATAATATTATGCTCGCCAATCTGTAAAATATCTTTTAAAACTAAACGAATTGCATCAGAATCGTCTGCAACAAGAATATCTGCCATATATTAAGAAATATTTGTACATATAAAAAATATTCATCAAGATAAAGTCGATGCAAATTCAGATATTTTTTCAGCAATTTTACTCAAATCACGATTAGGCTCATTCATTGAATCTTTCATTTGTGGTAGAGATTCAGATAAAATTTCATAAATTCCTTCAGCTTTTTTCCCATCAATAATTTTTTTCATAATTAAATCCAATCCAACACAAACAGTACCTAATGCCTCTTTACCCATCATAGGGGCCAATCCTTTAATTTTATGTGTATGAGTCTGAAATTTTTTTGAATTTTCATAAACTTGTTTATCGTTATTGCATGAATTTAAAGTAGAATCAATTTCTGCAAGTTCATCATTAATTTCTTGTGTTGCAATTGTAATGAATTCTTCAGACATTGTATACAACTTTATGCATGTCCATATTTTTATAGTCTTTGCAAGTTGTTTTTCATATGAAGATAGTAAGTAAAGCATATCTTTTGATAATCATACTCATCGCGGCTGCAGTCTTTAACCTGGTTCTGTTATATGATGATGAAAGATCAGGAATAACACAATCATATTCAATTATTAAAGCAGGTGATGTTAAAGTTAAAGCTGAATCTATTTCATCATTAGCCACATCAGTGGCAAATGGTAATGCAGAAGATGAAAATGAACTTCAAAGAGAAATTGAAGAAGTACAAACAACATTAACAATAATTAAAAACGGAGGAGTATTAAAAGGCCAAACTCTTGCACAAGTTCCACCAATACTTAGATCAGATTATAATAAAGTAGTATCATCATGGGAAAATTATAAATCCAAAGCACTGCAAGTGGAAGTAACATCAGTATTTGATCCTGAAGCTACAAATGCTATGAATTACGTATTACAAAAAAATCAGGATTTAGTTTTGTTAACAGACAACTTATTTAGGGATTTGGAAAGTCTAGATAGAAATTATAATACACATAAAAAAATCGCAAAAGATTTAGCAGAATGCGCAAAAATCATTGGACAGCAAAGTTTGTTAATGTCAATTGGAGAAGGAGAAAATGCTCAAGAAGTTCTTAAAGAAAAGAATCTCCAATTTGAAATTGGAGTTAGAAAACTAACACAGGTTTCAACGGAGGGGTTAGATGTTGAAAGTGTAGGATATACACATGAAGAATTAGACCCCATTCCAAGAGAAAATTCAGAATCATTAAGGGCAATTGAACCTTTATGGGAAGCAATGCAAGTGAAAATTAGAATACTGCAGGATAGAGCTCTTTTATCCCCCGAATTCAATTTGGCTAAAAATGAGATGAATAATGAAAAATTGATTTTGTTTGAGAACATTGATAATTTATTAAATTCATGGAATAATGAGATTACCGCAGAGGGTTCAGAAGGACAAATAATAATTCAAATTCTCTTAATAGTAGATATTGCTGTTTTTATTTTAGTTTTAGTAGCCATCAGGAAATCACTTTTACCTCTTGAATCAATTACAAAAGCAATATCAAAAGTAAAAGAAGGAATTTATGGTGAAAAAATAGAATACACAGGAACAGACGAAGTAGGACAGCTAGTAACTAATTTCAACGTTATGTCAAATACGATTAAAGAAAAAGAAGAAGAGGCAAGAAAAACAGACATTGCAAAAGATGAGTTTTTGGCAATGATCACTCATGAATTAAAAACACCACTTGTACCAATTCAAGGATATTCAGATATTTTACTTGGAGAACACTTGGGAAAATTAACTGAAAAACAAAGAGAAAGAATAAACATTATCAAATCAAGTTCAGAAACGTTGTTAGGAATAATTTCAGACCTACTTGATGCACAAAAATTAGATTTGGGGCAATTAAGAATGAAAAAAGAAAACAAGAATATCAAAGATACTTTGATAAAAGCTATTGAAACATTAAAGCCAGAAGCAGAACAGAACAACATTGAAATCAATTCAAATTTACAAGATTTCACAATAGAACATGATCCTGAAAGAATTACACAAGTAGTTACAAATCTAATTAAAAATAGTTTGACTGCAGTAAAACATGATTCTGGAAAAATAGAAGTAACAATGGAAAATTTACCAAAAGCGATAAAAATCAACATAAAAGATAACGGTGTAGGAATTTCAGAAAAGAATCAAAAAGATCTATTCAAAAAATTCTATCAAGTAGATGCTACATTAACTAGGGAAAGAGGAGGAAGTGGTTTAGGATTAGCAATTTGTAAAGGAATTATAGACAATCACGGTGGAGAATTATCGGTAAAAAGCAGTCTCAACCAAGGAGCAACATTTTCATTTACCCTTCCAAAAGACATCACTGAACAAACAAAATCTGCGATAAATTCTACTTAAAGAAAACAAACAGTCTGAACTAAAATTTCTCACTCTATTAAAAAAATGAGGATTTGTGGAATACTATGTATGGTTCTAGAAGAGAAAAATACAGAATTTTATCAAAATAGTACTAAATATTTTGAATTTTTACGAAAAAAAGGTACAGTAGACTATAGTTTTGAAGACGAATACTACTTTACCATGCCTGCAATATCAAATCATTGAATAACATAAGATATACGACTGGTTTCAAATTTTTCAAATTATGAGTTTGGAGTTAAAAGAATTATCTGACAAGGGCATCAATTATGCAATTAAAACAGGAGTTCAATATTGTGACATTAGAGTAGAGCACCAAATAAAAAAATCAGCGTTAATAGAAAACAAGGAAGTAGAATACATTAGAACAACAGAAGATACAGGATTAGGAATTAGATTAATAAAAAATGGAGCATGGAGTTTCGGTTCAATTACAAATCCAAAATCATTTGAAGAAATCAAAGATGTGATAGACACCACAATAAAAAATTCCAACCATTATGAAAAAAATCAAATCAAATTACATTCAATCCCAACAAAAAAAGCAAAAATTGATTTTCCAGTTTTAAAAAAACCCGAAATAGAAGAATTAATTAAAATAGGAATAGAATGTAGTGATATTATTTTAAATGAGTCTAACATCATTAAATCAATTATTAAACCGTGGTATACAAACAATGTAAAATATTTTATAAATAGTGAAGGCTCACAAATTGAACAAAATTTTACAGATGTAGCAGCAGATATGATTACAACAGCACATGAATCAGGAATAACACAATCCATAAACATAACAGAAGGTGGACGAGGTGGAATAGAACAGATAATTGATAAAATAAAAATTCATCAAACTGCAAAAGAAATTTCTCAAAAAACATCACAGTTAGTTAATGCAAAACCTGTAAAAGAGGAAAAAGCAACTGTAGTAATGAATCCAGATTTTACAGCATTACTAACACATGAAATATTAGGACATCCTTCTGAAGCAGATAGAGTTTTAGGAAAAGAAATGGCATGGGCTGGCAGTTCATGGTGGAAAGGGAAAATAGGTAAAAAAATCGGTTCAGAACATCTGAATGTGTTTGATGATCCTACCATCAAAGAAAGTCTGGGATGGTATTATTATGATGACGAGGGGGTTGAAACTAAAAAAACTATACTAGTAGAAAATGGAATTTTGAAAAATCATATGCAAAATAGAGAAACTTCTCAGATTTTTAACACTGAGCCTACTGGAAATATGAGAGCAACAAACTACAGATACATGCCGCTGATACGTATGGCTTGCACATGTATTGGAAATGGGAATAGAAATGTGGATGAATTAATCAAAGAAGTGAAAAAAGGATATTTAATTTCAAATATGAAGATTCCATCAATAGATATGAAGAGGTATAATTGGAGTATTTCATGTCAATATGCACAAAAAATTGAAAATGGGGAGATCACAGATTTGCTTAGAGATGTGATTGTAATGGGAGTATCTCCTGAATTCTTTGAATCAATAGATGCATGTGGGAATAATTTTACGGTAAGACCGATTACCAATTGTGGTAAAGGAGATCCTATGCAATCTATGATCATGGGAAATGGGGGACCAACAATCAGAGGTACTGCCACAGTAAAGAGTGTGAATTAGATGAGCGAATTAGAAGAAATGAAGAAACAGGTTATCAAATGTACAAAATGTGAATTATCTAAGACTAGAACTTGTTCAGTTCCTGGAAAAGGAAATTTTCTTTCAGATGTAATTTTTGTAGGTGAAGCTCCTGGAAGAAATGAAGATAAAAAAGGAGAGCCATTTGTAGGAGTTGCAGGAAAAAAACTATCATTAGCACTTGAAGAAGCAGGGATTTCAAGAGATGCAGTATACATTACTAATGTAGTAAAGTGCAGACCTCCAAACAACAGAATACCTAATACTACTGAAAGAAACACCTGTCAAGAATATCTAAAACAAGAAATTTCAATTATCAAACCAAAAATAATCTGTATTTTAGGAAACACAGCATTTAACTCTATTTTAGGAGGTTCTGAGATAACAAAATTTCGAGGAAAACTTGTTCAAAAAGATAATCAAATGTATTTTCTCACAGTTCATCCAGCTGCTACAATTTACAATCAAGGGTTAATTGATGTTCTAAAAGCAGACATAGTCAAATTATTTGATTTAATCACATAATTAAAAAATGACAAAAAAATTCAGATAGACATTGAATATACTTCCTAGAGAATTTTATCTTAAAAATACAGTTACAGTTGCTAAAAATCTTCTAGGAAAAAGAATAATTAGAAAAATTGGACGTAGTGAAATATCTGGAATCATTACTGAAACTGAGGCATATAGGTACAAAGATGATCCTGCAAGTCACGCATATCGCAAAATTACAGAAAGAAACAGAGCAATGTTTGGAAATGTAGGAAGAGCATATGTCTATTTCACTTATGGAATGTATTATTGCTTTAATGTGGTAGCTCGTCATCCAAATACTGCAGCAGGAGCAGTCCTCATTCGTTCAATTGAACCAGAAAAAGGACTCAAAATCATGCAAGAAAATCGGAATATTGCCAATATGAAAAATCTTACAAATGGACCAGCAAAACTTGCACAGGCATTAGAAATTACAAAAGAACATTACGGGATAGATTTGACAAAAAAATCCAAAATATACATTACAGAAGGAATCAAACCAAATAAAATATCTAAAGCTCCAAGAATAGGGATAAGTAAGGCAACAGAAAAGTTATGGAATTTTAAAATTAAAATTTAATCTTCTTGATTATTTTCATCAAGGGTCCACGGAGCAAACTTACCTAAGATTCTTTCCCAGTCTAATCTCAAAAGTAATACAACAACAGAGGTCATCATTACACCAAATATAGCAATTCCAATATAGACAGGAGTGGCATCATCGATATTTTCCAAGAATGGTTCTACCAAAGACAATCCAAGATGATGAGAAATAAAAACTATAGAATAACTTAGAACAATTTTTCCAGTTAGTGTTGCAACAAAGAATCTTTTTGGATTATATTTTGCTAACCCTAATGGAACATAAACCAAATCATCCGGAATAGGAGTAGCTGCGGCAAAAAATGCGGCACCTGCACCGTATCTTTTTACTAATCGTTCAAATGGACGCATTCTCTTTCTTGTTTTTTCGTTGATAATTTTTCGTCCACCATAACTCACATAGAAGATGATTTGTTTTGCAACAGTTGCAGAAACTGCAGATAACAATGCCAAGACATGGAGATCAAACTGATCACCAACGGACATTGTTGCAAGTAATAAGAATCCAGGTAATGGAACAAACGGAACAAGAGAACCAAAAAAGTTCACTAAAGATAAACTCAGATAACCTACTTCTGGTGCAAATGGAAATAGATCAACAAAATCCACAAACAGACTGTTTTCTGGCTTTATTTAATTAAAACTAGATTTTGCAACCATGACAATCCTTAAAATATCATCTTTTTACAACTCAATCAGATGCCAAAAAAAGATATGAAAAAAATTTGTGATGCAATTGCAGGAATTAGTCCGTTTATCAGATTTGTAGGCGTAATTGGTGAAAGTGGAGAACTATTAGGCTATAAAAGAAGGGTGGATTTGGTACCACTTTTGAATGAAAACAACACAAAGTTTCAATTCTCACATATTGCCATGAAGACAGATCTTGAAGGGTTTTTTGATAAAAATTTGGGAGAGATTGAGTTTGTGTGGGAAGAAAGAAAGAAAGTACAGACCATATCATTTGCAATCAAAAAACTTAGAGTGTGGATATCAATAGATAAAAAAGTTATCAGATCAGAGGTGTTACGAATTATTGATTCATGTCTTCCGATTGTAAAAAAATATTCATAATCATTGAAAAATTTTGAAATGTACTTATTGTGATATTGATTTAGATTCATTAAGTATGATAGAGGGATTAAAACACATCTTAGAACATAAAAAAAATCAAAAATAGGTTGAACGTATTCTATGAAAAACAATGATGAATCAGATCCTATTCAAAAAATTATCGATGAGATCAGTTTTAGAAAATCAGAATCTAAAGATTACAAAATGATGAATCTAGAAAAAATCAGAACAGAATTACAAGACGTCTTGAAATTTGAACAAGATTCATTTAAAAAGATAGAAGAATTTAGTAAAATACAACAAAATTCAGACTTAGGGAATTATTTGAAAATAATTTGTAAAAATACAACAGAAAGAGAAATCACACAAATTCAGGAAGTTTATCTAAAAAAAAATTGACAAAGAATTTTTAAATTCAAAATAAGATTATTTTTCTTCTTCATAAAGCCAACATCTAACATATCCAGTTTTCGTTTTTAGTTTTGGAGGAAGTTCTTTACATTTTTCAATAGCCAAAGGACAACGTTCTATAAATCTACATTCAGTTGGAGATTCAAGCAAACTAGGAGGTATTCCCTTAATGTATTTCGGATTATGTCCGTTTAATGTTGGAATAGATTCCAATAGTCCTTTTGTGTAAGGATGTTTTGGATTTTTATAAATTTCTTCAGAAGTTCCAAATTCAACAATTTGTCCACCATACATTATTCCAATCATATCTGCAATTTCAGATAATACTGCCAAATCGTGCGTAATTAGTAGAAAAGACATGCCATTTTTTTTGAGAGATTTGAGTAGATTGATTATTTGTGCTTGAATAAGAACATCAAGAGCAGTAGTAGGTTCATCGGCAATTACAAATTTGGGTTTCAAAAGTAGTGCCATTGCAATAATCACTCTTTGTTTCATTCCACCACTCAGTTCATGAGGATATTTTTTTAACACATTTTCATCTAGGTTGACAGAATGTGTGGCATCTAAAATCACTTGATTAGAGTCACCATCAAAATTATGTTGTTTTAGAATTTCAATAAATTTTTCATTTATGGTAAAAACAGGATCCAATGAATTCATTGCACCTTGGAAAATCATAGAGATTTTTTTCCATCTAAATTCTTTATTAAAATCAGATTCATCCATATCAAGAATAGATTTTCCATCAAATAGAATAGTCCCATCCGATTTTCCAGAAGAAAGCATTCGAATTAGTGATAGCCCTAAAGTACTTTTTCCACATGCACTTTCGCCTGCAATTCCAATTGATTTCCCATCTTCTAATTGAATATCCACATCATCAACGGCATAAACAGGTCCTGCAGAGGAAGGATATTTTACAGATAATCCGCGAATATCCAAAAAAACCATGTTTCTATTTGTTCCAAACTAGAATTTTTGTTTTGCACTAAGGGATATAAACAACATTATCAGAATGAAAAAAGTCGATTCAGATGATTCTTCCAATTTGTGGCTTTGATGCAAAAAATGCAATTCTTTGTCCACAATGTGAGGGAAAGATAGAATCAGGAGAACTAAGTCAAGCAGATATAGATGCATCAATCATTCTTGCAAAAACTGCTAAATCAAATAAAGAAATTGAAAATTTTACACTATACTCGTGTAAGGAATTTGATGGAAATTTTGTGTTATCCTTAGCAAAAAACGACATTATGATAATCAGGCAAAGCAGAATCCTTTACAGAATACTCCAAGACCAATTCAAAGGAAAAATTTGGTTAGTGGAGGCTGATGAGAATGACAAACGATTCATAGAAGACTTGTTCTTTCCCACTAAAATTCTGTCAATTAATGTTGTTTGGGCACCAGGAGGAGTTCAGAAGACTAAAGCAGTAGTATCAGGCAAATGGACTCCTAAATTCCCCATAGATACTGAGAAGGTAGTACAAATTGTAAAAAATGCCCGAAACCTTGACATTGAGATAGAATTTGAGGATAAAAGATAGAAAATGGTTTTTGTTAAGACATATGATATTGATGAATTAACATCAGAATCAATTGGAAAACAAGTAGTTCTTGGAGGATGGGTTGAAGATTTTAGAAAGTTGGGAAAAATGTCATTTATCACTTTACGGGATGTAACAGGAATCTCACAAGTTGTAGTTAAAGGAGAATTAAATGAGAATTTAGGAGATATCAATCGTCAAAGTGTAGTGTCAATTAAAGGAACAGTACAAGAGACAAAAGCAAGAGATTTTGCATTTGAGATAAAAGCTGAGGAAATCGAAGTTTTAGGTAAAGCAGTTCATCCATTACCAATAGATCCTATTGGGAGAGTTGAAAGTAATATCGATACAAGATTAAATCATCGTGCACTAGACATGAGAAACCAAAAAACAGCTTCAATTTTCAAGCTACGACATCATGTTTTACAATCATTACGAAAAACTTTGGCTGAGAAAAAATTCATAGAAATTACAACACCTAAAATAATTGGTAGTGCAAGTGAAGGTGGTGCAAATTTATTTTCATTGGAATATTTTGGAAAAACGGCATACTTGGCACAAAGTCCACAATTGTATAAAGAACAAATGACAATAGGGTTAGAGCGAGTCTTTGAGATTTCAAACTTTTACCGTGCAGAAAACTCCCACACAGGAAGACATCTTTCAGAATTTACCAGTATAGACATAGAAGCAGCATTCATGGATTACAATGACGTGATGGATATTTTAGAATCACTAGTCATGGAAGTTTACAAATTTACATCTGAGAATTGCAAGAAAGAACAAGAAGTGATAGGTCATACAATAGAAGTTCCAAAATCACCATTTGAAAGAGTGACATACACCCAATGTGTAGAAGAATTACAAAAAGCAGGGGAGAAAATAGAATTTGGGGATGATCTGCTTGATTCCCATCTAAGAATTATTGGAGAAAACCATCCAGGGTTTTTCTTCCTAACTGATTGGCCAATGAAACTAAAACCATTTTACATTAGAGAAAAGGATGATGATTCCACATTGTCACGCTCATTTGACCTACAATTTGGATATCTAGAGTTGTCTTCTGGAGGTACCAGATTACATAACCCTGAGATGTTAAAGGCAAGACTAAAAGAACAAGATTTAGATCCTACACAATTTCAAGACCATCTTAAAGCATTTGATTGGGGAATGCCTCCACATTCAGGTTGGGGAATGGGGTTAGACAGGTTGATGACTACATTGATTGGAATTGACAATGTTCGTGAAGTTGTTTTGTATCCAAGAGATCCAGATAGACTTAGTCCATAATTAATTCAGATTTTTATTGTATCGTTAATCAGAAATACCATGATTGAAACTGATGATGCAAAGAAAGTAGTAGAAGTAATTGGCAATAATCTAATCGGAGTTTCGCATGACTCTAACAGTTTTGTAAAATTACCGGATTCATTTTGGGGATATTTTGCAAGAGGTCATGATAAAAAAGGAACATTTGGAGTGATAGTTACTTATTCAGAAGACGGAAAAGATGTAGATGAATTAATCTCAATGTACGAAAAATGGGCTGAGAAAAACAAAACAAAAGAAACAGAATAAATTATTTGGTTTCTTTCAAAAGTTTTCTATATCCTTGACATTCTTTACAAATTGGTTTGCCTTTGTATTTTGGATTGCCGTCAGAAATTTTAAGCGTACCTTCAACTAGTTTACAAATACAACATTTTACCATGCATAGTTGTCAAAAATAGGATTTATAAAAATTGATAATTTTAAAAAAAGATAAATCCAAAGAAAGGGTTCTGAGTTTATGCACAAGTGTGATTTTTGTGGCTCTGTATTTGGAGACAGGATATGTTATTTTTGTGAAAAAACTTGTTGCACATCTTGTATGATAGATGATAGAACGCGTTGTAAGGAGTGTTATATCAAAAAACGACATCTAGGATGGAAGAAATTACTCAAGAAAAATAAAGTAGTGTTAATTTTCATAGCATTTTTGTGGTTGTATGCAGTATTTCCAGGCCCATTCATCCCAGGATTGGATCCAACGTTTTACACGATTTCCATAGTTGCAGCTTTATTGATAATGATACCCGTAGGATTAGCTTTATTCTTTTGGTCTTTAAATCCACCAAAATCAGATGTTAAGAAAAGAAAAGATTAGAAATAAAAACAAAACTTGGAAAAAATTAATTACGAATTATTACTGGTATTCCAAATCCAGATAATTGATCACAACCTCCAAATTCACCTGAAGAAGGATGTAATGTCCATAAAGCATAATTGCCCTCAGGTGCATTTACAAAAATAGTTCCTTTCCATCCAGATTGTTCATTTAATTCTGGAATGGAGTTAAAATGTTTGAAAGAACCTTTCTTTCCATCACCTTGAATTGCATCATCTCCATTTCCAGGAGGAGAAAGATTGGAGGGAATAAAACCATCAGGAAAAGTTGTCAGGTCAATTTGTTTATTATCATCATTCTTTTTTGAATTAAACCAAGAGTTTGAAATTGTAACTTCTTCTATTGTCCAATCTCTATTAATAGCAGGTATTGTTGAAAACCCAATCTTAAGTGCTGCATTATCATAGGTATCACCTATAACATCAGGAAAATCTTTTGAATCTAAGGCTACACATTTATCTTGTAATTTGTAATCAATTTTTAATTTTTGATGTGAATTTCCAGTATAATGTGCCTTAACAAAATAATCAGCATTTCCATCATGATCCAAATCAAATCTACCGCTGTCAGAATCAGATAGATAGATTGGGGCATGTCCGTTTCCTAGAACTATCAAATCATCAGAAGATGCAGTAGTAAAAAATAACGAAAGAAATGCAATTCCAATTAAACCAGATAACAAAAGTTTCATGTTTTAATAAAATATCAATTATTAATATAAGAATACACTATTTCCCAAAAATGGAATTCCAATTTAGCAATAATTTATGTATTAAAAATTTTTAATCATTTCGAGTAAAATTTTACTTTGATGAATTGGTTTTTCAGGATAACAATTTAACATCCAACCATTCTTAACTCTTTCAAATTGCATATCTTTACAATCAATATCATATTCAAAAATACTGTTATCAAATTTCCAATCAAATCCATTAAAAATATCAGATTCAGGAAAATTATGACCGCGAATAAGAGTAATCGTGTTATCGGAATAATCAGATTCTACTTCAGCATACAGAGCATTTGGATATAGGTAAATTACGTTTGGATGGGAGGTAATTGCATCAAATTCTTCTTTTGTAACATATTCATTATGAAGTAAAATTATTTTATCATATTTTTCAAGGATTTCAGGATTTTTATCTACATCAATATCAGTAATAATCGGATATCCCAATAATTTCAATACTTGATATCCATTTCCACTTGCAACAAAATCTAGATATGGTTCTGAATCTAATTCAACGGTTAAACATTTTTCATCACAATCGCCTCTAAAAAACGAGTAAAAACCAGGTTCACCATAAGCTGTAGCGGTAAAAGTCGGATAAATGATTACGGTGTTGTCTTTGGAGTCATAATAAAGTTCTTGATAAATCGCACCATTTTCTGGATTTAGTTCAAATTTTGGCTCATTCCAGACCTTTTTTCCATCTTTAATTTCATAGTTTTCACCAAATCCATAAACATCGAACAATGACGGCATATCCAATTTTGTTTTGGATAATTCATTTGAAGTTTCTAAATCATTTTTGGGAATTTGAATTAAAAATATCTGAAGCATGAGAAAAGATATCACTACAGATATAACAATTATAGAAATTATGAATTTAGATTTCATAGTATTAGTTTTTTTAAAGATTCTCGGTAATGCTCATTGTAAATTCAGAGGTGGTTTTTTCTCCACCAATATCCTTAGTTTTAACACCAGATTTTACCAAATCAAAGATTGTCGATTCCAATTTCTTTCCTATTTCAATACATTTTGAATCATTGTGTTTGTTTCCTAATCAATCAAGCATTAACTTAATTGATAACAAAAATGATGAAGGGTTTGCAATATTTTTTCCTGCAATATCAAATGCTGCCCCATGAACCGGTTCAAAGAGTGCAAAAGTATCACCAATGTTTGCTGCAGGTGCCATTCCTAATCCACCAACCACCTGAGAGGATTCATCAGACAAGATATCTCCAAATAGATTTGTAGTTACAATAACATCAAATTGTTCTGGTTGTCGAATCAAATTCATCGCACATGCATCAACATACATTTGTTCAAACTCAATTTCAGGATATTCCTTTGATACTTCAACACATGTTTTGGAAAATAAACCGTCTGTAACTCTCATAACATTTGATTTGTGAACACAAGTAACTTTTCTCATAGAATTACGTTGTTTTGCTGCTTCAAATGCATATTTTGCAATTCTTTTAGAGGCTTGTTCAGAAATAACTCTCAAAGCAACAGCCGAGTCACCCAAGCTAAATTCTTTTCCAGTGTAAAGATCCTCAGTATTCTCACGAACTATCAACATGTCAATGTCATCACGCAATGCAGGCATGTTCGGATAAGACTTTGCAGGGCGAATATTTGCATACAAATCAAACATTCTTCTCAATACAACAATTACATCAGCTGCTGATTCTCCTACGGGTGCTTTCATACATGCATCAGAGGATTTTATGGCATCAACTGTCTCCTCAGGCAATGCTTTTCCAGTTTCGGTCAATGCTTTGTCACCTGCAGATAATTTTGTAATATCAAATTTCAAATCCAATTTGTCATGAATTGTCTCTAAAACAGACACAGCAGAATCAGATAATTCAGGACCAATTCCATCACCAGTAATTAATGATATTTTGTATGTCATCACATGAACTCCAAAAATTTAGCTTACTTGTTTTTCATTAAGCATTTTTTTAAGCATAATTCTATTAATTGCATCAATAACTGCCTTTACAGAAGTTATAACAATATCTTCACCAACTGATTTTGATGATACCCTGTTTCCTAATGGATCCTCGACTTTTACCGTAACTTCACATAATGCACCAGAACCACCCGAAATAGATGCTAATCCATAGTCTTTGATTCTAATCTCTGAAATCTTGCCAGTGATTTTCTGAATAGCATTTAATGCGGCATCTACAGGTCCAACTCCATAATCAGTACCAATATGATCCTGACCATCAACGTTTAGTTTTACAAATGCATAAGGCATTGTTCCAATTCCAGTAGATACAGAGAATCCAGTTAATTGCACAATTCTCTTGAGTTCTTTTTCACCCAACACCTCACTTGCCATAGATAACAACTCAACATCAGTTACTTGTTTTCCTTGGTCACCAAGCACCTTGACTTTTTCTAATATTTGCTTTGCCTGTTCTTCGGTGGGTTTTACACCATATTCTCCCAACATGGCATTCATTCCATGAACGCCTGCATGTTTTCCAACCTTGAGCCATCTTTTTCGACCAACCAATTCAGGACTGATTGGTTCGTAGGTGAGAGGATTATTCAATACACCATGAGTATGAATTCCAGACTCATGTCCAAATGCATTTGCACCAACTATTGCTTTGTTTGGTTGGACGATAATCCCCACAGTCTTGGAGATGAATCTTGATGTATCGTAGATTAATTCAGATTTGATGTTTGTTTCGTATTTTTGTTCATAGGGCAAACATTTGAGAGCCATGGATAATTCTTCCAAGGAAGCATTACCTGCTCGTTCCCCAATTCCATTAATTGTTACATGAGCACATGCTGCTCCAGCATGAATTCCAGATAGTGAATTTGCTACTGCTAATCCAAAGTCATTGTGACAATGAACACTTACGGGTAATTTTGTAACTTCGATTGTGTCTTTAGTGATTTCTGCCATATATTCAGGAGTAGAATAACCAACAGTGTCAGGAATATTGACACGGTCAGCTCCTGCTTTTGCAACATCGCCAAAAACTTTTTTCAAAAACTCTCTGTCTGTTCTCGATGCGTCTTCGGCGGAAAACTCTACTTGTAATCCACGTGACTTGCCATACTCTACAGCTTCAATTGCTTTTTCAAGTGCTTGTGCTCTAGTCATTTGGAGTTTGTGTTTCAAGTGAATGTCTGAAGTTGCAATGAATGTATGAATATAGTTTAACCCTGCATCAACTGCGGCATCAATATCTTTTTTGATAGTTCTAGTCAATCCCGCAATTTCACATGACAATCCTTCCGAAGTAATCATCTTGACTGATTGGGATTCACCATCAGAAATTACTGGAAACCCTGCTTCAATTGCATCAACACCTAATTCATCAAGTTTTTTTGCAATTGCCAATTTTTGATCGGGGGATAATGATACTCCAATGGTTTGTTCGCCATCTCGTAATGTTGTATCAAAAATTCTTACGTTAACCATTATGCACCACTTCTCTGTAATGCAGCAACACCTGTTCTTGCAATATCAAGTATTCCAAATGGTTTTGCCAATTCTTCAAATGCCTTGATTTGATCAGGGGTAGCAGTTAACTCTACCATGATTGAGTCTTTTCTGACATCGTGTACTTTACCACCATAAGCATTAGCCAATTTGTTTACTTCCATACTATCATTAGCATTACTGAGTTTTATCTTAAAAAGACTGAGTTCTCGATACACTGTTTTGTGCTCATCTAAATACTCAACTTTGACAGTATCAATCATTTTATCTAGTTGCTTTACTATCTGGTCTATCTGTTTTTCATCTCCAATTGTGGTGATTGTCATTTTTGAGTAATCAGGGTTTTCTGTAATTCCTACAGAAATACTATCAATATTGAAATTTCTTGAACGAAAAAGATGTGTCACTTTAAACAAGATTCCCGGTTTGTTTTCAACTAAAAGAGATAGAATTGCCCACATAATCAATCACTAAGAAGGTAATATCATATCCGATAACGAAGTTCCAGGAGCTACAAATGGCAATACATCTTCTTCGGGATCAATTGGGATGTCAATCACAGTGGCAACATTGCTGTTCACTGCAGTTTTAATTGCCTTATCAAGTTCATCCATTGATTGTGCTCTGATTCCTTGAGCACCATAAGACTCTGCAAGTTTAACATAATCTGGACAGCTTTGTTGATCTACACCAATCATTCTTCTACCATAGAAAGTTCTCTGCCATTGGGCAACCATTCCCAATGTAGAATTATTCAATACAAATACAATAACTGGGATATCTTCAAGTACCGCAGTGGTAAGAGAATTTTCAGTCATTGCAAAACTTCCATCACCAGCAATATCTACAACTGGAACATCAGGTTTTGCTACTTTTGCACCTATTGCTGCTGGGAATCCCCAACCCATGGTTCCAAGTCCGGTAGAACTAAAGAAAGTACCTGGTTGAAT